>APMI01000622.1_pt1 | contig 27414 bp, 34 predicted proteins | sample 667938 | NCBI WGS metagenome assembly APMI01 (sample SAMN01084076, study PRJNA167559) | wastewater metagenome | biome: Wastewater | place: Denmark: Ejby Moelle, Odense | collected 2011-11-28
CACCGCAAGACGCGCTGCGCGAGCAGGCGCTTGCCGCCTACGACAAGGCCGTGCTGGCCGCCCTTGAAGATGTGCAGAATGCGCTGGTCGCCCTGGCCAGCAGCCGCGAACGCCAGCAAGCCCTTGCCAGCGCCGCCGATGCCGCCCGCAATGCCGCCTTGCTGGCACGCCATCGCTACAGCTCAGGCCTGATCGACTTCCAGACCGTCCTGAGTACCGAACGCAGCCTGCTGACGATCGAAGACAGCCTGGCCAGTGCCGAGGCCGAGCGTGTCACCGCACTGATCCAGCTCTACAAGGCTCTCGGTGGCGGCTGGTCGCCGGCCGACAGCGCACTGCAATCGATTGGTAAAGCCTCATGAATACACCTGATTCCAAGTCCCCAGACGCTCTTCGTGATCTCGTCCTGAAGGGCGGCAGGCCCCGCTTTGGCGGCAAAAGGCGCCTGCTGCTGGGCGCCGTCGCCGTCGTGGTGGCCGGACTGCTGGCGTTCGAGCTGTTCAGCAGCAGTGCGGCCGACGATGCGCCGCGCTACCGCACCGAGCCGGCCAGGAAGGGCGAGCTGGTGATCAACGTGTCGGCCACCGGCAACCTGCATCCCACCAACCAGGTGGATGTGGGCAGCGAACTGTCCGGCATGATCGAAGCCGTGCTGGTGGATGTGAACGACCGGGTGCGCAAGGGCCAGGTGCTGGCCCGCCTCGATACCCTGAAGCTGCGCGATCAGGTGCGCCAGGCAAAAGCGGATCTGGCCGCGACCGAGGCCAAGGTGCGGCAGACCGAGGCGACCGTGGCGGAAAGCGCCGCCAGTCTCGCGCGCCTGAAAGAAGTGGCCCGCCTGTCGGGCGGCAAGGTGCCGTCGAAGGCCGAACTGGACGGCGGTGAGGCCACGGCCCGGCGGGCGGTGGCCGACCAACGGGCTGCCGAGGCGGCAGTGGCATCGTCCCGCGCGCTGCTCAGTACCTACGAGATCAGCCTGTCGAAGGCGACCGTCCATTCGCCCATCGACGGGGTAGTGCTGACCCGCAAGGTGGAGCCGGGCCAGACCGTGGCTGCGGCAATGACCGCCCCGGTGCTGTTCACTCTGGCCGAGGACCTGCGCCGCATGGAACTGCAGGTGGATGTGGACGAGGCCGACGTGGGCAAGGTGAAAGACGGACAGAGCGCGCGCTTCCACGTCGACGCCTGGCCGGGCAAGCAGTTTCCGGCGGTGGTAACCCGGGTTGGCTGGGGCTCCCAGACCAAGGACGGCGTTGTCTCCTACCTGACCATCCTGCAGGTAGCCAATGACGACCTGCTGCTGCGCCCCGGCATGACGGCGACTGCCGAGATCACCACGGCCCAGCGCAAGGATGTACTGCTGGTGCCCAATACCGCGCTACGTTTTTCGCCCCCGCTGGCTGCGGGCAGCGCGGAGAAGCGCAGCCTGCTGTCCAGCCTGATGCCGCGGCCACCCGGCGGCAATCAGCCCAAGACCGCGTCGGACGTGGCCACCCGGGATGGCAGTCAGACCTTGTGGGTGCTCAAGAACGGGCAGCCGGTGCCGGTCCGGGTGAGCATCTTGGGCACCAACGGGCAAGTCTCGGAAGTGCACCCGGCCGATGGCGATGGGGCTTTGCCGGCAGGTACGCCGGTCATCATCGAAGCGCTGGCGGTGAAAAAGTGAGCGAGCCGCTCATCGTGCTGTCGGGGGTGACCCGCACTTTCGGCTCCGGCGCGGCGGCCTTCCAGGCCCTGCGCGGTGTCGACCTGAGCATAGAGGAGGGCGAGTTTGTTGCCATCATGGGACCAAGCGGTTCCGGCAAGTCGTCGATGATGAACATCCTCGGTTGCCTGGATACACCCAGCGGCGGCAGTTACCGCTTTCGCGGCCTGCGGGTCGAAGCGCTGAACCGCGATCAACGTGCCCTGCTGCGCCGCCATGCGCTGGGTTTCGTGTTTCAGGGCTTCAACCTGCTGGCGCGCACCTCGGCGCAGGAGAACGTCGAACTGCCCCTGCTGTACCGGGGCGAAAGTGCCGAAGCCCGCCACGCTGCGGCCAGCGCCGCCTTGGCGGCGGTGGGGTTGGGGGGCTGGGGACATCATTCGCCGTCGGAGCTTTCCGGCGGCCAGCAGCAGCGGGTAGCGATTGCCCGCGCGCTGGTGACCAATCCGTCCCTGCTGCTTGCCGACGAGCCGACCGGCAACCTCGACACCGAGCGCAGCCGCGAGATCATGGATCTGCTGGTCGCCCTCAACCGCGACAAGGGCATCACCGTAGTGATGGTGACCCACGAACCCGATATGGCCGGCTACGCCCGGCGCATCGTGCGGCTGGTCGATGGCAAGGTCGAGAGCGACATCCGCTGCGCGGCCCCTGTAGGTGTGGCACCCGGAGTGCTCTGATGATCTGGAATGCCTTGCTGCTCGCCCTGCGCGAGATCCGCCGCAACCTGATGCGCTCCTTCCTGACTATTCTCGGCATCGTCATCGGCGTGTCGGCGGTGATCACCATGGTCACCCTCGGCAACGGGGCAACCCGCGCCGTGTCGGACCAAATTGCCAGCCTGGGCAGCAACCTGCTGATCATCCGTCCCGGCCAGCACCTCGGCCCCGGGCGCGATTCGGCCGGCGCCGCGGCCTTCAAGGTGGCCGACGTGGAGGCCCTCAAGGCGCAGGTCAGTGGCCTCGCCGCCGTGGTGCCGGTGAGCAACAAGAGCGTCACGCTGGTGGCCATGGCGCGCAACTGGTCCACCGGCGTGACGGGCACCAGCCGCGACTGGTTTGCCACCGGAAAGTGGCAGATCGCCAGCGGGCGCATCTTCAACGAAGCCGAAGAGCGCGCCGGCGCTGCCGCCTGCGTGATCGGCGAAACAGTCCGCCGTGAGCTGTTCGGCAGTCAGGACCCGCTGGGCCAGCAGATCCGCGTCAAGCAGTTTTCCTGTGAAGTGATCGGCCTGCTGGCCTCCAAGGGCCAATCGACGATGGGCAACGATCAGGACGACCTTCTGGTGATGCCGCTGCGCACCGTGCAACGGCGCCTCACCGGCTCCATCGACGTGGCCACGCTGATGATCTCGGTGCGTGACGATGCCTCGATGGACATTGCCAAGGATCAGGTCAGCTGGCTGATGCGCGAGCGTCGCCACATCGGTGCCGGCGACAACGACGACTTCTCGGTGATGGACACCCGCCAGATCGCCGAGACGCTATCGGGCACCACCAAGGTGATGACCGGCCTGCTCGGCGCGGTGGCCGCGGTGAGCCTGCTGGTGGGCGGTATCGGCATCATGAACATCATGCTGGTGTCGGTCACCGAACGCACCCGCGAGATCGGCATCCGCCTGGCCATCGGCGCGCTCGAGCGGGAGGTGTTGCTGCAGTTCCTGATCGAGGCGGTGGCGCTGGCTTCGCTGGGCGGCATTGTCGGCATCGTGCTGGCCACGCTGGCGTCCATCGGCGGCGCCGCGCTGATGCATGTGCCCTACCTGTTCAACCCGGCCATCAACCTGCTGTCCTTCGGTTTTTCGGCGGCCATTGGCGTGGTGTTCGGCTACGTGCCGGCCAGGCGCGCTGCGCGGCTCGACCCGATTGAGGCGCTGCGCCACGAGTGAGGGGCGTCATTGTGTCGATGTGTCCGGCGCATCCACTTTCTGACGGCGCTGGTCAGGGCGCTGATGAAAATCACTGAGCCCTCGATGATTTTGGTCAGCGTCAGAGTGTTTTTCATCAGGATCTGCATGACGACGCTCAGCGTTCTGATGATTCAGGTCTGGCTTCTGACGGTTTTCATCAAGATGTGGATGCTTACTGTCCAGTGGTGGACGTTTGCTATCCATATCCTGACGATTTGTGTCAACGGCCGCCAGGCCTTAGCTGGAGGCGCGCTTCCTGACTGCTTCGACGTAGGCCAGACCGTCGAGGGGCGCCTTGTCGCGCTGGGCGCGCCAGATGGTTTCGCCCAGGGCTTCGAGGACGTCGTGCAGGGCGGCATGGCGGTCGCCGTGGCGGGCCTGGCATTGCTCGAAGGCTTCGCGGATGCCGGGGGGCTGGTTGATGGAGAGTTGCTCTTCAATGGCCAGGTGCAGGGACAGGTGCAGGAAAGGGTTCACCTGCCCGTCTTCGGGGCTGAAATCCTTCTGCACGCTGTCGGGAGCCTCAAGGAGGGCGTGGTATTCCGGGTGGTGAGCCACCAGGTCGGCGCCGATCACTTCCATCTGGGTGAGGATTTCACGGTTCTTGTGCTTGCGCCAGGCATCAACAAAGAACTGCCGGGCCTGCTCTCGGGAGGGATCGAACATGATTGGTTTTATTCCGTCTTGTCGCGGTAGAGGCACAGGTCGCGGATGATGCATTTGCCGCAAGCGGGCTTGCGGGCGGTGCACACGTAACGCCCGTGCAGGATGAGCCAGTGATGGGCATCGCGCATGTATTCCTTGGGAATGCGGCGCACGAGGCGTTTTTCGACTTCGACGACGTCCTTGCCAGGGGCCAGGCCGGTGCGGTTGGCGAGGCGGAAGATGTGGGTGTCCACGGCCATGGTCGGTTCGCCGAAGATGGTGTTGAGAACCACGTTGGCGGTCTTGCGGCCGACGCCGGGCAGGGCTTCGAGGGCCGCCCGGTCATGCGGGACTTCGCCGGCGTGGCGTTCGAGCAACTGGCGCGACAGCATGGCGGTGTTTTTGGCTTTGTTGCGGAACAGGCCGATGGTCTTGATCTGCTCGGCAATGCCGGCTTCGCCCAGGTCGGCCATGGCTTCCGGCGTGGGGGCGAGGGCAAAGAGCTTGCGGGTGGCGATGTTCACGCCCTTGTCGGTGGACTGCGCCGACAGCACGACGGCTACCAGGAGCTGGAAGGGGCTGGTGTATTCCAGTTCGGTGGTGGGCGTCGGGTTGGCGTCCCGCAGGCGGAGGAAGACTTCCGCCACGGTGGCGAGGCGCATGTCGGCCATGAATCAGCCCGCTTCGGCCGTGGTTTCAGAGGGGGCGGCCACTGCACGATGGGCGCGGGCCAGCTTGCGGGCCTCGAGCCAGTTGCGGCCGGCGATCAGGCAGCCAAGGGCGAAAAAGGCGCCGGGCGGCAGGATGGCGACCAGGAAACCGGGGTAGTCGTTACCAAACAAGGCGATGGGCTGGGCGCCGGGAATGATCATGTCGATGCCGGAGAGCAGGGTGCCGCTGCCGACGACTTCACGCATCGCGCCAAGGATGGCGAGCACCAGCGTGAGGCCGATGCCCATGGCGATGCCGTCGACGGTCGAGCTGCCGGGCTCGTTCTTGGCCGCAAAGGCTTCGACGCGGGCCAGCACGATGCAGTTGGTGACGATCAGGGGGATGAAGATGCCGAGCACCAGGTAGAGCTCGTGGAGGTAGGCGTTGAAGGCCAGATCGACGACGGTGGTGAGGGCGGCGATGATCAGGATGAACACCGGAATGCGGATTTCGTAGGGAATGAAGTTGCGCAGCGCGGCGATGGCCAGGTTGGCCAGGGCCATCACCAGGATGGTGGCGAGGCCAAGACTGACGGCGTTGACGATGTTGTTGCTGACCGCGAGGATCGGGCACAGGCCGAGGATCTGGACGACCCCGGTGTTCTGCTTCCAGATGCCGTTCCAGGCGATGTCACGATAGGCTTGAAAGTCCATGGCTTGGGTGTCCCGTCAGAGGGGGCCGCCGCTGCTGGCGGCAAACAGGCGGTCCTGGTGTTCGGCAGCGTAGCGGGCGGCGCGGGCTACGGCGTTGGTGACTGCGCGGGCGCTGATGGTGGCGCCGGTGTGATAGGCAATCTGGCCGCCGTCCTTCTTGACCTTGCAGGCGGGAATGTCGGCCGCCTTGAGCTCGCCGAACTGCATGATCCACGGTGATTTCTTGTTCTTGTCCTTCTTGGGGTCGATGTAGTCGCCGAGGCCCGGTGTCTCGCGGTGGGCCACGGCGCGCACGCCGGACAGGCTGCCGTCGGCACGCACCGCCACGATCAGCTCGATGCGCCCACTGTAGCCATCGGGGGCGACGGTTTCGACGAGCAGGGCGACGGGCTGGCCGGCTTTGCGGGCGCGGTAGATGCGGCCACCGTCATCAAGACCGAGTTCGCTGGTCGGGCCGAGGCGTACGTAATCGTCGAGCAGGGGGTTGTCGTAGGCGGAGGCTGGCAGGACCTCGGTGAGCAGCTTCATTTTTTCTTCGGAGGCAGACGCGGCGATCTGCGTTTTGGTGGCCTCGTAGGTATAGGCCATCACCGCGGTGAAGATCACGGTAAAGCCGACCATGACGGCGCCGGTGCGGGCGGAAAGGCCGAGGGCGGTAGTTTCGCTCATGGCTGGCTCAATCCTTCTTGTGGCCGAAAACGGGCGCCTGGGTCTTCATGTCGATGATCGGCACGAGGATGTTCATCAGGAGTGTGGCGAAGGCGATGCCGTCGGGGTAGGCCCCGAAGGCGCGGATCACATAGGTGAGGACGGCCGCGCCAGCGGCAAAGAGCAGTTTGCCACGGGGCGTGGTGGCGCCGGAAACCGGGTCGGTGAGGATGAAGAAGGCGCCCAGCATGGCGCCGCCGGAGGCCAGATGGAAGACCGGGGAGGCAAAGGCGTCAGGGCGCACGCCCCACAGCAGGCCGGCGGTTACCAGCAGCCCGGCACAGAAGGCAAACGGAATGTGCCAGGTGATGATGCGGCGCTGGATCAACCACAGGCCGCCGACGAGGTAACCGAGGGCGATCCACTCGCCACCCTTGCCGCCCAGCAAACCGAAGGCCGGGCCGTCCATCAACTGGCCGGCACGCAGGCCATGGACTTGCGAGTCGGGGTTGGCGGCTGCGCGCAGGGCGGTGCGCAGGGCGTCGAGTGGCGTGGCGCCGGTGATGGCGTCCACCTGGCGCAGGCCGCCGAAGATCAGGTCGAGCTGGGCCTTGAAGTCGAGCTGGCCGGCCGCCGGCCATTGGGACATGAGTGCCGGGTAGGCGACGATCATCAGGCAGAAGGCCGCCATGGCCGGGTTGAAGGGGTTCTGGCCGAGCCCGCCGTAGAGCTGTTTGACGACCACCACGGCGAGCAGGGTGCCGGTGACGGTGAGCCACCAGGGCGCGATGGGCGGAAAAGTGAGGGCGATCAGCCAGGCGGTGACGACGGCCGACAGATCGGTGAGGAAGATGGCCTTGGGCTTGCCGCGGATCGCCAGCATTGCCGCTTCGCCGGCAAGCGCGGCAACTGAGGCGATGGCCAGCTGGACGAGGATGCCGGCGCCGAAGAACCACACATAGGCGGCAATGCCGGGCACGAGGGCGAGCAGCACCTGGAGCATGACGCTCTGGACGCTGGCTGCTTTGCGAACGAAAGGGGAGTTGATCATCGGATGTGTGGGGCGGCCGGGCTCAAGCGTTCGGCGGCGGCAAGGGGGTGTCGACAGGTTTGGCGACTTCGCGGCGGGCTTCGATGTCGGCGATTTCAGCCTGTACCTCAGGGCTGAGCTGATCGGTGTTCTTCGGGGCGACCTGGGCCTTTTGCTGGCGGGCCTTTTCCATGGCCGCCTCGATCAGGGCGCGCTTGGCGGCGTCGGGTGCCGCCTTGGCGGCCGCGGGGTCGCTGCCGGTCGGTGCCGGGGAAGGTGCCGCATTGCTTTCGCTGGCGACCTTCTCGCGCGTGGCGGCGGCCTTGGCGGCGAGCTTCTCGGCCTTTTCGAGCTTTTCGCGTTCCTGGCGGTGGTTCTTGAATTCGAAGCGCTCGCGGGCAGCATCGGCGGCTTCCTTGTCGCGTTCGCGGGCCCAGATTTCGCTCTTCGAGAAGCGGTAGTAGTCGACCAGCGGAATGTGCGAGGGACAGACGAAGCTGCAGCAACCGCACTCGATGCAGTCGAAGAGGTGGTATTCCTGCGCCTTGCCGAAGTTCCTGGAGCGCGAGAACCAGTAAAGCTCGAAAGGGGCAAGATCGGCCGGGCAGGCCTTGGCGCATTCGCCACAGCGGATGCACGGCATTTCGGGCGCAGGTGCCGGGAACATGGCTTCGCTGCCGACCAGGATGCAGTTGGTGGCCTTGACTACCGGCACGTCGAAGGCTGGCAGGCGCACGCCCATCATCGGGCCGCCCATGATGTAGCGGTCGGTGTCGGCGCGGGGGCCGGTCAGGCGTACCACGTGGTCCATCGGTGTCCCGATGAGCACCTCGTAGTTGCGCGGAGCATCCACGTTGCCGGCGACGGTGACGAGGCGGGAGATCAGCGGACGGCCCAGCTCGAGGGCTTCGTAGATACTGAAGGCGGTGCCCACGTTGAAGCACTGCACGCCGAAGTCGGTGGAGCGGCGGCCGTGGGGCACCTCGATGCCGGTGAGGACGCGGATCAGCTGCTTGGCGCCGCCGGCCGGGTAGCGCGTGGGAATGGCGACGGCCTCGATGCCGCTCTGGCCGCTGGCTGCAATGGCGGCCTGCACGGCGGCCACGGCCTGCGGCTTGTTGTCCTCGATGCCGATCAGGACTTCTTCGGCCTGCAGCATGTGGCGCATGGCCATGATGCCCTGGAGCATGTTGGCGGCGCGCTCGCGCATCAGCATGTCGTCACAGGTGATGAAGGGCTCGCATTCGGCGCCATTGATCACCAGGGTCTTGAGCGTGCCGTCCTTGCCGGGCTTGAGCTTGAGGTAGCTGGGAAAGACGGCGCCACCGAGGCCGACCACACCGGCGTCGCGCAGGAAGTCGCGCAGCTCGTCGGGCGGCGTGGTGCGGTAATTGACCTTGTCGAGCTCGCCCCAGCGATCTTCGCCGTCGGGTTCGATGATCACCGACAGGGTGGTGAGGCCGGAGGTGTGCGGCATCACTGCGGGAGCCACGTCGCGCACCAGGCCCGAGGTGGAGGCGTGCACTGCCGACGACAGGTTGCCGTCGGCACCGCCGATGCGTTGCCCCTTGAAGACACGGTCGCCGGGCTGCACCTGCGGGCGCGGATGACCGCCTACCGCCTGATGCAGGGGAATCACGAGGCGATCGGGAAGCGGCACTGAGCCGATCGGGGTGGTGGTCGATTGTTCCTTGTTGGTCTGGGGCTTTACCCCGCCGTGGAACTTGAAGAGTTTGCGCAGCATGTCAGGCCTCTTGTCGGGCGTTGCCGAGGGCGGCCGGGGCGATCTGGAAGACCGGGTAGCGCCATTTCCAGGTATCTACCGTTTCAGCGATGGGTTCCATGGCGATGCAGTCCACCGGGCACGGGGCGAGGCACAGCTCGCAGCCGGTGCATTCGGCGGCAACGATGGTGTGCATCTGCTTGGCTGCGCCGACGATGGCATCCACCGGGCAGGCCTGGATGCACAGGGTGCACCCGATGCAGGTTTGTTCGTCGATGATGGCGACTGACTTGGGTTTCTCGACGCCGTGCTCTTCGGAGAGAGGTTTGAACTCGCGGCCGAGGAGGTCGGCCAGCTTGCGGATGCCTTCTTCGCCGCCCGGGGGGCACTGGTTGATCTCCGCCTCGCCGCCGGCGATGGCCGTGGCGTAAGGCCGGCAGCCGGGGAAGCCGCACTGGCCGCACTGGGTTTGCGGGAGGATGGCGTCGATCTTGTCGACCAGCGGGTCGCCTTCGACCTTGAACTTGATCGCGGCGAAACCGAGCCCCGCCCCCAGGACGAGGGCGATACCGGTCATGACGAAGAGTGCGGTGAACATGGTTCTTTCCAGGGAGCGCGGGGCTCAGTGGTACTTATCGAGGCCGGCAAAGCCCATGAATGCCAGACTCATCAGGCCGGCGGTGACCATGGCGATGGCGGTGCCCTTGAAGGGGACCGGGATGTCGGCTCCGTCAAGGCGCTCGCGGATGCCGGCGAACAAGGTCAGGACCAGGGAGAAACCGACCGAGCTGCCGAAGCCGAAGAGCAGGGATTCGAGCAGGTCGTGGTGCAGGGCGACGTTGATGAGTGGTACGCCGAGCACTGCGCAGTTGGTGGTGATAAGCGGCAGGTAGATGCCGAGTACCTGGTGAAGTACCGGGCTGGTCTTCTGGATGACCAGTTCGGTGACCTGCACGATGGCCGCGATGATGACGATGAAGGCCAGCGTGCGCAGGTATTCGACGCCGGCTGGTATCAGCACGTAGTGATCCACCAGATAGCTGGTGCCGCAGCCGAGGGTGAGCACGAAGGTTGTTGCGGCACCCATGCCGACGGCAGTTTCCAGTTTTCTGGAGACGCCCATGAAGGGGCACAGGCCGAGGATCCGGACAAGAACGACGTTGTTCACCAGAACGGCGCCGAGAATCACGAAAAGGTAGCTGGTCATGGCTGCCGGAGTGGGGAAGGGGCAAGAGCCGGATTATCCCGTGTCGGCAGGCTTTGGCTCAAGCCCGCAGCGAACAGGGTTATCACCCGACCGTGATGCATCAGGCGTAATCGCTGGTTTCGGTGACGGCTTCGCGGATCAGGGCCGGGCCCCGATAGATGAAGCCGCTGTAAACCTGGACAAGTTTTGCGCCTGCGTCGAGCTTGGCGCGGGCCTGGCGACCATCGAACACGCCACCTGCGGCGATGATCGGCAGTTCGTTCTGCAGGGCTGTGGCGAGCGCGGCGACGACGGCGGTTGAGGCTTCGAACAGCGGCGCGCCGGACAGGCCGCCCTGCTGGTCGCCAAAGGGAATGCCTTGCACCTTGTCGCGGGCCAGCGTGGTGTTGGTGGCGATGACACCATCGATGCGGTGGCGGCGCAGGGCGTCGGCAATGTTGGTGATCTGGCCGTCGTCGAGGTCGGGGGCGATCTTGAGGGTGATCGGCACGTAGCGGCCGTGCTTGTCGGCGAGCGCTGTCTGGCGCGCCTTGAGCTGGCCAAGGAGGGCGTCGAGTTCGGATTCGCCCTGCAGCTGGCGCAGGTTCTTGGTGTTGGGCGAGGAGATGTTGACGGTGATGTAGCTGGCCAGCGGGTAGGCCTTGTCCATGCACGCGAGGTAGTCGTCGGCGGCTTTCTCTATCGGCGTGTCGGCGTTCTTGCCGATGTTGATGCCGAGGATGCCTTTGTATTTCATCGCTTCCACGTTGCCGATCAGCGCATCGATGCCGTGGTTGTTGAAACCCATGCGGTTGATGATGCCTTTTACTTCGGGCAGGCGGAACATGCGCGGCTTGGGATTGCCGGGCTGGGGGCGCGGCGTGATTGTGCCGATTTCGATGAAGCCGAAGCCGAGGCGCGCGAGGCCGTCGATGACTTCGCCATTCTTGTCGAGGCCGGCAGCCATGCCGATCCGGTTCGGAAACTGCAGGCCCATGACGTCGATGGGTCTGGCGGGCAGCGGCTTGCCGGCGGGCAGAAGGCGCCCGACGATGTTCAGGCCGGCCAGGGCGGTTTCGTGGGCGGTCTCCGGATCAAGGGAGAAAAGGACGGGGCGGGCAAGTTCATAGAGCATCCGCCATTCTACCGCAGTGCGGCAAAGTGCTGTTTCTTCGCGTTCTTTCTTCGTTCACTCGATGGCCAGCCGGACCTGCAGGCCGAGGTAGCCGCTGTAGCCGGGCAGATTCGGCAGAGCGACGAGATTGGCACCTACCCGGCCGAATTGTGCCGATACGGCGGGCAGGACGAGAATCGGTGAAGGGTAGCCGGTGGCGATCAGGCCGAAGGCGCCAAAGCGGAAAGGGCCTGCTTCGAGCGGCATCCAGCGTCCGCCGAGGTAGAAGGTGTTGCGGTCGTAGCTGTTGCGGAAATAGCCGGCGCTGGCAACCCACGGCGTGCCGGTGAATTCCCGTTCGAGGCCGGCGCCGGGATTGAATTCCCGCCAGTCGCGGCGATCTGGCTGGAAGTGGTGGGAGACGCCGGAAAGGTTCAGCCAGTCGCGATGCGGCGCTGAACGGAAGTCGTCCAGGGTGGGGCTGGCGTGGGCAGTGAGCGCGCAGGCAAGAAGCGCCGCGGTAAGGAGCGCCCGGAAGAGAGTGCGCATGGACTTCAGTCGGGCGTTGAGAGGTCGGCGTCGGACAGTGTTTGCCACTGACCGCCTATCCGTCCCTGGATTGGCCGGAATCGGGCTTTGTAAGCCATTTTGCGGCTTTCGCGAATCCAGTAGCCGAGGTAGAGATAGGGCAGGCCGAGTTCCCGGCAGACTTCGATCTGCCACAGCACGCCAAAGGTGCCGAGGCTTCCACCTGGAATGTCGGGATCATAGAAGGTGTAGACGCTGGACAGCCCGTCGGTGAGGCAGTCGATGACGCTGACCATGCGCAGGATGCCGTCCTCGCGGAACTCGAGGAGGCGGCTGTCCACGTGGCTCTGGAGCAGGAAGTGGGCGTATTGCTCGCGGTTGTCCTGATCCATGCCCCCGCCGGCGTGGCGGCTGGCCTGGTAGCGCTGGTAGAGCATGTAATGCTCCTCGATGAATTCGAGGGGCATTTCCCGCGGGTGGAGCATGCCGTGAGCGGTCCAGGCGCGGCGCTGGCTGCGGTTAGGCTTGAAACTGGCGACAGGGAGGCGCACCGGAACACAGGCGCGACATGCGTCGCAGTAGGGGCGATAGGTGAAAATGCCGCTGCGGCGGAAACCGGTTCGCACCAGTTCGCTGTAAAGCGGCGTGTCGATCAGGTGACTGGGGGTGGCGACTTGCGAGCGTGCCTGGCGGTCCGGCAGGTAGGAGCACGCGTAGGGCGCGGTGGCGTAGAACTGCAGCAGGGAGTAAGGGTAGTCCTTGAGCATTGCCGGTTCAGGTCCAGGGGGCTTGGGCTCCGTTTTGCGGCCAGCGGGCAGGCGGCAATTCTTCGCGGGTGAGCGTTTCAAGCATTTTCACGAAAACCGCACGAGGAATCTGCTGCCCGCCCAGCGACGCCAGATGGACGGTCGTCATTTGACAATCTAGCACGCGAAAATCCCGTTGTTCAAGGAAGCGCGCCAGATGAACGAAGGCAATCTTGGAGGCGTCGCTACGCCGGCTGAACATCGACTCGCCGTAAAAGGCCTTGCCGATGGCCATGCCGTAGAGCCCGCCGACCAGTTCGCCGTTCATGTAGGTTTCGACGGAGTGGGCGTAGCCGAGTTCATGCATGCGCACGTAGGCTGCCTGGATGGCTGGCGTTATCCAGGTGCCGCCGCCCGGTTCACGGGGTTCGGCGCAGGCGCGGATGACTGTTGCAAAGTCGTGATCGAGGCGGACTTCGTAATGTGCGTTGCGGAGTGTCCTGCGGAGCGAGCGGGTAATGCGGATCTGGTCGGGAAAAACGACCATGCGCGGATCCGGGCTCCACCACAGGATGGGCTCGCCGTCGTTGAACCACGGGAAGATGCCGCGCCGATAGGCGGCGAGGAGCCAATCAGGGGTGAGTGCGCCGCCAGCGGCAAGCAAGCCGTTGGGCTGAAGTAATGCGCGTGAAGCGGGGGGGAAGGCGGGTTGGTCGCCGAGCCAGGGAATCATGTCGGGTCTGGGGCAGGCGGCCATCTGAAGGCCGGACCCGGACAGGATAGCAGTCGCCTAGTTGGTTTGACGCATCTGGGAGTTGGGTAGTACACGCCGGGCGCCGTCGTAGCGGGCGGCCCAGTAGTTGATGCGCATGTCCTCGACGCGGACCACGCCGCCAGAAGACGGAGCATGGACGAACTGGTTGTTGCCGAGGTAAATGCCCACGTGGGAGAAGGCGCGGCGCATGGTGTTGAAAAACACCAGATCGCCGGGCTTGAGTTCAGCGCGATTGACCTGCTCGCCCATTTGGGCCATTTCAGCTGCCGTGCGCGGCATGCCGAAACCAAGGGCATCCGCGAAAACCTTGCCGACAAAGCCGCTGCAGTCAAAGCCGGTGAGCGGGCTGGTTCCTCCGAAACGATAGGGGACGCCAAGGAGGTTCAGGCTGCGGTCGACCAGGGAACGGATTGAATCTGAGTAGCGCTCGAAGACGGATGCGGTTTGCATCTCGTCCGTGGCAGTGACTGGTGGCTCTGACGCAAGGACCGCGCCGGAAAACGCAATCGCTACAAAAAAACCAAGGGCTGTCTTTTTGATAGGCATCAAATCACTATACCTAATGTGGGAATAAGTGTAAAGAATCTCGACAAATGCAGGCCTTTGTCGTCAGGCAAACAGATTCAGAATGCCATCCAGACCACTATGGTTGAGTGCGTAGGTGGCTTTTTCGCGAACCACCGGCTTGGCGTGATAGGCAATGCCGACGCCGGCCTCGGTGAGCATCGGCAGATCATTGGCGCCATCGCCGGCAGCGATGACGGTGTTGGGGGCAAAGCCGTGGTGTTTGCGCACCAGTTGCAGGGTATGGCGCTTGGCTTCTCCGTCGACCACCTCGCCCTTGACCTTGCCGGTCAGCTTGCCGTTGCGCACATCCAGCTGGTTGGCCACGGCATAGTCGAAGCCGAGCTGCTTTTGCAGGCGTTCGGTGAAGTAAGTGAAACCTCCCGAAACCAGCACGGTGACAATGCCGGCCTGCTTGAGTCCGGCGATCAGGGTTGCGGCGCCGGGATTCAGTTGCAGGCGTTCGTTGAAGACCCGTGCCAGGGCCTCCTCTGGCAGGCCCTCAAGCAGCGCAACCCGCCGCGTCAACGAGGTGCGAAAGTCGAGTTCGCCGCGCATGGCGGCTTCGGTAATGGCTGCCACTTCATTTTTGAGTCCCTGCATGTCGGCAATCTCGTCAATGCACTCGATGTTGATCAAGGTCGAGTCCATGTCGGTGACGAACAGGCGGAAGTCCTTTAGGCGACGCTCTTCAGGCACAAAGGCGTAGTCGAGCTGGTGGGTTTCACAGTAGGGTGCCAGCTCCGGGCTTGCCTGTGCCTTGAGCAGGCGGAAAGCGTTGTTGCCGAGGCGACCAACGCCCTCCGAGGCGGTCAGCGTGGCCAGATCTTTCAGGGCACGGGTTTCGACTTTGTGGCCCTGGACTACCAGATTCATCAGGCCGCACTCCGTTGCGGGAGCACGTCCCGGAGAATGTCGCGGGTGGCGCGGATCATGTTTTCGGTGGTGCTCCAGTCAACGCAGGCGTCGGTGACCGAGCAACCATAGCGCAGTTGGGAGAGGTCTTCCGGGATGGGCTGGCTGCCGGCCTCGATGTTGCTCTCTATCATCATGCCGACAATGGTCTGGTTCCCTTCGCGGATCTGGTGAGCTACGTCGCGCATCACGAGGGGCTGGTACTCCGGGTTCTTCCACGAGTTGGCATGGGAGCAGTCGATGACGATATTGGCCGGCAGCTTGGCCTTGGTGAGCGCCTTTTCTGCCAGCGAGACCGACACCGTGTCGTAGTTAGGTCGTCCGCCACCGCCACGCAGGACTACATGGCCGTATGCATTGCCGCGGGTGCGGATGATGGACGACTGTCCCTGGCCGTTGATGCCGAGGAAGCTGTGCGGGTGGGAAGCGGACAGGATGCCGTTTACCGCCGCATCGAGTGAGCCATCGGTGCCGTTCTTGAAGCCGACCGGGGTCGACAGGCCGGAGGCCATTTCGCGGTGGGTTTGCGATTCCGAAGTGCGGGCGCCGATGGCGGTCCAGCTGATCAGGTCACCGTAATACTGGGGGGCGATCGGGTCGAGAGCTTCGGTGCCGGCGGGCAGGCCGGCTTCATTGACGTCGAGCAGGAAACGACGGGCCTTTTCCATGCCTTCGTCGATACGGAAGGAGTCGTCCATGTGCGGATCGTTGATGTAGCCCTTCCAGCCGGTCGAGGTGCGGGGCTTTTCGAAATATACGCGCATGACCAGAACGAGGGTGTCGGAGACTTCGTCGGCCAGCTTCTTGAGGCGGCGGGCGTAGTCGAGGCCGGCGACCGGATCGTGGATGGAGCAGGGGCCGACAACCACGAAAATCCGCGGATCCTTGCGGTCGAGAATGGCTTGCAGGGTCTGGCGACCTTCGAGGACAACCTTGGCAGCCGCATCCGTGAGCGGGACGTGGGCGGTGATTTCTTCGGGGGACGGCATGCGGTCGAAGGCCGCGATGTTCAGGTTTTCGGTCTGGGCGAAGGGCATGGCGGTCTCGCGTTCGAAAAAGCGGAATCTGCCATTTTAACCCGAAGCGCCGCTCCGGATGGCATGGCGCGCCAGACCCAATACGGAAGGGAGCTGGCAGTCGACATAATCGGGCTGGCGCAGGCTGCGGCTGATCCATACCGTTTTCATGCCAAGGCGCTTGGCGCTGCGCAGATTTTCGGCGCTGTCTTCCACCAGGATGCAGCGGGCCGGATCGAGGTGGTGATCCTTCAGCAGATGGAGGAAGCCGCGCAGCTTGGGTTTGGGATGGAAGCGCATTTTTTCGACCGAATACACTGCCTGGAAGTAATGGCGGATGCCCATGATGTCGAGCACCGTCTCGGCGTAGCGTTGCGGGCCGTTCGAGAAGACGATCTTGCGGCCGGGCAGGCGACGCAGCATGTGCCGCAGGGCGTTGTCGAAAACGACCATGCGCGGCAGGTCGGCGAACTGGTGGGTGTTGTGCAGGAAGTGCTGCGGGTCGGTGCCGTGGTGGCGCATCAGGCCGGTCAGGGTGGCGCCGTAGCGTTTCCAGTAATCCATGCGCAGCCGGTTGGCAGCAGGCTCGTCCAGACCCAGATGCTGCATCAGGTAGGCCGTCATGCTGCGGTTGATGTGCGGAAAAATGTGCGGACTGGCGTTGTGCAGCGTGTTGTCGAGGTCGAAAAGCCAGATTGGTGGCATGGCTCAGGCCGGCTTGCGTTCGAAGTGCACGATTGCGCGGCCGTCGTCGAGCACTTTCGGCGCGGCCTTCCAGGCGTGGCCATAGACCACTTCGACGGTGGCCGGCAGGCGCCCGTCGCGACGCAGGGTTTCATAGCTGCTGCGCAGCTCTTCCCAGTGCGTCTTGCCGACCAGACCACGGGGGCGGCCGAGGGCTGCGTTGTTGGAGCCGCTGGTTCGCAGGTCGTGGAGGAGATCGTCGAGCTTGGTGTACGTGACGGTGAGGATTTCCATGTCCATTACCGGATCAGAGAAGCCCGCACCGACGAGGGCGTCGCCCAGGTCGTGCATGTCGATGAAGCGGTGTAGGTGTTCTGCCTGCGAAGGCGGCAAGGACGCGCGGAGTTCCTTGAGGGTGTCGGGCCCCAGTGTGGAAAACATCACCAGACCACCGACTTCCAACGTGCGGTGCATTTCCTTGAGGGCCGGCAGCGGGTCGTGGAGCCACTGCAGCATCAGGTTCGACCAGGCCAGTGAAACGCTGCCGCGCGCCAGGGGCAGGGCTGTGGCGTCGGCGCACACGAACTCCGGCTCGGCGGGTTTGCCGAAGCGCATCAGGCGCTTGAGCAGGCTCTTTTCGCCGCGCGCCTGGGCAAGCATGGCCGGGGCGCTGTCGATGGCAATGCGTGCTGCGCCGGGGTAGCGTTCTGCGAAGGCGGCCAGATCGGCACCCGGGCCGCAGCCCAAGTCGAGGATGCGCTTCGGCTCGATGCGGATGTAATCGAGGCGTTCGGTCATGCGCCGGGAGATTTCCCGGGCCAGCGTGTCGACGGTGGCGTAGCCGGAGGCGGCCCGCCCGGCCCGGCGCCGCACGAGGCGCGGGTCGAGCTGGAAATCCGGCATTGTCATCGTGTCGTGCGCCGCTTTAGATGGACTTCAGGCCAAGACGGGCGAAGAGCTTGTCGTCGGCGTCGGAGTCCGGGTTGTCGGTTGTAAGCAGCCGCTCGCCGTAGAAGATCGAGTTGGCGCCGGCCAGGAAACACAGGGCCTGGATGCCGTCGCCGAACTCCTGGCGCCCGGCGGACAGGCGAACATAGCTTGTCGGCATGGTGATGCGGGCGGCGGCGATCATGCGCACGAAGTCAAAGGGGTCGATGGCTTCGGTCTTGCCGAGCGGCGTGCCTTCCACTTGCACGAGGTTGTTGATGGGCACCGAATCCGGCGGCGGATTCATGTTGGCCAGTTCGGCCAGCAACGCGGCGCGGCTCTTCTTGGTTTCGCCCAGGCCGACGATGCCGCCGCAGCACACGTTGATGCCTGCATCACGGACCTTCTCGAGGGTGTCGAGACGATCCTGCAGGGTGTGAGTGGTGATGATCTGGCCGTAGAATTCGGGCGACGTATCGATGTTGTGGTTGTAGTAATCGAGCCCGGCATCCTTGAGCTGACTGGCCTGGCCTTCCTTCAGCATGCCCAGGGTGACGCAGGTTTCTAGGCCAAGCTTTTTGACTTCGCGAACCATGTCGAGCACCGGGGCCAGGTCCTTCTCCTTGGGGCCACGCCAGGCGGCACCCATGCAGAAGCGGGATGCGCCCTTGGCCTTGGCGGCGCGGGCGTTTTCCAGCACTTCGTTCAGTGGGAGGAGGGCTTCCTTCTCGAGGCCGGTATCGTAACGGGAGGATTGTGAGCAGTAGCCACAGTCTTCCGAGCAGCCACCGGTCTTGATGGACAGCAGCGTGGAGCGCTGCACGCCATTGGGGTCGAAGTTCTCCCGGTGCACCTGCTGGGCGCGGAACAGGAGATCATTGAAGGGCAGGGCGAACAGAGCCTCGATTTCGGCGACACTCCAGCGTTTGAGGGCGGGCGTGGCGGCTTGATTCTGGGCAGTTTCTGCGTGGGCGACGGTGGCGGTCATTGTCATGCACCCTTTTATAGGCTGTAATTTTGAATTACGAAGCCTTTTAGTTTCCCTGAAGGGGTCTGGACTTGTCAAATCAAGCGCCTGGATGGCGGCATGTCGTTGATGCCGTGGCCCAGGCAGTTTTCCCCCAGGAGTGCTTTGCCTGCGGCACGTCAGCCGCGGGCGATGTGCTGTGTGCCGATTGTGCTGCGGAGTTGCCGGGGCGTGCCGCGGCACGCTGTCCTGTGTGCGGCATACGGATGCCGACGGGTACAGTTTGCGGTCGATGTTTGGGTAATCCTCCGCCTTTCGATGCGACGCTGGCTGCTCTGGATTACGGCTTTCCGCTGGATAAACTGGTGCATGCGCTGAAGTATGGTCATCGTCTGGCCGTGAGCCGGCTATTTGTTGACCTGATGATGGCGCAGCCGGTTCCGGTTGCTGACGTCGTGATTCCGATGCCGCTCCATCCGGCGCGTTTGCGCTTGCGGGGTTTCAATCAGGCGGCCGAACTGGCGAGGCCTCTGGCGAAGGCGTGGGGCTTGCCCGTTTTGCTCGACGGCGTTGTGCGCGATGTGGATACCCGTCCGCAGACGGGCTTGGCATGGAATGAGCGGAGTGCCAACGTGCGCGGGGCCTTCCGGGTTTGCGGAAGCGTGAAGGGCTTGCGTGTTGTGGTGGTCGATGATGTGATGACGACCGGAGAAACGATTGCCGAGCTGGCGCGGACGCTGAAGGGTCTTGGGGCGCTTCGCGTCGAGAACCGTATTGTGGCCCGAACACCGCGGCCGGGTTGATCCCCGCGGACGAGCCGGGCACAATCCGGGCCCATGTTCCACGTCGTCCTCCATCAGCCGGAAATTCCTCCGAATACCGGCAACATCATGCGGATGTGCGCCAATAGCGGCGCGCGCTTGCACCTTGTCAAACCCCTTGGCTTCACGCTGGAAGAGAAGCAGCTGGTACGTGCCGGCCTGGATTATCGAGACATGGCAGTGGTTACCGTGCATGAAGATTGGCCGAGCTGCCGGGCCGGCTTTGCCGGCAAGAGGATCTTTGCTCTGACTTCGCACGGCGGGCGAAGTTACGGAGAGGTGGCTTTTCAGCCCGATGACGTGTTCGTCTTTGGTTCGGAGTCGCGGGGTTTGCCACCGGAGCTTCATGCCGAGTTTGGTGACGAGCGGCGCCTGCGCATTCCGATGCGTCCGGACAACCGCAGCCTCAATCTGTCGAATGCGGCTGCCGTGGTGGTCTATGAGGCCTGGCGACAGAACGGGTTTGCAGGCGGCGCCTGAGCTTGCCGTCTATTCTTGCTTGGGATCGCGGGCAAGGAGTTGTTCCACTGCATCCCGTGCCGACAGGGTTCCGCTCAGGATGCCATCGACCGCGTTGGTGATCGGCATGTCGACGCCCAGCCTCGCCGAAAGGGCGGCAACTTCGCGGGTCGTGCTGACGCCTTCGGCGACATGGCCGAGGGTCTCGAGAATATCCGGCAGCGTTTTTCCTTCGGCCAGCATCAGGCCGACGCGACGGTTGCGGGACAGATCACCGGTACAGGTGAGCACCAGGTCGCCAAGTCCGGCGAGACCCATGAAGGTGTCGCGACGACCACCAAGGGCGATGCCAAGACGGGTGATTTCGGCCAGGCCGCGGGTGATCAACGCCGCCCGGGCATTGAGGCCGAAGCCCATCCCGTCAGCCACGCCGGCAGCGATGGCCATGACGTTCTTGACAGCACCGCCCACTTCGGCGCCGACGAGGTCGTCGTTGGCGTAAAGGCGCAGGCGGTTGTTGTGCAAGGCCGTCACCCAGTAACGGGCGAAGTCGATGTCACTGGCAGCGATGGTGACCGCGGCGGGAAGGCCTCGGGCCACTTCTGCGGCGAAGCTCGGGCCGGTCAGTACGCCGCAGTCGGCGTCAGGGCCAAGCTCTTCAGTGATGATCTGGTGAGGCAGCTTGGCGGTGCCGGCTTCAAGGCCTTTACAGGCCCACAGCAGCGGTGTGTCCGGGGCGGCCGTCTGGAGTGCGCGCGCCGTGCTGCGCAGCCCGGCCAGAGGCGTGACGACCAGATGCAGGTCAGCGCGAGCGGCTGCCTGCAGGTCGTCGGTCAGCTGGAGGTTTGCCGGCAGCGGAATGCCGGGCAGGTAGCGCCGGTTTTCGCCGTCGCTGCGCATGGCGGCGATTTCGGCGGCCTCGCGGCTCCACAGGACGACTTCATGGCCACGGCTGAAGGCCAGTGCGAGGGCTGTGCCCCAGGCCCCGGCACCGAGAACGGCGATGCGCATGCTGCTTACAGCCCCCAGATCTGGTTGATGCGGATGAAGCCGCTGGTGCCGTCCCGGTGCTTCACCTTGACCCAGCCGTCGGCGGGTTTGTCGGCGATTTCCAGGACAACGTCCTTTACGGCCTCGAAGGCCAGCGGTGCACCGGCGTCGGGCTTTTGACGGATATCGGCGCGGGCGGCGGTGATGATTGCGGTGCGCTTCTCGGAGAGCTGGCGACGCTCAAGCCACAGGAGGCTGCCGGCGGGGTCACGCACTTTCACCCAGCGATCGATGTTCACGACCATTTCGACGGGCGTGTAGCGCTGGATCACGAAAAGCGGCTTGCCCTGCTTCGACGGCGCATCGTAAAGGATGGCTGGTTCGGCAAGGGAGCGGAAGTCCGAGGCACCGGCCTGCACTGCCGCCAAGGCGAGCGGCAGGCCAAGCAGCGCCGCGGCGGTAAGGCGGCGCATCTTCATTACTGGATGGGCACGTCGGTGCCGGCCTGGGCTTCGGCCTGCTGACGGTTCTGCTGGAACAGGGCTTCAAAGTTGACCGGGGCGAGCACGACCGGCTGGAAGCCGGCGCGCGAGACCGCGTCGGATACGGCTTCGCGGGCGTAGGGGAAGAGGATGTTGGCGCAACCGATCATCATGATCGGCTCGAGGTCTTCCTGGGGCACATTGCGGATCTGGAAGATGCCGGCCTGCGCAACTTCAACCAGGAATACGGTCTTCTCTTCGGGCAGCTTGGCGGTCACAGTGACGGTCAGGTTCACTTCAAAGATGCCTTCGTCGACCGCATTGCCTTCGGTGCGCAGCTGGACATTGATCTGGGGGGTCTCGCGCTCGAGATAAACCTGCGGTGCGTTGGGCACTTCGAGGGACAGATCCTTGACGTAAAGCTTTTCGATGGAGAAAACGGGCTGTTGTGCGGTTTCGGACATGATGGGTTTTTCCGGTTGAGAAAGGGGCAGGTTTAGGTCTATCAGGCCGCGTCGCCGCGCAGCAGCGCGTCGAGCTTGCCTTCGTGATCGAGGGCGAACAGATCGTCGCAGCCACCTACATGGTAGTCACCGATATAGATCTGCGGCACCGTGCGTAGCCCGGTGCGGGCCATCATTTCGTCACGGCGGACCGGATCGAGATCGATTCGCAGCTTTTCGATCTCGGTAACGCCCTTGCGGCGCAGCAGACCTTCGGCGCGAACGCAGTAGGGGCAGACGGCAGTGGAGTACATCAGGATTTTTGGCTGCATGATTATTTCTTCTTGCGACTGATTGGCATGCCGGCCTGTTCCCAGGCAGCGACACCGCCCTCCAGGTTATGGACGTTGGTAAAGCCTGCCTTGCGCAGTAACTCACAGGCGGAGGACGAACGAGCGCCGCTCTGACAGTTGAGAATAACAGGCTTGTTCTTGAATTTTTCTAGCTCGCCGAGGCGTTTGTCAAGCTCTGCCAGCGGGATGTGACGCGCATTCAGGAGGTGACCGGAGGCGAACTCGCCGGCCTCGCGAACGTCGATGACGGTCGCGTCTTCCCGGTTGATGAGCATGGTTGCCTGGGCCGGTGAAACGCCCGGGCCGCCGCGGCGCAAGGACGAAGCGATGAGCAGGGAGCCGCTGACGAGGGCAAGTGCAGCCCACGCCCAGTTCCAGTTTTGCTGGATGAATTCCACTAAAAGTACTCCAGATCGGGGAAGGAAAAATTTACCGAAGAATTACTCTGCGTCATCTGCGCAGAAGACTTCGCGCATCATCGCAATCAGCTGCAGTGTGCGGGGGTCACCAACCCGGTAATACACGCGGTTGGCATCCTTGCGTGTAAGCAGGACGTCCTTGTCGCGGAGAATGGCGAGGTGCTGGGAAATATTACTTTGCGAAGTCCCTACGGCCTCCACAATTTCCTGCACGCACACTTCCTCGTCACCGATTACACACAGGATCTTCAGGCGAAGGGGGTGGGAGATCGCCTTGAGGGCCCGTGCTGCGGTTTCGATGTGTTCCTGCTTGGCGATGAGATTGACTGAGGCTGTTTTCACGAAATGAGTGGGGTTTCGGGGCGCATTAATATTATAAAGTACCATTTTTCGCGCTAACGTGCTGGCGGTCCGTGACCAAGCATCCGCAGCACCGTCCCGATGCGGGTTTGCATCTGACCGGTCTCTTTTCTCCTTCTCGGGCAAGCCTCTTTTTAAGGGGCCTGCAGCGCTATCGGCCGAGTGGGCAGAGAACCTTTCCGGTTTATACTCCTTCCGGTATTCAGGATGAGCCCGATTCCGGGCGTGCTATGGCGTCGGCAGGGCCCCGGAGGCCCCGGGCGCCCAGACGGAGATTTTATGCGCAGTAAACTGCAACAAGCCGGCCTGGTGTTCACCGGGCTTTGTGCCGGGGTTCTCATCAGTCTCAATTTCTCGGCCAATGCGGACAAGTCGAGCCTGGCTCCCTTGCCTGTGGAAGAGTTGCGCAATCTGGCTGACGTCTTCAATGCCATCAAGCAGGGTTATGTCGAGCCCGTGGATGACAAGAAGCTGATTACCCACGCAATCAGCGGCATGCTGTCCAATCTGGATCCCCACTCGTCCTATCTGGATGCGGAGGCCTTCAAGGAGTTGCAGGTTGGTACGCAGGGCGAGTTCGGCGGTCTGGGCATCGAGGTTGGTTCGGAGGATGGTTACGTCAAGGTGATCTCTCCCATTGAGGATACCCCCGCCTTTCGCGCCGGCATCAAGGCTGGCGACCTGATCATCAAGCTCGATGACACTCCGGTTAAAGGTATGTCCCTCAATGATGCCGTCAAGCGCATGCGCGGCAAGCCCAAGACCAGCATTGTTCTCACCCTCGCTCGCAAGGGTGAGGCCAAGCCTATTGTCGTGACACTGGTGCGGGAAGTCATCAAGGTGCAGAGCGTCAAGTCCAAGCTTATAGAGCCGGGCTATGGTTACGTGCGGGTTGTGCAGTTCCAGGAGCAGACGGCTGCCTCCCTCGTGCAGCACCTGGAAAAGCTGGTCAAGCAGGGTGACTTGAAGGGGCTGGTTCTGGATCTGCGCAATGATCCGGGTGGCTTGCTGAACGGTGCGGTCGGTGTTTCGGCGGCGTTTCTGCCGCCCAAGGCCCTGGTGGTGTCAACCGACGGTCGTACCGAAGATGCGAAGCGCAAGTATCTGGCCATACCTGAGGATTACCTGCGGGGTTCCCGGGACGACTACATCAAGAGTGTGCCTGCCTCAATCAAGACAGTTCCGATGGTTGTGCTGGTGAATGGCGGCTCTGCGTCCGCCTCCGAAATCGTTGCCGGTGCCTTGCAGGATCACAAGCGTGCTGTGGTGATGGGTACCCAGAGCTTCGGCAAGGGCTCGGTGCAGACCATTCTTCCTTTGAACAGCAATGCCGCCATAAAACTGACGACAGCGCGCTATTTCACGCCCAGCGGTCGTTCCATCCAGGCGAAGGGCATCGTTCCCGATATTCTGGTGGAGGAAACGCCGGGCGGCTCTTCCCGTGAGCGTCTGCGCGAGGCCGACCTGGATCGCCACCTCGTCAACGGCAAGGAGCCGGAGACGCCGAAAGTCGACCTTGTTCCTGCTGTGCCAAGGAAAGACGGTGCAGTGAAGGGCAAGGACAAGGTGAAGGAAGATGCTGACGAGATGAAGCCCGCTTTTGAAATCGCAGGCAAGGACGATTACCAGTTGTCTCAGGCTGTAAACTTGCTCAAGGGCCTGCAGATTCTCCAGAATAGCGGCAAGTAACCAATCGCCGGAGGGCATGCATCATGCGACGCGAGACTGCTTACAAGCTGGCCGGACGCAAGCACGGAAGCGGCTCGCAGCATGCGGGTGGCGGTATTGCAAAGGCCCGCGAAATTCGCTTCAAGGCGACCCCTCCCGGGCAGGTCGCGCAGGCCCGGCGTTCGCTCGCGGTATTGCGGGGGGTGCAGGTCGAGTCGGGGCGTGATGATCTTTCTCTGGTAGTGCATTACAACGTACTCGATTTCACCCTCGAGCTGCTTGAAAGCTGTCTCGTCAGTGCCGGGTTTCAGCTTGACCGGGCGTTGCTTGTCCGTTTACACAGGGCCGTCATTTATTACGTCGAAGATACGCAGGTACACAATCTGCGTTCTCCTGAGCGGCTCATCAAACAGTCCCACGAAGTCTACATCAAGGCCTACGCGGCCCATCCCCACGGCGATCACGACGATACGCCGCCGGACCTGCGCGAGTACAAGTAGGCTTTCACACCGGCCGCACTTCGCGGCCGTTTTCTTTTTCCCCGCTTGCCATGAACGACGATCAGCTCCTGCGCTATTCGCGCCATATTCTTTTGCCCCAGATCGGAATCGAGGGGCAGGCCGGCATTCTTGCCGCTCGTGTATTGATGGTCGGAGCTGGCGGCCTGGGCTCACCCGCAGCCATGTATCTGGCTGCAGCGGGGGTAGGGACGCTGGTTCTGGCCGATGGAGACACTGTCGATCTGACCAACCTCCAGCGTCAGATCCTGCATAGCCAGGACGCTGTCGGGCGACTCAAGGTTGACTCCGGGCGCGATACCCTGGGCCGCCTCAATCCGGAAACCCGGGTTATCCCGCTTGGTCGTCGCCTTGAGGGTGCCGAGCTGGCGGCCGAGGTGGCGCTGGCTGATGTGGTGCTCGATTGCTCGGACAATTTTGCGACCCGTCACGCGATCAACCGGGCCTGCGTAGTTCATAGAAAACCGTTGGTTTCGGGGGCGGCAGTCCGCTTTGACGGGCAGGTGTCGGTCTTTGATCTACGCCAGGGCGATAGCCCCTGTTACCACTGCCTCTTTCCCGAAGGTGAGGACGTGGAGGAGGTCCGTTGTGCTGTCATGGGTGTCTTTGCGCCGATTACCGGCATTGTCGGCGCAGTGCAGGCGGCCGAAGCCCTCAAGTTGTTGGCCGACTGCGGCGAACCCTTGACCGGGCGCCTTCTCCTGCTGGATGCGCTGGCGATGGACTGGCGAACGATCCGCCTGGGCCGTGATCCGGCTTGCGCGGTGTGCGCCTCATGCTGAAGGCGACCGGTTGTTCCGGCGGCTCAGTGCCTTCCAGAGCAGAACCAGCCCGAGTTTTTGCTGGGCCCAGAAGTTGTCCCGGGCGGCGATTTCTTCCGCACTGTTTTCGTGGATGCCGGTTGGCGGCAGGTCTTCCTTGAGGTAAAGCGTTCCGAACAGGATGTCCCACGCTGGGAAGAGAATTGCGAAATTGCAGCCATAACGAAAACGCGGCTCGCCGGGAAGTTCAAGTGCATGGTGCCAGCGATGGTAGCGCGGCCCGACGAGGAGGTAGTCGCCGATAGGGCCGAAGGTGAGTCGGGTGTTGGTGTGGGAGAGGTTCTCTACCAGTCTGAGGGCGATGAGCAGGCCGATGAAGTGGCCAGGTGGCACGCCGATCAGAAGCGACAGGCATGCGAACCACAGGCCGGCGATCAGATCGTCCAGCAGGTGATTGCGAGAGTCGGTCCAGAAGGACATCTGGCGCTGTGAATGGTGAATGCCGTGGAGAGCCCACCACCAGCCCAAAGTGTGGGACAGTCGGTGTCGCCAGTACTCGGCAAAATCGAGAATCACCAGGTAGATCAGAAAACTGACGAGCGGGTGATAGTCGAGACCGGGCAGCCAGTCCTCCAGTTGGCGGGGAATGATGTTGTGGAAGCGCAGCCAGCTTTCCAGTTCCATGAAAGCGGGGGCGAGCAGCGCAAAGACGGTCAGGGGCACCACGCCCAGGCGGTTCAGCACGGTGTACAGCACATCCACCCTTACGGCGCGTCGTTGCGGCCAATGCTCGGCGGGCCACAGGGCTTCGAGCGGGCGCATCAGCACGTAGGCAATCCCCAGTTCAATGCTTCCGAGCAGGACGAACTCGACGCCGTCGAAGCCCATTTCGATGTAGCTGGCCAAGCCCAAGGCGAACAGCAGTGGCTGAACAAGCGTGTCAAACAGCCAACCTTGCAGGGTGACAAAGTAGTCGGTCAGAAATGGCATCATCGCACCGGGATTGTGGCGAAGCAGTAGCCCTTGTTCTTCAGACCGCTGATAAGTGGATCCAGCATTGGCGCGAAGGGATCCTTGCGGGACCAGATTCCCAAGTGTGCCATCAGGATATCTCCGTCCTTGATGCCGGCGAGCGCACGTTGCAGAAGGAATTCGTTGGGATAGCTTGCAGAAGGCAGTTCATCGCCGAGGAAACCGGTGGGTGCCCAGGCAACATGCCGGTATCCACAGGCCTCGGCGGCCTTCAGCGCAAGTGGTGTGGTACGGCCGCCCGGTGCGCGCCACAAGGGGTCGAGCTTGCGACCGGTGAGTTCGGCAAAGCGGGCATCCGGCCTTTTCAATTCGGCGCAGATTTGTTCGGCGTCGAGCTGGGTCTGGCTGCCATCCATCAGGCGGTAGCTGACCTTGCCGCCCGCTTCATCCTTTCGGAATGAGCCGTGCCGCCAGGTGTGGCTGCCGAAGGCGTGGCCTTCGGCGACGCGGGCTTTCCAGAAGTCGCCCCAGGATGGGTCCAGGGCCATGTCGCCGCGGAAGGTTTTTTCCTGGGCGACAAAGAAGGTGGCTTTGATCTGGTGCTTCTTGAGGATCTCGGCGATGGCTTCGGCGTGGCGCATGTTGCCGGTGTCGAGGGTCAGGTACAGGGTGCCCTTGCAGACTGGCGCTGCCGCGTGCGAGATGCTGGCGAAGGCAAGCAC
>APMI01004438.1_pt1 | contig 27388 bp, 22 predicted proteins | sample 667938 | NCBI WGS metagenome assembly APMI01 (sample SAMN01084076, study PRJNA167559) | wastewater metagenome | biome: Wastewater | place: Denmark: Ejby Moelle, Odense | collected 2011-11-28
CCGAAAAAGAAAATGATCTTCGACCCTAAGGAGTCGATAGACCTGCATGGCTTTACTGCAACCTTTATACAGTACGCCCATGCGCGTATATGCTCTATACTGCGTAAAGAAAATATGCCCTTGCTCCCCCCCAATAACAAATTCCAGACCTTCTGCTGCAAAGAGGCAATCTTCCCGGCAGAAAAGAAGTTGGTGCTCACATTGGAGCAATACCCCGAGGTGTTAGAGAGTGCAGCGGCCGAATATAATCCATCACTGCTCTGCAACTACTCATTTCTACTCGCGCAACTATTCAACTCATTTTATGATGAGCACAGCATATCGAAAGCTGAGAACGAAGAAAAGAAAGAGCTGCGCCTGATGCTGATCATCATGACCGCAAAAACACTAAGGCACGCTATGCACCTCCTGGGCATAAGGCTGCCTGAGAAAATGTAAAAAGAAAAGAATTAAAGAATAAAAAAACGGCGAACAATTTGTTCGCCGTTCTATGTTTTTAGAAATCTGCATTTTTAGGAAAACGTGGGAAAGGTATCACATCGCGGATATTGGTCATTCCCGTCACGAAGAGTACCATACGTTCAAAGCCCAAACCAAAACCTGCATGTGGCACGGTACCGAAGCGGCGCGTATCAAGGTACCAATACATCTCTTCCGTAGGTATGTGCATCTCTTCCATGCGCTGAGTAAGTTTATCCAACCGTTCTTCGCGCTGCGATCCGCCTACGATCTCACCAATGCCCGGGGCAAGAATATCCATAGCTGCTACGGTCTTGCCATCGTCGTTCTGGCGCATATAGAAGGCCTTGATGTCCTTTGGATAACCTGTAACAATTACCGGCTTCTTAAAATGCTTTTCCACCAGGTAGCGCTCATGCTCGCTCTGCATATCTATGCCCCATTTCACCTCGTACTGGAATTTCTTTTTCTTATAGGCAGGCGAGTCCATCAGTATGTCTATTGCCTCGGTATAAGTGATACGCTCGAACCTGTTGTTCAATACAAACTCCAGCTTATCGATAAGCCCCATTTCGCTACGCTCGTTCTGTGGCTTCTGCTTTTCCTCATCTTCCAGGCGCTGCGCCAGGAATTCAAGATCCTCACGGTTGTTGTCCAGAGCATACTTGATAATATACTGGATGAACTCTTCCGCAAGGTCCATATTGTCAACTATGTCATTGAAGGCAACCTCGGGTTCTATCATCCAGAACTCAGCAAGGTGGCGGGGTGTATTGGAGTTCTCCGCCCTGAAGGTGGGCCCGAAGGTATATACTTCGCTAAAGGCCATAGCCCCCAGCTCAGCTTCCAGCTGACCGCTCACAGTAAGGTTAGTACTGCGGCCGAAGAAGTCTTCTTTATAGTTTATGGTGCCATCCTCGTTCCGTGGTGGATTGTCAAAGGGTAGGGTAGTGACGCGAAACATTTCCCCTGCTCCCTCCGCATCCGATGCGGTAACTATGGGTGTATGCAGGTAGACAAAGCCCTTATCATTAAAGAACTTGTGTATGGCATAGGCCAGTGTATGGCGCACACGGAATACCGCGCCAAATGTATTGGTACGGAAACGCAGGTGCGCTATCTCGCGCAGGTACTCCAGGCTTGGGCGGTTCTTAAGCTGCAAAGGGAACTCCTCTGCATTACAAACGCCCAGCAGTTCTATGGACTCTGCTTTTATCTCTACTTTCTGCCCCTTGCCCTGCGATGCCACTACAGTACCATTCACGCTCAGCGATGCACCTACAGTTATATTACGCAACAGGCTCTCACCTGCATTTTCAAAATCAAGCACTACCTGTATATTGCCCATGCAGGAACCGTCATTAAGGGCTATGAACTGGTTGTTCCGGAATGAGCGAACCCATCCTTTCACGTTTACCTTGTAGTCGCTGTCTTCGCGCTGCAATATCTCTTTGATCTTTGTACGTGCCATTTTATTGCAATTGTATATTTTACATAGGAACTTATGCCTGGGTCCCGAATTTTATTTTATAGTCGTTAATGCTGTGCTGTAGTATCTTCTTTGCCAGCCTAGCGCCGAGGAATTCTTCGATCTTAACTACCTTATTCTCCAGCTTCTTGTACTCCTCGAAAAAGTGCCTCAGCTCCTCAATAAAGTGTGAAGATAATTCACTGATGTCATTTACGTGCGCTACGCTCATGTCATTGGCACAAACGGCTATCAGTTTGTCATCAGCCTCCCCTTGGTCCAGCATGCGCATTACACCTATTATCTTGGCCTCTACGAGGCAAAGCGGCTGCATCTCTATCTGCGACAGCACCAGTATATCCAGCGGGTCCTTATCGTCACAATAGGTACGGGGAATAAAGCCATAGTTGGCGGGGTAGTATACCGAAGAGTACAGTACCCTGTCCAGCTTTAACATGCCTGTTTCCTTGTCCAGCTCATATTTTGCCCTTGAGTTCTTCGGTATCTCTATTACCGCAGTCACCACATCGGGAACATTTTCACCATAACTTACCGAATGCCAGGGGTTAAAAGCCATAATTTTGTCATATTTTGGCTGCAAAGGTAAATGTTAAAAAGGCTTGCCCGGCTCCCTTTTTTAAGAAAATGCAATAATTTGTACGGCCAAGCGTTATGCAGGTATGATTTTGGTATGGGGAGCATCGTAAACTGCTCAGAAATAAGCAACTATTAACTTTGGAAGATTTTTTTTATGCTCAATTGTTTTTTTGCAGCGTAAATATATCTTTGCAGGCACGCTAAATGCATTTTCAGGAATTATAACAACAATCAAACAAAACAAAAAACAGTATTATGGCAGATGTAAAAACAGCCGCAGCAAAACCATCGGGCAACCAGGCTGGTAAACCAAAGAATGCGAATAATTTCATGGTCAACTTAATAGTGGTTGCATCATGCCTCATAGTAGGATACATTGTTTGGAAGTTTGTATTAGGTAGTCCTTCAAACTTTAGTGATGGAGAAACTCGTGAAAAGGCAAAAAATGGTATGGGTACCATGTACCAGGGTGGCTTTGTTGTGCCTATCCTGATGGCTACATTGCTTACGCTCCTTTGCTTTGTAATTGAGCGTTTTATGACCATCTTCAAAGCAAAAGGCAAAGTGAATTCCGCTGAATTCGTTCGTAAAGTACAATACCATCTTGCCAACAAGAACATTGATGCTGCCCTGTCTGAGTGCGACAAGCAATCGGGCTCTGTAGGCAACGTTATGCGTTCGGGTCTTGTTAAATACCGAGAAATGGTGAATAACAACGAACTGGACACAGACCAGAAGGTGCTGAGCATCCAGAAAGAAATAGAAGAAGCTACCGCACTGGAACTGCCCATGCTGGAAAAGAACCTGGTGTTCCTTTCTACTATTGCCTCTTGCGCTACGCTGTTGGGCCTGTTCGGTACGGTAATGGGGATGATCCGTTCATTTGCCGCCATGGCGCAGGCAGGTGCTCCTGATGCTACTGCCCTTGCAGGTGGTATCTCTGAAGCCTTGATCAATACCGCCCTCGGTATCAGTACCTCGTTCCTGGCTATCGTAGCGTATAACTTCTTCACTACTATAATTGATGGTATCACTTACGGTATTGACGAAAGCGGCTTTACATTGACACAAAGCTTCGCTGCTAACTATAAGTAATATATCGGCAGGCCCTGCTAAAAGGCCGCCGATGGAAATGTGACATGGTTTGTGGAAAAGAAATGAAATTGAGTCTTATTAGTTAAAAGCAGAGAAAAATTTAAAATGCCACACGCAAAATTACCAAGGAAAAGCACCAACATCGACATGACGGCGATGTGTGATGTCGCCTTCCTGCTGCTGACATTCTTCATGCTGGCTACAAAGTTCAAGCCGGATGAGCCGGTAGTGGTAAAAACACCTTCGTCTATATCAGAGATACCCATCCCTGATGCAGATATCATGCTCATTACAGTTGACCCGAAAGGCCGTGTATTCTTTTCTATAGATAATAAGCTGAAACGTAAAGAACTGATCGAGAATATAGATGAGTACAAGAAACTGGGGCTTACGGAAAATGAAAAGATTTCCTTTGCCATCGGTTCTTCTATAGGTGTTCCGTTCAACCAGCTTAAGTCTTACCTGGCTGCTTCGCCCGAAGATCAGCACAAGTATACGGAAGGCGCCGCTGGCATACCTACGGACACAACTGTAGACAGTGAGAATAATGAACTGGCAGCATGGATAAGGAGCGCACGCAACACCAATCCGAAGCTGAGGATATGTATCAAAGCCGATGGCGATGCATCATACCCCAGCGTAAAGAAGGTGATCAAGACGCTCGAAGGCTGGAAGATATTTAAGTTCAACCTTATTACAGGCCTTAAAGCAATACCTACCGGTTCTGCTGCATGGGATCTTGCCAATAAAGGGGCAGCTAAATAAGTTTGAATATTGCAAGACAAAAAATTAGTTTAACTAAAATAAAAGCATTACCATGGCTGAATTGGATACCTCCGGTGGGGGGAAGAAAGCCCCCGGAGTCAAAAAAGGCAAAAAGCTTTCTACGCGTATTGACCTCACGCCAATGGTGGATTTGGGTTTCCTGTTGATCACATTCTTTATGTATACAACAACCATGTCGAAACCCAAGACCATGGAAATAAACATGCCCAATACCGGTAAGATAGACCCCAAGGACCAGACGAAGATAAAGGAGAGCACAGCAATGACGATATTACTGAGCAAGAACCACCGCGTTTATTATTACGAAGGCCTTGCTACCGACCCTGCTGTTCCACCTGACCTGAAGGTGACTACTTTTAAGGCTAAAGACGGCATACGTGATGCCATTATCGCTAAGAAACTGAAAGTAGCGCAATTACAGCAAAGTGGAGCCCTGGGCCCTAAAGACCCGGCAACTATTTTGATAAAGCCTGATAGCACCAGCACGTACGAAGACCTTGTGAATATACTGGATGAGATGAGCATTAACGATGTAAGGGTTTATGCCATTGTGGATATCACTGATGTGGACCAGGGCTTTATACAGGCAACAGAAGCAGCCAACGGAGGAAAATAACACATAGATGTGTGGAATTTTGCCCTGAATGCATCTTTAAACTATTAAAAAGGGATATTTAAAATGGATATCAATAAAATACTCAATAGCGACTACCTCGACATACTGTTCGAGGGCCGTAATAAAACCTACGGGGGCTATGAGTTGCGCAAAAAATACCCGCAGCGCATGCGTAATGCTGCTATTACGGGTATCAGCGTGATAGCCCTCATTGTGGCAGGCCCTGCTATTGCAAGTCTTTTGAGCTCGAAGGATGATAAAAAGCCAATAGCGATGATGAAGCAGGTGACACTTGCGGAACCACCGCCTATCGATCCGAAGAAGCCGCCGCCGCCGCCACCTCCGGCCGAACCACCACCACCGGTAAAACCGACGGTGAAGTTTACGCCGCCCGTGATCAAAAAGGATGAAGAGGTGAAGGAAGATGAAAAGCCACCGGATGTAAAGGAATTGAAAGAGGCATCGGCGGGTGTGAAGACGGAAGCAGGTGATGTGAATGGTATTGACCCCGGTATAGTTGATAAACCCGGTAATGGTACGGGTGTGGTAGAAGCACCGCCTCCACCGCAGATATACACTTACGTGGAGCAAATGCCTGAGCCATCAGTAGATGTATCAGCCTTCCTGGCTAAGAATATCAGGTATCCGGAACAGGCTAAAGAAAACAATATAGAAGGGCGTGTTACCCTGAAGTTTGTAGTAGGCGAAGACGGAAGCGTATCGGATATATCTGTAGTACGCGGTATAGGCGGTGGATGCGATGAAGAAGCAAAACGTGTGGTAGCATCTATGCCTAAGTGGAAGCCCGGCAAACAGAATGGCCGTGCCGTAAAGGTATACTACACATTGCCGATAGTATTTAAGTTACAATAAGACACTTTTATCTATAGAAAGGCTATCCCCGGAAAGGATAGCCTTTTTGATTTTAAGTATAAATTAAGAAGGTGTTTGCATGTAATGTCAATCAATAGATGTTATTTTTGTTGGCTGACAAAGCCGTGTTAATTTTCCATCATCAACCAGACAAAATATTTAAATGAAAAATACTGCAACTTTCATGCTCGCTGCTGCTTTTATCGGGGCTACTGTATTTTCGGCGTGCCACTCAGATAAAAAAACTGACACCAGTACAACTACCGCCAGTTCAACAAGCCCGCTGGTAAATGGCACAGGCCGTATAGCCTATGTGGATATTGATACCCTGGAAGCTAATTATACTTACCTGAAAAATAAAAAAGACCAGTTCAAAAAACGCCAGCAGGATGTAGATGCCGAGTTGCAGCGCTCAGCACAGCAGTTGCAGAATGATGCAGCAGCCTTCCAGAAAAAATACCAGGAAGGGAAAATGACCCAGAGCGAAGGTGAGGCTGCCCAGAAGCGCCTTGCGCAAATGCAGCAAAGCCTGGAAACCCGCAAGCAAGTGCTAACGGAGCAACTACTCAAAGAGCAGGACGATTTTAATAAAGACCTGCAGCGCAGGCTGGACAAATTCCTGGAAGAATATAATAAAGACAAGCATTACGATTACATACTCTCTTACTCGCAGGGTGGTTCTATCCTGTTTGCCAATAAAGAACTGAACATTACCCCTGACGTGATCAAGGGCATGAATGAACTTCCCGTGGAGAATAGTGATACTACAAAGAAAAATAAATAGTATTTTTCCGGTAAATCACTCTGTTGGAAAACACATCTTCTTTTAAACGGTCACTTACTTTGCTCGATGGTACCCTCATGGTCATAGGTTCTATGATCGGTTCGGGTATATTCATCGTAAGTTCAGATATCTCAAGGAATGTAGGCAGCGCAGGCTGGCTTATAGTAGTATGGCTTCTGTCGGGCTTTATTACTTTGTCTGCGGCCCTGAGCTATGGTGAGCTGAGTGGTATGTACCCACATGCAGGCGGGCAATATGTATACCTGCGCGAGGCCTTTGGCAAGATGTATGGTTTTCTTTATGGCTGGGCTTTTTTCGCTGTGATTCAGACAGGTACAATTGCGGCTGTAGGTGTGGCCTTTGCGAAATTCACAGGTTATCTTGTTCCAGCCCTGGGGGAAGATAATATACTGATGGGGGTGAAAGATGGTTTTCACATTACTGCCGCCCAGCTATTGGGCATAGGCATCATAGTGCTGCTTACCTTCTTAAATACCCTCGGCGTTAAGAGCGGCAAGTGGATACAATTCTTCTTCACTTTCGCCAAGATAGCGGCTATGGGTGCGCTGGTGATATTCGGTTTCATAGCAATAAAAGACAGCAGTATATGGCAGGGCAACTGGGATATAGCCTGGATGGCCAAAAAGATAACAGCCAGCACCAACCTGATAACACATGAAGGGCTTTCCGGCGGCACCCTGGTTATTGCCATTTGCGTCTCTATGGTGGGCGCGCTTTTCTCCAGCGATGCCTGGAATAATGTAACTTTTATTGCGGGCGAGATAAAGAGGCCCGAACGTAATATTGGCCTCAGCTTGTTCATAGGTACGCTGGTGGTAACCGTACTTTATGTATCCATGAACCTGATGTACCTGAACGTACTGACGCTGACAGAAATTGCCAATGCACCATCGGACAGGGTAGCGCTTGCCGCAGCAATAAAGATATTCGGCAGCCTCGGTACTACGATCATTGCTTTAATGATCATGGTATCGACCTTCGGTTGCAATAATGGTTTGATCCTCTCGGGTGCACGTGTATATTATACCATGGCCAACGATGGCCTATTCCTGCCTGCCGCTAAAAGACTGAATGGCAAAGGTGTACCGGCTGTGGCATTATGGATGCAGTGCATCTGGGCATCTGTATTGTGCCTGAGCGGCAAGTACGGGGACCTGCTGGACTTCATCATCTTTACAGTACTGCTTTTTTATATCCTCACTATCGCCGGTATTTTTAAACTGCGCAAAACACAGCCCAACCTGCCACGTCCCTACAAGGCTTTCGGCTACCCTGTAATACCAATATTATACATTTTACTGGCTTCGTTTATCTGCGTGGTCTTACTGATGTACAAGCCCACCTATACCTGGCCGGGCTTAATTATCGTTCTTATAGGTATACCTATTTATTACGCGCTGCAAAAGAAAGGGAATACAAGTAATGGATAAAACAGAACTGGCAAGCTTATTTGATAGATTGGGGCAACTGCATGTAGTGGTTGTGGGCGATGTAATGCTGGATAACTATTGGTGGGGCGAGGTGGAACGCATATCGCCTGAGGCACCTGTGCCTGTAGTGGCGGTGAAACGCCGCGAAAGCAGGCTGGGGGGAGCGGCTAACGAAGCCTTGAATTGCCGTTCATTGGGCGCTAAGGTGTCACTGGCGGGTATTATAGGTGATGATGCTGAAGGTAAAACTCTTTTAAAGCTGGCGCAAGATGCCGGCATAGGTACCGACCTATTGATGCCCAGCCAGAAAAGAGCTACCACTACCAAAACGCGCGTGATAAGCCGTAACCAGCAAATGATGCGGCTGGATGATGAGGTAAGCGATGATTTATACACGGAAGAAGAACATCCCTTTATAGATATAGTGCTGCGCTACCTGCAGCGTGAGAAGCCTGATGTGCTCATATTTGAAGACTACAACAAAGGCGTACTGAAGGAGAATGTAATACAGCGCATCATAGCACATTGCACCGAGATAGGCATTGTCACCGCTGTTGATCCAAAAATGAAGAACTTTCTTTGCTATAAAAATGTGAGCATCTTCAAGCCTAATCTTAAAGAAGTGCGCGAAGGCTTGCATATACTATTGCAAGACATAACGGAAGGGGAACTGGACAAAGTACATCGCAAACTGCAGGAATCGTTACAGCATCAAATAAGCTTCATTACCCTTTCAGAACACGGCGTTTATTATAATGATGGCACCTCCTCAGCTATCATCCCGTCACATGTCAGGAACATATCCGACGTATCGGGCGCGGGTGATACCGTGATAGCCACAGCGGCAATGGTGTATGCTGCGACAAAAGATGCCAACCTGATGGCCGAGATATCCAACCTGGCAGGTGGCCTGGTATGCGAAGAAGTAGGGGTAGCACCTATAAACAAAGAGCGCCTGTATAGTGAGTGCGCAATGTTGCTGTCCTAAAAGGCCCTTGTTTTCTTTACCTTTGCACTGTTCAATAATTTGAGGATGGAACTCCTGAAGAAGCTCCGGGTAAAAGAAGAAGTGCCCGTTCATGTCATCAATGCCCCTGCAGAATGTTTGTCGTTATTTGAGGGCTTGCGGGTCAAAACCTCACTGCCCGGCAAGATACCCGCATCGCAGCTTATCCTTTTTGCTGAAAGCAGCCAGGTACTCAATAGCTACATCTACAAACTTAAAGGCAAGTTGGCGGAAGATGTGCTGTTCTGGGTGGCGTATCCCCAGCAGAGTGGCAGTATACAATCGGACCTTATTCGTAATAAAGGCTGGGAGGAAATGTTTAAACTGTATGACGGGGTTTCGTCGGTATCGATAAACGATGACTGGACCGGCATGCGCTTTAAGCACAGAAGAAAAAGCAATACGGGCTGGGTGCCAATGGAAGAACGGAAAAAAGAGGGGATAGATTATGTGGCCCGCACGGTGGTATTACCTGCCGATGCACTGAAGGCCATGAAACCGTATAAGGGCCTGGATGATTTCTTTTATACGCTTGCCTTCACCCACAAGAAGGAATATGTAGAGAGTATAGTAGATGCTAAAAAGCCCGAAACAAGACAACGCAGAATAGAAAAGATGCTGGAAATGGTATTGAAACTAAAAACAGAAAAAGAGATAAAGCAAAAGAAGGCGAAGTCATGAGTTATAAAGAGACACCAACAGGCTCGGTACTGAAATTTATTAAAGAGCATTTTGAAGGAAAGCTGGTCACGGAATCACGTTCACCAGCCGGCAACTGGCTGCAGTTTACCCTGGAGCAGATAGAAAAGGGCAGTGTGACCATATCGCTGGAGATACGCAAGGAAATGACCAATCCCTATGGGAACATACATGGCGGCATTATGGCATTAATAATGGATGAGGTAATAGGCTGGGCAGTAGTAAGCCTTGATATGGGAACCGGCTACACATCGCTGAACCTGAATGTAGACTTCCTGTATGCCATAAAACTAGGCGACAGGCTAAGGGCAAAGTCGAAGGTTATCCGTGCAGGAAAGAAGATCATACACGTAGAATGCACAGTGGAAGATATGGAGGGCACGCTATTGGGCAAGGCCAGCAGCAACCTGATAGTTACCAGTATGAGGCCTGCTGACGGAGATTTCCCGGTCGCCAGCTAGCTCTAATTTCATTTTTGCCCCCCGAAACCTTATTTTTGCGGCGATATATGCTTAACGGAAAGAAAATAGTTATTGTGCTCCCGGCTTATAATGCGGCACTAACCCTTGAACGTACTTATAAGGAAATCCCCTTCGATATAGTCGATGATGTGGTATTGGTGGACGATAACAGTCGCGATGATACCGTACAGGTAGGGCACGCTTTGGGTATCAAGCATATCATCAAACATGAAGTGAACAAGGGCTACGGCGGTAACCAGAAAAGCTGCTATAAGAAAGCGCTGGAGCTTGGAGCAGATATCGTTATCATGCTGCACCCTGATTATCAATACACCCCTAAGCTGGTGTACGCTATGTCTTCTATTATAGCAATGGACCTGTACCAGACTGTATTAGCATCACGAATACTGGGTAAAGGTGCACTTAACGGAGGCATGCCGATGTATAAGTATATAGCGAATCGCTTCCTCACCCTTTTTGAGAACATAATGATAGGGCAAAAGCTAAGCGAGTACCATACAGGCTACCGTGCATTTTCAGCAGAGGTCTTACGCTCCATCAACTTTGATCACAACAGCGATGATTTCGTATTTGACAACGAGATGTTGTCACAGATATTCATGAATGGCTACGAGATAGCCGAGGTGACCTGCCCTACTAAATATTTTGAAGAAGCATCAAGTATCAACTTCAGCCGCAGTATGAAGTATGGCAGAGGCGTGCTGAGGGTATCTGTGATACATCGCCTGCACAAATGGGGTTGGATAAAAAGTAAACTATACCAGAAGAAGGCATAAAAAAAAGAAACCCGCTCAATGAGCGGGTTTCTTTTTTTATGGAGTAGTTTGATTATTTATTTGATACTGCAGCTACAGGGGCGTTCATCTCTATTCTTACCGGTGTTTGGGCAGTTTTAGCTTTTGAGCTATGCAGCGTTGCAATGGTTGGTGCAATAACCAGGGCTACTATCGACATGAGTTTGATAAGGATGTTCATAGAAGGGCCCGATGTATCTTTAAAAGGATCGCCCACCGTATCACCTGTTACGGATGCCTTGTGTGGTTCTGATTTCTTGTAATAGATCTCGCCGTTTATTTCCACACCTTTTTCGAATGATTTTTTAGCATTATCCCATGCACCACCTGCATTGTTCTGGAACATGCCCATTAGTACACCGCTCACGGTAGCACCGGCAAGGAAACCACCGAGTACCTCAGGGCCGAATATAAAGCCGATGATAAGCGGAGAACATATTGCTATTGCACCGGGCAACATCATTTTACGGATAGAAGCCTGTGTAGAGATAGCCACGCATTTGTCGTACTCAGGTTTTCCTGTGCCTTCCATTATACCAGGGATCTCGCGGAACTGGCGGCGTACTTCTTCTACCATACTCATTGCTGCCTCACCTACGGCGCGTATGGCCAGTGATGAGAAGATGAAAGGTATCATACCACCTACAAATAAACCGGCGAGTACATCGGCCTTGTAGATATTGATTGCATCATTAAGATCATAACCGTTGCCTTTTACCACACCTACATAAGCGGCAAACAGTGCCAGCGATGTAAGTGCCGCAGAAGCGATAGCAAAACCTTTACCGGTAGCAGCTGTAGTGTTACCTACAGCATCGAGCGTATCTGTCTTTTCACGTACTTCTTTAGGCAATTCGCTCATTTCGGCTATACCACCTGCGTTATCAGCTATCGGTCCAAAGGCGTCGATCGCCAGCTGCATTGCTGTAGTAGCCATCATGCCGGCTGCCGCTATTGCCACGCCGTAAAGGCCTGCACAAGCATAAGAGCCATAAATACCACCAGCCAATACCAGTATAGGAAGGAAAGTACTTTCCATACCTACTGCAAGGCCGCCGATAATATTAGTAGCATGGCCTGTAGATGATTGCCTGACTATTGAAAGCACCGGGCGCTTGCCCATCGCCGTGTAATATTCTGTTATGATACTCATCAGGGTACCTACCACAAGACCTACCATGATAGCACCGAAAACGCCGTTCCTTGTGAATTCGTGTCCACGCAGGTTCATTGTTTCAGGCATCAGGTAGTTTACCAGGAAATAAGAAGCGATAGCTGTTAAAACTATAGAACCCCAGTTACCCATATTCAGCGCTTTTTGAACAGCAGATGTGCTCACACCAACACCATCAGAAACGCGAACGAAGAAAGTACCTACTATAGAGAATACGATACCGATACCTGCAATAAGCATTGGCAGCAGGATGGGAGCAAAGCCATTGTATGCGTCAACAGATACTGTTTCCTGTCCTAATACCATGGTTGCCAGTACGGTAGCCACATAAGAACCAAAAAGATCGGCGCCCATACCGGCTACATCGCCCACATTATCACCCACGTTATCGGCAATGGTAGCCGGGTTGCGTGGATCGTCTTCAGGGATACCAGCTTCTACTTTACCTACCAGGTCAGCTCCTACGTCGGCCGCTTTGGTATAGATACCGCCGCCCACGCGTGCAAACAGCGCAATGCTTTCAGCACCAAGGGAGAAACCGGTCAAAACTTCTATTGCGCGCCTTACCTCATCAGCATTGGCAACCGCACCGGGAGCAAAAACATGTAATAAAATGATGAATACGGAGCCCAGTCCTAATACTGCAAGGCCTGCAACGCCGAGGCCCATAACAGAACCACCACCGAAGGAAACGGCCAGGGCTTTACTGAGGCTTGTACGGGCTGCATTGGCAGTACGAACATTTGCTTTGGTAGCAATGCGCATACCAATAAAGCCGGCCAGTGCGCTAAAGAAGGCGCCCACTACAAAAGCAATGGCGATCATCCAACTGGACTGTGGATTGCTGTATCCCATTACCGCCAGCAAGATACCTGCTATTATTACGAAATAGGTAAGTATCTTATATTCAGCTTTCAGGAAGGCCATGGCCCCCTCGGCTATATATTTGGCAATTTCTTTCATCCTGTCGTTACCGGCATCCTGTTTGCTTACCCAAGAACTTTTGAAAAGCATGAACAACAGGGCGAGAACGCCAAAGCAAGGCACGAGATATAATATATTCATAAAATCTTAAAACGGTTAAAAATGACTGCAAATATAGCCTATAGAACGAGAAAAATACAAGCCCCCTATAATTTATACACACAATAGAATGATTTTTGAACTTTTAACTACATTAGCTTTCCCAATTAATATTTTATTAGGTAATTTAGTAATGCTGTGAGGACAAAATTGCAAATACAAGTGTCAGATTACAAAAAATTTCCTGATGATGAGTTAGTGTACCGATATGTGAACTTGCATGATAATACGGCAATCAATTACCTGTATGAGCGCTATGGGCACCTTGTATTCGGAGTGTGCCTTAAATGCCTGAAAGACGTTGATGCTGCAAAAGACATGACGCAGCAGATATTCATCAAGATGCTCGACGATCTTAACCGCTTCCATATCAATAACTTTAAGCCCTGGCTGTTCAAAGTTGCCAAAAATACCTGCCTGATGCACCTGCGCAGCAGTCAACCTGCTACAAATAACAAAATTGATATCAGTGATGATATGGAATTTGAGCAGGAAAAGCATCAGAAGATAGAGCAGGAAGAAAAGCTTAATAACCTTGAGGTGGCCTTAACGCAACTAAGTGAAGAACAAAGGACCTGTATTGAGCTGTTTTACTTGCAAAAACTCACTTATTCTGAAATCGTACAAAAGACAAGCTATACGCTTTTACAGGTGAAGAGCTTTATACAGAACGGCAAACGAAATTTGAAAATTAAAATGGAGGCCTTGCAGGGCATGGGACAATGAACAGTGAATTGAAACATATATTTGATAAAAGCGCCTGCCTCTCACGCAGGCAGTTGCGGGATTATATAAATGGCCAGATGGCCAACGAGGAATGTCATGCTGTTGAACATCACCTGAATGACTGTCCTTTATGCAGTGCAGCGGTAGATGGCATGCTTGTGAACACCGAGAAATCTTTGGCAACCGTAGCCGAATTGAATACAGACTTTCTTAAAGAACATTTTGGCATTAATGATGCTGAAGTTCAGCTAAATTCTATGACGCCTGAGGCAGCAGCTGCACCGCAACTGCCTAAAATAACCAGGGTTAAAGTTAATATTCAACCCTTTTGGCGCAAGGTGTCGATGGCCGCCGCTATAATACTGGCATGCGGGCTGTTCTGGTATATGAAATATGGGCAGGGCGATAAGCAGAACACTATGATCGCTCAAAAACTGGATAACGAAAGCACTGTCCCTGCACCCGTTATCAAAGATGAACCTTTGGCGCCCGCAAGTGTGCCCGCATCTACCGCGCCCCCGGAAAATGCAACCGCTGGAAACGAGCAAGCTGCTGTGCCAGCCCAGCCGGAAACAGGCTCAAAACCTGCTGAGGTTAAGACTCCTGCGGCAGCTGCCGCAGCAACTGCCAAACAAAAGCAGGACGAAAAACTAGCGGCTGATATGGCGGAAGCAAAAAAGGTCAAGGCAGATACGAAAACGGCAGCTGCCATCGCTGTCGCACCGGTTGACAAGAAGGTGGCGGCTGAAAAAGCTAAGGAAGATGCCAGGGATAAACTCGCAACGGCTAAAGCACTTGCTGACAAAAAGGCGAAAACAGCACCTGATCCTAAAAAGACTGATGCTAAAACCATGGCAGCCAATGCCAAACCTGTTACAGCAAATAATAAGGCAACTGCAAAAGAAGAGCGCCAGCCGGCAGCACAAACAGTAGCTGCAAGGGAAGAAGCCGTGAACAGGGCTGCGGGCGCTCCCACGCAAGGATTTGCACAAGCAAGTCCAACCGCAGCTGTGCATACCGAATCTGCATCTCCGGCCGCATCGGCGGATAAAGCGGCCGATGCATTGCCTGCAGACAGGCTTGACCGGGGTAAATATTATTTTGATAAACAAAACTATAATGCCGCCTTGAAGGAATACAGGGTGGAGATCAATAACTCCTCCAAGCCCAAACGCCACCAGGCATCGTATATGGCTGCTCAGTGTTACCTGAAAGTGGGCAATACTAAAGAAGCTGAACGCTTACTAAAAATAGTGATAGACGAAGGCGGAGCGGAAAAAAGGCGTGCGAAGAAACTGCTCGAGTCGATCAACAAAGCGCAACCGGAGAAATAAGTATATTTCCCCGATCTTAGTTTTATCAAAACCTTACCCTCCTTTATGACAAAACGTTTTTGGCGCAATACACTGATAATAAGCATCCTGCTTCTTATTATCTCCATATGGGCTGTTGATTATTGGGTGAGGGTATCTACAAAACAGCAACAGTTTGCCGACGTATCGGCTATACCTAAAAACAAGGTTGGTTTATTGCTGGGCACATCAAAATACCTGAATAGTGGTGGCATCAATCCATATTATCAATACCGTATAGATGCAGCGGTATCCTTATTCCTTGCAGGTAAGATTGAGTTTATCCTGGTGAGTGGCGATAACAGCGCTGTAAATTACAATGAGCCGGAAAAAATGAAACGCGACCTGGTGGCCCGCGGCATACCTGAAGGACACATTTTTTTGGATCACGCAGGTTTCAGAACGCTGGATAGTGTACTGCGTTGTAAGGAAGTGTTCGGCGAAGACAATTTTACGATCATCTCTCAGCCTTTTCATAATGAGCGCGCGCTTTTCATTGCCAACAGGAAGGGGATATCAGCCATTGCATACAATGCGAAAGATGTGCGGGGGCAAAACGGTTTTAAAGTAATGGTAAGAGAGAAGCTGGCCCGGGTAAAAATGGTCGTTGATCTCTTGCTCAATACACAACCTAAATACTTCGGCCCAAGGATTATTATAGCTTGAGAAGAGGGTAAAATAAAAAGCCCCCGAATATTCGGGGGCTTTTTATTTTTTATGAAGATCGTTCTTATGGTTTTACGAACCTGTTGATCAGTGTTTCTTTATTGTTGCTGATCCTTACAATATATATACCTGAAGGCATGCTGCTGAAATCCTGGTCGGCAAGGTTGGTTCCTTCTGAAGCCTGTTGTTTCATTTCAGATACTTTCTGACCGTTCGCATTCAGTACAACAATATCCGCAATTCCTGTTTCGCTTGTAGTAAATTGTATCCTTAATGTGTTTCCTGACAGGTAAGGTTTTACATCGTTAGAAACACCTGTGCTTGTGAGCATGGCATCAACTACGGGCGAGAAACCGTATTTGCCGTTTGCATCTACTTGCCTGAGCCTGTACATAACCTTGTTATATCCTGCGCTTGCAGCAGTTACATCCTGGAAACTGTAGTTTTGCTTTGTAGTGCTGTTGCCTACTGCTTTTACTTTGCCCACTTGTTTAAAAGTTTTGCCATCTATCGAGCGTTCAACAAGGAAGTAGGCGTTGTTGTTCTCTGATTCGGTTTGCCAGTAAACATTCACATTGTTATTCTTATCCGCCTTTGCATTGATGCTGGATAAAGATATTGGCTGTGGCCATGCGTTATAGTCAATGTTGTCTACGTTTATGTTCCATGAATTAGCTCCGATAAGATTGCCAACAACATGGTGCCTGAATGCTATCCTTCCGATCTTGGGGGTAGGTGCAGCTGTAGCGCCAAGTATGCCGCTTTTATATTTCCAGCCAATGGTAAACGAATCGGGTGCATGATAGAGGCCCACCCAGGGTTTATAGACTGCGGTATCAGTGGTGGTGTCGCCATAGCTATAATAAACCTGCAGTGAATCGAGGAAGTTGTTATTTATCAACCCCGGATCGGTACTTACCCAAAATTGAAGGAATGAAGTGGAGCTGATGCTGTCAACCGGCAGGAAGATCCAATTGTCGATAACCGCAAAAGAATCGTATTGCCACAGACCGTTGGGGCCAAGGCCCATTGCCGAATCTGCCCTTGAGTAGATAAATCCGTCAGTAGCATCAAACGGGACGATATTCCCATAGCCATGTAAGCTGCCTGTTGCCGGTGAATCGGGCCCTAAAGCCCATCCGCCTACCTGGTGCCCGGGTGTACGGTAGTTGTCGATATTTAACAAGGGATAGTGGCTGTGAGATAAATTAGAATCTATCCAGCCTGCCGGCATAATACCAGCGTTCCAGGCAGCATCGAAATCTTCATGAAATACTATCGGGTATGGCTGCGCTGATACTTTTTCCATGGCTATAAAAAGCAGAGACGCCACTGCAATTGCTCTACCTATAAGTAACAATTTTTTCATAAAAGGTTATTAATAACTTTAAAGGGTAAATGTTTATACTCAACCAAAGATAATAAAAATCAAACCATAAAAATCCGCCCTAAATTATCTTTTTTGAAAAAAATAGTGCATTTTATGCTGTTTTGCCAAATGTGTTTAATTTGGCCTTTTAATGTGTTCTTGTAGAAAATATTATTTTCACTGCCTACCTTGCATTGCTAATTTTCAGATCATTTCTGCATGAGAAAATACATCCTCGCGATCCTTTTGTTACAATTTTTTGCACCGGTTTTTGCTCAAAAGCTGAATGATAATGCATATCGCAACGCCAATAACCCTCTTTACTGGCAAAACAGGAAGCCGGACAAGGACTACTGGCAGCAGGATGTGGACTATACCATACGTGCCAAAATTGACGAAGAGAAAAACGAGATAGAGGGTTCTGAATTGCTGAATTACTGGAACAACTCGCCGGATACGCTGCGCTGGGTTTATTTTCACCTGTACCAGAATGCCTTTATTAAGAACTCACATTTGCATAGCCTTGAACAGGCAAATAATGTAAAACCAAAGTTGGGGAAATACGAGGCGCAAGGCCTTGGCATCGTAATAACAAGTGTGAGCGTAGATTATGGTACGGTCAATACAGAACTGGACAACACCATTTTAAAAGTATACCTGCCTAAGCCCTTACTGCCCGGTGGCCAGGTAATGATCAACATTGATTTCCGGACATTTTATGACAACGGTGCCTCCCGCAGGCGTATGAAGATGTACGATGCATGGGGCTTTAAGCACTATAACGGGGTACAGTGGTTCCCGAAGATATGTGTGTACGACAGGAAGTTTGGCTGGGACACATACCAGCACCTGAACAGGGAGTTCTATGGCGACTTCGGTTCGTACAGTGTAATGCTTGATTTTCCATCCAATTATATTGTAGAGGCCACCGGCGTACTCCAGAACAGGGAAAAGACACTGCCCGACAGCCTGCGAAAAAAACTGGACGTAAAGAACTTTGCAAATAAAAAATGGGATGAGGCACCCTCTGTCGTGATCCCTTATGTAAAAGGCCAAAGGCGCATCTGGCACTTTAAGGCCGAAAACGTCCATGATTTCGCCTTCACCGCCGACCCATCGTACAGGATAGGAACTGCATACTGGAACGGTATAGAGTGTGTAGGGCTTGTGCAAGAGCCACATGCATCGGGATGGCAAAATGCAGCTGAGTATGTATCTAAGATCATTAAAACTTTTTCTGAAGATATAGGCATGTACCAATATCCCAAGATGGTTGCCGCCGATGCTGCCGATGGTATGGAGTACCCCATGCTGACCCTGGATGGCGGCAGGGAGCCGGGCTATCATCAACTGCTGGTGCATGAAATAGCGCACAACTGGTTTTACGGTATGGTGGGCAATAACGAAACCTACCGTGCCTCGCTGGACGAGGGCTTTACCCAATTCCTCACCGCATGGGGCATACGCCGCATAGACGGCGACACAGAAGTGTACACACCAATTAAATCATGGTACCGACGTCTTTTCTTCGAGCCGGTGAATATCATGGACAGGCGGGTATTCTATGCTTATACTAATGATGCACTCAATCAAAATGAACTGCCTTTAAATACACATTCTGACGATTTTCATGGTGCTCTGGGGCAGGGTGGGGGCTATGGATTGGTGTACTACAAAACGGCTTCCATGTTGTACGGCTTGCAATACACACTTGGCGATTCATTGTTTCAAAGTACCTTGCAGCATTATTTCCACCAGTGGTGTTTTGCACATCCTTACTTTGAAGATCTGCGCAGTTCTATGATTCAATACAGCCATGTTGACCTAAACTGGTTCTTTGATGAATGGCTGGAAACAACTAAACCACTCGACTACGGAATCACGGGTATTAAGCGATTGCAGGGGCAGGACAGTTTTGCAATAAAACTAAAGCGCACAGGTGAGATGCAAATGCCGATAGATATTACCGTAACCGCCAAAGACAATAAAAAATACTCGTACACGATACCCAATACATGGTTTGCGAAAAATGACGGTACACCTGTATTACCAAAATGGTACGGCTGGGGTAAACTCCACCCACGCTATGAAGCACATGTCCAGGTGCCATCGGGAATAAAGTCGGTGCAAATTGATACCTCCTACCGCCTTGCCGACAGGGATTGGGAAGATAATTACAAAACACGGGGACTGCCCTTTAGGCCCGATGCGATCATGTTGCAATTTGATGGCGGTATGAATCCGCCGGCAGATAGAAGGCACTATCGCGCTTACTGGCGTCCCGATCTTTGGTGGAATCCTATTGACGGCATAAAAGCAGGCCTGCACCTGGAAGGCAACTATATGCGCAACATGCATAACATAGACGCAACCGTGTGGTGGAACAGCCATATACTGCAGGATGCAAAATACCAGAGCTATAAAACAGAGGGCTGGTACGACAGGTATGATGCCGTCAATTACTCTGTAAACTATTCGTCACCGATCAGCCGAAACTATCCTAAGCTGCAATTGCAGTTGAATAGCCGCCTGCTCGACGGTTTGTGGTATCACAGGGGAGGCTTTAACTGGCAACTCAATGGCGAAAACACCATTAGGCTGTATGCTCAAACCATGTGGCGTAAGGATACTAATGCTTTGCATTACCTCATTTACCCAACAGAATGGAGCAGCAAACCGGCCAATGCCAATTCTTCTGTGAATATTGAATGGTCGCACCGTTATGACTATTTCAATGGCAATGGGCATTACGTACTTGCAGCAAGGGCACCATTCTTAACAGGCAATGGCACTAATGCATTTAATTACGCTTATGCACAGCTGGAAGCTGTTAACTACAACAGGCTGGGGAAACTGGAGCTGCGCACGCGCTTGTTTGGCCGCTATGGTACAGGCAATAATATACCTTATGAAAGTGCGCTGTTCCTTGCAGGCGCTAATCCGGAGCAGCTAATGGACGATAAGTACACCCGCAGCAAAGGCTTTATGCCCGATAGCTGGCAGGATATATCCCGTTTCCAGACAAATCATTTTCAGCAGGGTGGTGGCTTGAACCTTCGTGGATATGCGGGCTATTTTGTAGCCGACGAGCGCGGCGGTAATGTAATGATAGGCTACAAAGGCCGTAGTGGAGTATCTGCCAGCCTGGAGCTGGATGTAGATGATTATTTTCCTTTCAGGCCTCGTGCAACAAGGAACTGGCTACATGCCGATGTATACGCTTTTGCTGATGCAGGCGTTATCCAACTGAGCAATATTGCAAGCGTTGCTAACTTTTACAATATTATGCCTTCAAACAAATGGAGTGATGTTCGTGTAGATGCAGGTGCAGGTGTGGCATTAACGATTAAGAGCTGGGGCGTATTTGAAAAAGCAAGGCCATTGACCTTGCGGTTTGATGTGCCCGTATTTATCAACAGGCCACCATATGCTAACCCGCAGTACGCAACATTCAGGTACGTGATCGGCATCAACAGGACCTTTTAAAAAGCGATACGATCGCTTTTTAATATCCTCTTCCTTCTTTTTTGTCCATGTAGTTCATAAAGGCACGGTTGGCTACTTTGTTGCCGCCCGGGGTCGGGTAGTTGCCGGTAAAATACCAGTCCCCTTTATTGTTTGGGCAGGCATTATACAGTCCTTCTATCGATTGGTATATGATGTCCACCTCGGCATTTACACCTTCAGGGCGCAGCATCTCGGCTATCTTTTTACTCACCTCTTCAGGGGTAAACGGCGCATATATTTCCTTTACAAAATTGCGCTCATGCAGCTTGCCTTGCTCATCAGCTTCTTTGCAAAGCTTGTAGGTGTCATGCAGTATGTGTTCCTGCTCGGTATCCTTTAGTAAGCCTATTGCTGCCTGGAACGCAATGAAATCGCCCATACGGCTCATGTCTATACCATAACAGTCAGGGTAGCGTATCTGCGGGGCTGATGAAACGATGATGATACGCTTTGGCCTCAGCCTGTCAAGCATTTTAATAATGCTTTCGCGCAATGTTGTGCCGCGTACTATCGAGTCGTCAATGACCACGAGTGTGTCTACGTCTTTCTCTACAGTTCCGTAAGTAATATCATAAACGTGCTGCACCATTTCATTCCTCGAGCTGTCCTCGGTAATGAATGTGCGCATTTTCACGTCCTTAATCGCTATCTTTTCTATCCTCACGCGCCTGTTTACGAGTTCCCTCATTTCCTCCTCGGTCATCGTATCGCGTTTTTCGAGGATGCGCTTTATCTTTATTTCCTTCAGGTAGTCTTCAAGGCCTTTGATCAAGCCGTAAAAGGCGATCTCCGCGGTATTGGGTATAAATGAAACGATGGTATGTTTCAGGTGATTGTCTACCGCCTTCAGCACTTTCTCTGCAAGGTTACGGCCCAGCTGCATGCGCTCGCGGTATATATCCGGGTCGCTGCCGCGGCTAAAGTAGATACGCTCGAAACTGCAGGCTTTATGCTCTTTCTCCGGTAATATTCTTGGATTGCTAAAGGAACCGTCGGCCTTAACTATGATAGCATGGCCGGGCTGCAATTCCTTCACATCTTCTTTGCTTACGTTGAAGGCCGTCATGATGGCAGGGCGTTCTGAGGCCGCCACAATTATCTCATCGTCCTGATAAAAATAAGCCGGGCGTATACCGTGCGCATCGCGCATCACAAAACTGTCGCCATTGCCTACCAGGCCGCTGCATACATAGCCGCCGTCAAAATGAGCGGTGGCTTGTTTAAGTACGCCTTCAAGATTCAGTGATTGTGGGTCAGTATCATCCGCCATGCACAGGTAATAGTGCACCATTTCTATCATTGCACCAAGGTCGCTTTCGCGTATGGTAGTGGTAGGATGGGCATCCAGTATTTTAAACAGTTCATCCGTATTTACCAGGTTGAAATTGCCTGCCATGGTAAGGTTACGGGTGGGATTGATATTTGGTTTAAAGAAAGGGTGGCAAAACTCTACATTGTTCCTGCCTTGGGTACCATAGCGCAGGTGCCCCAGAAGTATCTCGCCCATAAACCGCAGGTAGCCCTTCAGCAGTCCCGGATAATTTTTTATATCGGGGTAGTTCTTTTCCAGTTCACCTACTTCCTGCTGTATATTCTGGAATATCTGGCCTATTGCCTGTTGCCCGCTCACACGTAACCTGTGCATGAACTGGTGGCCCGGTTCAATATTCAGTTTTACGGTAGCTATTCCCGCACCATCCTGCCCACGATTATGCTGCTTTTCCATCAGCAGGTACAATTTATTCAGGCCGTAGAAGGCTGTTCCGTATTTGCGGTGGTAGTAAGCCAGTGGTTTCAGCAGGCGGATGTAAGCAAGGCCACATTCGTGGCGAATCGCGTCAGACATGAGGCTGCAAAGATACTAAAGCTTTGTTGATGTTATGAAATTGCTTTGATCGAATTTCATAATACGCCGATTGTTTTTTGCCCGGGGGCTTGAATTGAATACCAAAGAATGTGCTGATCAGTAGCGCCGCGCCTATAGTAAGTATCATTACTGCCGAGAAACGCTGAAGGAAAAGTACCCTGCGAATAGTGAGCTTCCTCCGGATACTGTCGGCCAGGAAGACTTTCAGGAAATCCAGCCCCAGTATCAGGGTCAGGCAAACGCTAAAGAGCACAAAACGGTACAAGCTGGTGGTATTTACTGTTGCCGTTACCGCCGTAAGCCAACTCAATATCAAGCCGGGATTAAATGTGTTGAGTAAGAAACCACTCAGCCATATCCTGAAATAATGCCCACCAGTAATTGTAACCGGCCCGGTGGACGGCCTTTTAGGCTTTTGCCTTTTAAAGGTGCCCGCCAGTCCTACTATGATCAGTATTACCGAGGCAACATATGCCAGTGTTTTCTCATAGCCGGCCAGTACTTCAAGCCATTGAGCGGCCACATTGGCAAGCGTCACGTACATTATATCGCTTACAGATACCCCTAATACAAAAGCCAAACCGGCCTTATAGCTGTGGTTCAGGCTGTATTTAATAATGGCAAACAGGGTAGGCCCCACCGATATCGCCATAAATAAACCCAGCAGTATCCCTTTTACCACAGCATCTATTAAATGCGCTTGCATACGGCAATATAGTAAGGAAATTTGGTAGATCCCATGTTAGGTTTACTGATAAATATCATTCCAACTTACTCATTAAGACATACTTGCATATCTCTTTCTGTTTCACTTTTGTTGTCTATAGTTACCCATAGATGCGGGCTTGGCAGCAGTTCCGGCGCCTTTTCAGGCCATTCGATAAAACAGTATGCATTTTGTTGCAGCAGGCAGTCTTCCATCCCGGCATTGATGGCTTCTTCAGTGCTTTTCAACCGGTACCAGTCCATATGGTATATTACTTTGTCTGCACCTGGACTATCGTCTTTGAAATGATATTCATTGATCAGGGCAAATGTGGGGCTGCTCACATTATCTTCTACATTCAGCAGCTCACACAGTGCATGTATGAAGGTGGTTTTGCCCGCTCCCAGTTGGCCGCTGAAAGCGATGATCCGATATGGTTTTGCCGCCTCCCAAAATGAGCCTGCGGCTTTCTTAATGTCCGTAAGTGAATATGATAAGTTGAGTAATGTACCGGGCATAAAACGCAAATTTACGACATTATTTATATGGCCTTTATCTAAATAATTGCCATGCATTTGAGTTTACCCCAATTTCCCATTAGTACCCCAAATTAAATTTTTACCAAAATTGAATTCTTCTTAACTTACCGTTTCGGATTATCGGCGTTCTCCACACTCTGGCCTTTAATACTTTATGTTTTTTTTGCTTAAGCAATAAAATGCTGTTAGTTCTTTTATTGAGATAGCGTAAAAATATTTTAGATATAGCAAATTTGTTTTTAATGAGAAAATTGATCAATTGGGTTTTAGCTGCAGCAGTTTTTGCTTTGCCTTATCAAGCCCTTGCTTATAACACTACCTGGACACAGGTAGAATTTAGCCATGTGCCATCCAAAGGCGAGGCGCAGATGCACCCGCGGCACTATTTGGTTTATGCATTAAATACGGCATATTTCAAAGAACTGCTTTTTTCTTTACCTGCAGACCCTAAAAATGCGGTTGAGATCGAATTGCCCTTACCCGATGGGTCTTTCCGGACCTTTAAGGTGTGGGAGAGCTCAATGATGCCCAAAGAATTAGCAAATAAATATCCGAACATAAAAACATTTACAGCTGTCGCTGCCGATAATGCTGCCGTAAGGGCAAAGTTGGATTTCACAGAGACTGGTTTTCATGCAATGATATTCGATGGCCAAAATACTTCTTTCATCGACCCATATAATCTTTTGAATGAAGGGCTGTACATGTGTCATTATAAAAGAGACGAAACACGTGCCCTAAACGAGCGTATGCAATGCATGGTGAAGACCAACGGCGAGAACGAGATCACCCGGGAGGCAATGCTGCTGGACCAAACCGGATTGCCTGCCCTTGCTGGAAAGACAGTAAATGGTTATAACCTGCATACCTACCGCCTGGCACTATCCTGTTCAAATCAATATGCAGCTAAGGTTTGTTTCCCTAACACACCAACGAAGGCACTCACTTTTAGCGCTATGACCACTACTATGAACAGGGTAAACGGCGTATTCGAATGGGAGATGTCGATAAGCATGCAGTTTGTGCCCAACGAGGATACCTTGATATTCATAGTGCCTGCAGGTGATCCGTTCAATGCTGATAATAATATTGCGCTCAACCTGCTGGATGATAATCAAACAGTTTGCGATGCAAGAATAGGTAATGCTAACTATGATATGGGGCATGTATTCACTACCGGCAGTGGTGGCTTGTCCGATCTTACAATTGTTTGTGCTGCCGGTGATAAAGCCAGGAGTACAACCGGCAGCAATTCGCCCACTACCGATGGCTTTGATATTGATTTCGTAGCGCACGAAATGGGTCACGAATTTGGCGCCAATCATACTTTTAATAACAATACCGCAGGCAGTTGCTGGAACAACGGAGTGGATTATACGGCTTATGAACCGGGTAGCGGTTCTACCATTATGGCATATGCAGGCATATGCGGGCCCGATGATATTCAGCCGCACAGCGACGATTACTTTCACGCGGCGAGTTTGCTGGAAATGTATGTAGGTACCATTATCGGTACCACATGTGGCACATCTGTTCCCACAGGCAACCATCCTTCCGCGCTGGCGCCTTTTAATGCATCATATACTATACCTTACAAAACCCCTTTTGAGCTAATGGCACCCGGTGCGGTTGATTCGGTTTTTTCTATTACAACTTATTGCTGGGAGCAGTGGGATCTCGGCAGTTACGGCTCTGCGTTGAACAATACTTATGTTTCAGGCCCGATATTCCGTTCTTTTCATCCCGATCTCTCTACGATACGTGTATTCCCAAGGATAGATTCTGTTTTAAAAGGGGTGCTCAGCTATGTTACTACTGAAAATGCCAAAGGGGAGAAAGTACCAGATACTGCCCGCTCTTTAACTTTCAAGTTGACCTTGCGCAATATTCACTATGCTAAGGGCATATTTGACATCCCCGGCGATAGCATTCGTATAGATGCCGTAAGCACCGGCGCCACAGCCAATTTCGAAGGTTTTAAAGTGACCAGCCCTTCAACAGCCGTTAGCTGGACAGGCGGAACAAACCAGAATGTTACATGGAACGTGGTAGGGTCTAATTCCGGCCCCGTGAACTGCAGCGATGTAAATGTTTATGTTTCAACAGATGGCGGTCATACCTGGCCGTATTTTGTGGGAATGTTTACGAACAACGGCAGCGCCAGTATCACTGTACCCAACGTGGCTACCACCTCCGCGGCGCGCATCAAAGTAAAAGGAAATAATAACGTGTTCTTTAACGTGAATGGTTCTAATTTTACTATCAACTTTGATCCTGCACTACCTGTAGCAACGCCAAATAATCCAATTAATCAGACAGTATCGGGCCTTGCCCCGGTCCAGGGTCCGGAAGATAATTTTGTTATCTATCCTGTACCTGCAAGCGAAACAGTAAACGTAGAAACGACAAACAATAGCTTGTATGACGTGTCCGTGTTAAATAATATAGGGCAAATTGCATGGAAAGGACAAATGATCAATAAACTGGAGATACCTGTAAATAGCTGGGCTAAGGGAGTTTACTATATGCTGCTCACACACCATGGAGACGGCAAACGTATTGTAAAACCGATTTTGATAAAATAGTATTAAAAGTAAAGCACAGCAATGAAAAGAACATTTAGGTATTTGATAGTGTTTTTGGCATGTATTACATCCATTACGGCAAAAGCATTTAATAGTATTTGGCAGGAGGTTGATGCCCGTCATGTGCCTTCTAAAGGCGAACAGCAGGTGCATCCCGATAATTTCCGGGTATTCTCGCTGAATAATGAGTTTATGAAGAGCTTTTTATTTGCACTTTCCGATAATGTGAAAGCTGCTCAAACTATCGAATTACCGGCACCTGATGGCAGCTATCGAAGCTTTGCCGTCTGGCAGAGCCATATGATGGAGCCTGCACTGGAAAGGGAGTACCCGGACGTAAGAACTTTTACGGCTTATGCGCTCAACAACCAGCGCGTTACAGTAAAGATCGACTTTTCGTCGACCGGTTTTCACGCCATGATATTTGACGGTCGCGGAACTTATTTTATTGATCCTTATAGCAAAGAGAACGACGGGTATTACATATGCTATTACAAGCGCGATCATGTTGTGCCCGCAGGTTTGCGCATGCTTTGTGAAGTAAAAGATGATGAATTACTACAGGAAGATTATCTTGAATTGAATAGTAATGGCCTGCCGCGGATGGCTTATAAAACAGCCAGCGGTTATACACTCCGTAACTACAGGCTTGCATTGTCTTGCACCGGTGAATATGCTGTTGCTGTGGCTGGTGTTAATCTCAC
>APMI01000660.1_pt1 | contig 27380 bp, 22 predicted proteins | sample 667938 | NCBI WGS metagenome assembly APMI01 (sample SAMN01084076, study PRJNA167559) | wastewater metagenome | biome: Wastewater | place: Denmark: Ejby Moelle, Odense | collected 2011-11-28
GCCATTATCGTTGTCCTATTATTGAAAATAAGTATAGGTATGCGCGCATAAAATTCTAAAAATATATGCGTAAAAGTAATAAATCGGCCTACATTTGACGATTTTGTTAATTTTAACAAAAATATCGAATATAGTGAAGCGTGAGTGGCGGGTCTGCTTACTGGCTAGGCTGCTACTGGCTGAGCAGGGCTGCTGCGTCTAAGGCTGCCTTTCTCTTGTCGGCGTCGAGATACCCCACCGGCGGCGATACACACCCACTTGCCTGGACATCGAGCTGATGACAGAACGTACGCGCTGCGTCTTCGTGGGCCTGGTCAGTCAGCTGATTGACTACCAAGAGCCGGTGGGTAGGTGCCGTCACCGCAGATTCGACGGTGTAGAAAGCGGCACCGGCCATCACGGTGAGGATTGTCGAGGTAACAAAGTTGTCGAACGTCACGGCAGACCCAAGCAGTAGCTGAATGGGCATTTGAGGTATGGCCACCTCGCGCCGAACTGACCTAAAGCACAACCTTTATATGCAATAAGACGACCTACACGCCAACTGTTCTTGCGCTGCGCTACCTTTGGAACACGGCGATACGCACTCTGTTGAGCAGTAAACCGAGGAGCTGCCGCCGCATTGCGGCAAGGACGGTAGCAGGCCTTTCCGTTGTAGAGCAGGCTTGACGGTCGTAAGAACTCTAAGAACGCCTTTTTCCCCATCTCATGCAAGCGTACAAGTCGGTTTCCGTGCATCCGTGAATAGTCAGAGGCAAGCTTACGTCGGTCTCGACTAACGCAATCGACCTCAGCAAAGCCTCCGGGTCATCAACAATCTGCTTCGTTGCCTCGAGCTTTTCAGATGCTGACCTGACGAGTGCGGACTTGTGCGCGCTCCCTTTTTCAAAGAGAAATACCATTCTATCCAAGTAGTAAGGCGAATTTGGCAGCAACGACCTACCAACAGACCATGCGACATCCATCATTTTCTCTCGATGGGCTCTACCCTTGTACGATGCCTCCACCTCGAGCCAGTCGACGTTGTAGTGGAGAAAACGTCCTGCTTCGTCTCGCACTTCGTGCAGAACCAGCCCATCTGGCGTCCTGGCCCATTGCTCAAGTAGGGCGGACCTGGTGATGTCACCGCCGAGGGAGTTGATTGCGAACTCCGACATCACTTCCCGGCCGGCCACAAGCTGCTCCACCAACCACGCAGTCCCGAGCGTTCTGTGGAACACATCCCGCCCCTGCACCCCGCAAATCCTCGTTCCATCGAAAACTGGAATGTTCATCAGATTGCTGACCTCCTTTGCCCCCTGCTTGCCAAGAACGTACGAGTAGCTCCCGACAGAGTTGATGCAGCGCACGACGTAGCCCTCTTCGCGCAAGCGCTTTAACAGTCGTGACGCACTCGCCTCGCGAACCGCATCCGACGCCGTTGGCCACACTAGACGAGACAGCTCGCGGTGCCGCATGTGTCCAAAATGGTGCAAGGCAAGGAGGATGCACTGGAGGTTGTGCCGATGCCGCGCGACGGGGCTGGTCTGCTGGGAGTTAGGTAGCTTCATAGTCCTATGTATAGCGACCTGCTTCAAAACTCGGCCGTAGTAGTGCAAAGAAAATTCAGGCCGCCAGTCAGAACCTCAGCGCAGAGACCGAACCTGCATCCATCCTAAGTAGAATTGCGTTACATTTGCGGTACACAACTCGTCGACGAGTAAGCAAATGGAACGCAAAACTGACACCCTCAACCTCCGAGTCACGCCGGAACTGAAGGAGCTGATTCGATTGGCGGCAGAGCAGGAGCATCGAACGATTGCCAATTTCATCGAGGTGCTCGTTCGAAAGCACTGTGGCGAATGCGGCGTTGTCGTTCCGGCTAGGCAGCCTCAGAGCCGCTGAGCACAGCAGGGAGAGAGCAGATGGACGTTTTTCAGTTTCGCGAACACATAGTCACCGAGTACGAACAGTTCACTCGTAGCTTCACCCGGATTCGGGCGGATGACATCCGGGACTATGTGAATGGTCAATACGCTAGCCAAAAATACTGGCCTGAGCCCCTCATCCAAATCAATCCCAACTTCAAGTCGGGTGGCACGGTCGACGAGTTCGTGGCGGCTGGTCAGCTCAGCGCCCAGTGCGCCAGCATCTTCCGTCTTGGCAAATCTGCTTCATCGGCAGGCGTCTCACTCCCACTGCACAAGCACCAAGCGGAAGCCATCAGCCTTGCCGCTGCAGGGGAAAGTTACGTACTTACGACAGGCACAGGCTCGGGAAAGTCGCTGAGCTACTTCATCCCCATCGTTGATGCGTGCCTGAAAGCGAAGGCGGCCGACCTCAAGCAACGGACACGGGCCATCGTCATCTACCCGATGAATGCCCTGGCCAACTCGCAACTGGAAGAGCTGAAGAAGTCCTTGGGTTCGAGCTTTGCGGAACGCGCAGTGACCTTTGGTCGCTACACCGGACAAGAGACTGACGAGGAACGGCAGGCGATGGCGGCCAATCCGCCCGATATCCTGCTCACCAACTTCATGATGCTCGAACTGCTGATGACTCGGCAGAACGACATCGACAAAGCTGTGATGCGCAACGCCAAGGGCTTGCGCTTCCTTGTACTCGACGAACTGCATACATACCGCGGCAGGCAGGGCGCAGACGTCGCGCTACTCGTGCGCCGCGTAAGGGAAGCACTGGCGGAGAACCTCATTTGTATTGGCACCTCTGCGACGATGGCGACCGACGGAACTCAGATGGAGCGCAATGCCGTCGTTGCAGGTGTTGCCTCCCGACTGTTCGGAACCAGTATTCCAGACCGGAACATCATCACCGAAACGCTGCGCCGGACCACACCTGAGCAGGACTCCCTGGCGACTGTTGCTGGGCTGCTTGGCGAAGCCATTCGGGCTGGCGTACCTGAAGGTGCCGACTTCAAGAAGCTTGCAGCCCACCCTGTTTCAGTATGGGTTGAACTTACGCTGGGGCTAACCTACGAAGACGACAAGCCGCGCCGTGCTCGTCCGCGCACCCTGGCAGAAGCCGCAAGGCTCTTGCACGAGGCATCAGGCGAGGCAATAGGCACTTGTCTAAACTACCTGCAGCGCTTCATGCTTCTGGCCTACGCGACCACCGACGAGACAGGTAAGTCGCTTTTCGCGTTCAAGCTTCACCAGTTCATCGCGGGCGGCGGCAAGGTCTATGCAACCTTGGAGGCACCCCGCCGCCGCGCCATCACGCTTGATGGACAGCAGTATGTATCAGGTGATGCAGACCGCCTTCGCCGCTACTACCACGTTCATTTTTGTCGTGACTGCGGGCAGGAATACCTGCCCGTCTGGGATGCTGAAAGCCCGGAGGGGCGTACATTCAATGTCCGTAGCATTCAAGAACGCCAGCCTGACGACGACCAAGTCAAATTCGGCTTTCTACTGCCAAGCTTGGATGGATGGGACCCTTCGGACCCCGAACGCTATCCAGAAGGCTGGGTAGAGGAGCGGGTAGACGGTGAGTGGCGCGTAAAACCCGACAAACGAAAGTTCATTCCCCAATCCGTCAAGGTGCGTGCTGACGGCGTTGTCTCAACTGAATCGGGACTGACAGCTTGGTTCATCCCTGGCGCGTTTCGCTTCTGTCTCGCATGCGGTACGGCGCACACGACCTCTAGCAAGGACGCACTGCGACTGACATCGTTGTCAGGCGAAGGCCGCAGTTCTGCCACAACCATGCTGACCTTGTCGGCGTTGCGTTACTTGTACGAGCAAGACCAGCAACTCTCCGCGGACGCCAAGAAGGTGCTCGGCTTCTCGGACAACCGCCAGGATGCAGCACTACAGGCGGGCCACTTCAACGATTTCTTGCAAGTTTTGTTGACTCGCTCAGCACTTCTATCCGCCGTCGGCAAGGCTCCATCAAAGGTATTGAGTGAGAAGGAGGTCGCCAACGCGGTTTTTGAAGCTCTTGGCTTTCATCGCGATGACCCTGCGGTGCGTGCTGAATACATGCAGCAGCCCAGCGTCAAGGGGAACACACGACGTGAGGTCCAGGAGGCCATGCGTGGAATCCTCGGGTACCGAACATTTTTCGACCTGCGTCGTGGCTGGCGTTTCAACAATCCCAATCTGGAGCAGTTGGGGCTGGTGCGTATCGATTATCAAGACATTGATGACCTAGCTGCTGATACCGACGAGTGGACGAACGCCCCACAGGTGCTACAGGCCGCTCGGCCCAACGAGCGCGCCTTGGTTTTGCGTGCGCTTTTCGACTTTATGCGCCAAGGCCTGTGCATCGCTACCCGCTATCTCGACCGAACTGAACTCGACCAACTCCGTACCCAAAGCTACGCCAACCTGTGCGAGCCCTGGGGTTTTACAGAAGACGAGCGCCCGGCGCCGGCCAAGTGGTTCGTCACAAGCCGTCCCAAGGACGAAAACGACCGCAAGGGGCGCCGCGTAAACCTGGACGACTTCTTGGTCATTGGCTCAAGCCGGTCCCGGCTGGGCAAGGACCTGCGGAAGAGCAGCGCTTGGGGCGGAGCCAATCCCTATTACAAGCAGGTTAACGACCAAACTTACCCTGAAATCATTGGGGCACTGCTGAAAGCAGCCGAATCCTATGGACTTGTCCGAAAAGAAGAGACCGATGTCGGTCTCACTGGTTGGCAACTGAACGGCACCGCCTTGTTTTGGACGCTTGGCTCTGGCGAGAGTCCGCGGCAGGCAAACGACAATACTTTCTTCCGCAGCCTCTACAGGAACATCTCCTCGCTGCTCGACAGTCCTGTACATCAGCTCTTCGAATTCGAAGCGCGAGAACATACAGCCCAGGTCGAGCAAAGCGACCGAATGGAACGTGAGGCACGCTTTCGCTTCACAGAAAAAGACCGAACGGACTGGCAGGAGAAGAACGGCACCCCCCTTGAGTGGCTCCCGGTACTGTTCTGTTCCCCCACGATGGAGTTGGGCGTTGATATCTCGTCGCTGAACACCGTGTACATGCGCAACGTTCCGCCCACTCCCGCAAACTATGCACAACGCAGCGGCAGAGCGGGCCGCGCGGGGCAACCCGCACTGGTCATCACTTACTGTGCTGCCCAAAGTCCTCACGACCAGTATTACTTCCGTGACCCGGTCCGGATGGTCCATGGCCAAGTGAATGCGCCGACCCTCGACCTAGCCAATCTGGAGCTCATCAAGAGCCACATGCATGCCATCTGGCTCGCCGAGACTGGCAAGAAGCTCGGCAACAGCGTTAGGGACCTCCTGGATATGAACCAGCCAGAGACCCTCCCGGTTATAGAAGAGATGGCGACAGACCTGGACAAGCCCGAGGCGAAGAGGCGAGCCCATGCAAGAGGACTCAAGGTGCTGAGCATGCTCAAGACTGAGCTCACACCGCAGCGAGCCCCTTGGTTCAGCGAGACATGGGCCGAGACTGTCTTCCAGCGTTCCTATATCGAGTTCGATAAAGCCCTGCAACGCTGGCGTGACCTCTACCGAGCCACGGCTCAGGCCATCGACCTGAACTTCAAAATCGAAAACAACCCCGCCGCAAGCGAGCGCGAACGTCGTGAGGCCCAGCAGCGGCATAACGAAGCCCGCAAGCAGCGGGACCTTCTACTTGCCGGAGACAGCGCATTTAACAGCGACTTCTACACCTACCGCTACATGGCCAGCCAGGGCTTCTTGCCCGGCTACAACTTCCCGCGCCTGCCACTCTTGGCTTATCTGCCCGCACGTCGCGGGCATATCGGACGCGAGAGCTTCTTGTCGCGCCCGCGCTTTCTAGCGCTTGGTGAGTTTGGCCCTTACAGCCTCATCTATCACGAAGGTAGTCAGTACCGGGTCACCAAGGCACTGCTGACCATCACGGGACAAGACCAAGTCAGTGACGGTGCCCGTCTTCCCACGGAAGTCGCGCGTCTGTGCCCAGCTTGCGGCTACGGCCACTTCCGCTCACAGCGCGATGCAGACCGCTGCGTTTCCTGCGGTGCATCTTTGGATGGCGCCCAAGAGGTCAAGAACCTCTACCGCATTGAGAACGTCTCTACCAAGCGGGCCGAACGCATTACTGCTAACGAGGAAGAGCGGGTTCGGCAAGGCTACGAGATGCAGACCACGCTGCAGTTTGCCGAGTCAGACGGCAAGCTGCAGATGGTGACCACTGTCGCCGGTGATGAACAAGGTTCTTTGCTTGAGCTGCAATATGGTCCAGCGGCCACCGTCTGGCGGATGAACTTCGGCTGGCGCCGCCGCAAGGAGAAGAGCATCCAAGGCTTCAAGATGAACCCCGTCACGGGCCATTGGGTGGGCGGCGTGGACGACGGCAATGGTGAATCTGAGGCAGAAGTCGACACGCCGCCTGACAAGACGCCGCCGCAGCGCATCGTCCCCTACGTTGAGGACCGGCGAAACATCCTCATCGTGCGGCCGCACCACAGTCTCGGAGTTCTGTCCGCAGAGACACTGACCACGCTGCAATACGCCCTGAAACGTGGCATCGAAGCCGTGTATCAGCTCGAAGAGAGCGAGTTGATGGCTGAGCCTCTGCCAACGCGCGACAACCGCCAATCCATCCTCTTCTTCGAAGCTGCAGAGGGTGGCGCAGGCGTGCTAACTCGCTTGGCAACTGAGCCCACCGCGATGGCTGCAATCGCTGCGAAGGCACTTGAGGTCATGCATTTTCTGCCTCCAGCACCAAGTCACACCTGGCAGCACAAAAGCCTGGAAGAAGAGCGTGATTCTGATGGTCAGCCGTTGTGCGAGGCGGGCTGCTACCGATGCCTGCTGTCGTACTATAACCAGCCGGACCATACGCTCATTGACCGCAAAGATAAGGATGCCGGCGGCCTTTTGCTGGACATCCTCTGTCGCCTGACACTAGCCAGCACAGCACAAGGCACCCAAGGTCGCGCACCTGAGCAGCACGAAGCTGAACTCTCACGCACAGCAGGTAGCAGCCTGGAGCAAGCCTGGCTTGCTCATGTCAATGACAACGGTTATCGGAAGCCAGACCGCGGCCAGCACACGATTGCTGCCGCGGACGCCTGCGCCGATTTCTTCTACGACGACCTTCATCTGGCGGTCTTCATCGACGGCCCCCATCACGATACCGAGGGGCAGAAGCTGCGAGACGCAGACATCAATCGCAAGCTCGATGAACTGGGCTATCTGGTCGTGCGGTTCCCTAAAGAGACCGCGACTTGGCTCGACATCTTCAAGAACAATACGGACCTGTTTGGTCCTGGCAAGAACTGAGTTGATATGAACGCACCTCTGCCGGAGTTCCTTCCCGGAAGCCTGATTTCCGCCCGTGGCCGCGAGTGGGTCGTGCTGCCCGAGTCCGATGCAACCACACTACACCTGCGCCCCTTGGGAGGCGGTGAGCGTGATGAAACCCTCATCTTCCTGCCTCTGGAGCGTCAGCCCGTTCAGCCAGCGACTTTCCCTTGGCCAACGGTGAGCCAGGCCCGCAATCACTCGGCCAGCCAGCTTCTGATGGATGCCCTGCAGCTCAAGCTGCGCAGTGGCGCGGGCCCTTTTCGTAGCTTCGGCAACATCGCAGTTGAGCCACGGGCTTACCAACTCGTCCCGCTGCTGATGGCACTGAAGCTGCCTACGGTGCGTCTGCTGATTGCCGACGACGTCGGTGTCGGGAAAACCATTGAGGGGGCCCTCATTGCTCGCGAACTGCTCGACCGTGGAGAGATTCAACGTCTGACCGTTCTCTGCCCACCTCACCTGTGTGAGCAATGGCAACGTGAGCTTGCAGAGCGCTTTCACATCCACGCGATGGTGGTGCGCTCGAACACGGCAGACCGGCTGGAGCGCGACCTGCCACCAGGCACCTCTGTGTTCGATGCTCACCCTTTCACTGTGGTGAGCTTGGACTACATCAAGTCCGAACGTCGTCGTGAGGCGTTTCAGCGCTTCTGCCCAGAGTTCGTCATCGTGGATGAGGCCCACACCTGTACGCAGGGTGGTCAAGGTCGGCAGCAGCGCTATCAACTGCTCAAAGGCTTGTCTGACGATGCCAACCGCCACATGGTGCTGCTTACGGCCACACCCCATAGCGGCGATGAAGAGGCATTCTTCAACCTGCTGGGTTTGCTCCGCACCGACTTTACGCAGTTGAAGGACCTTCCCAGCAACCAGCGCAGCGACCTGCGCGAAGCTCTGTCACGCCACTTCGTTCAGCGGCGCCGACCCGACATTGCAGAGTGGCAAGACTCCTCCATATTTCCAGACCGCAAGACGGCCGAGGTGACCTACCGCTTGACCGGCGCTTGGGGGCAACTTTTCAACGACGTGCTGGCGTATGCCCGCGAACTCGTCGAACGTGCCGAGGGGCAAGGCCTGCGCGAGCAGCGCATGAACTGGTGGGCTGCACTGGCCTTGCTGCGTTGCATCTCATCGTCACCTGCCGCGGCCGTCAATTCGCTGCGTACGCGACTCCATGGTGTTCAGGCCGACGAGGGAGACATAGAGACGCTTTCCCTCGAAGACCTGGAATTGCAGGCCAGTGACCGCGTGCTGGACGGAACAGACGATGCGCTGTCGTCCGACGACATAGAGCCTGGCGCCCAGACCGAAGACTCCCAACGGCTCCAGTCACTGATTGCCGCCGCCGATTCACTGGCCGGTAGCCAGAACGACCCCAAGCTGGCCAAATTGCAGGAGCACCTGGCTGTACTGCTTAAGGAAGGCTTCCAGCCGGTCGTGTTTTGCCGTTACATCGCCACGGCACACTACTTGGCAGCCTATCTGCGCGACAAGTTCAAATCAGCCACCGTCAAGGCCGTGACAGGGGAACTCACACCTGGTGAGCGAGAGGCCGCCGTCGAGCAGCTGGGTGAAAGCGATATCCGCATCCTGGTGGCGACTGACTGCCTCTCCGAAGGAGTCAACCTCCAGAGCCTTTTCACCGCCGTCGTTCACTATGACCTCAGCTGGAACCCCACCCGCCACGAACAACGAGAAGGTCGCGTGGACCGCTTCGGTCAGAAGGCCCGTGAAGTTCGCAGCACCATGCTGTACGGCGAAGACAATCCGGTGGACGGTGCCGTGCTCCAGGTCATCCTGCGCAAGGCCGAGAGCATCCGAAAGGAGCTGGGTATTCTGGTGCCCATGCCTGATGACCAGGGCAAACTGACTCAGGCGTTGCTGAACGCTGTGCTGCTGCGCAAGGGCTCGGTCATCAATCCTCAGTCACAGCTTGACCTGTTTGGCGAGCCCGCCAAACAGATTGAACTGGCGTGGCAGAGCGCCAAAGAGAAGGCCAAGCAAAGCCGCTCCATCTTCGCGCAACGCCGCCTGAAGCCAGAGGATGTCCTACCCGAATGGCGCAAGTCGGCCGCGGTGTTGGGTGGTGAGGTCGATGTCGAGCGCTTTGTAAGTCGCGCGGCCGCCAAGCTGGGCGCTCCGCTGGAGCCAGTTCGCGGGCACTTCAGGCTCCTGACCGAGCACTTGCCGCAGTCTGTTCGCGAACGACTTATTGCCGAAGGCATTGAAGGCACGCTACGAATCGACTTTCATCAACCCGTCGCCCAGGGCGCATTGTTCATTCACCGTACCCACCCGCTGGTAGTGGTGTTGGCGGATACCCTACTCGAGTGGGCACTCGACGCCACGAGCGGCGCGAGTGACGACAGCGCAGTCGCACGTGCCGGTGCGGCCTTCGTCGGGAACGTCCAGCTCAAGACCACCGTTCTGCTGCTGCGCATGCGCCACCAGCTCAGCGTGACGCATGGCAGCCTGACGCGGCTCATCCTCTGCGAGGAATCCGTGGCTCTGGCCTCAGCAGGAGCAGCCGCATTCGAACTGCTGACTGCAGACCAAGCCCGTGAGCTGCTCGGTACCGAAGCCACCCGCAACATGCCGCCCCCCCTGCGAGACCGCCAGTTGCAGACGGCACTGGACTCGCTACCGGCATGGCAGCCGCAGTTGGAAACCATCGCCAAGCTGCGTGCCCAAGAACTACTGCAAGACCACCGCCGCGTGCGCGAAGCGGCCGATGCCAAAGGTTCCTATCAAGTCACGGCAAGCCTGCCAGTGGATGTCATGGGCGTCTACGTGCTGGTTCCGAGCGCTACTACCCAAGGCGAGGGAGCCTGACCCATGGCACGCAAGAAAATCACTACCCTGGCTTACCACGCTATTCGTATTGAGGGCGGGCTCATTCCCGCAGATGAACTCACCCGCCTGACCACGCTAGCTGACCCCTCCTCGACGGAGCAGACTGAAGCACACTATCGAATCTCCAAGGGCCTGAAACTGCGCGACGAGATTGGTCGTGACTTCAAGATTGCCCTGAGTCTGTGGAAAGACTTCCAGGCACTGCGCCAGCGCACCGATGTCAATGCCCATGAGGTGACCATCCGCGAACTGCTGTTGCCCTTGTTGCGTGATGTGTTGCATTTCTCCGACATTGCCCGTTGTGCGGCCATCGAGTGCAACGGCCATAGCTACGCTGTTGGCCATGCTGCCGAGGGTGGCCGGGTACCGCTGGTCTTTGCTGCTCATGACCAGCCGCTGGATACAGCGGCAGAACGATTTGGCGAGACCAATCCAGATACCGGCAAGGTTCGTCGCCGCAGCCCTTACATGCTGGCCCAGGAGGCACTCAACGCCTCCGATGCCTCTCTGTGGGCCATCGTTACCAACGGCTTGACGCTGCGAATCCTGCGCGACAACCCCAGCCTGACCCGACCGGCTTACATCGAAGTGGACCTGGAGGCGCTCTTTACCGAAGAGCTCCACCCCGACTTCACCGCATTCTGGCTTTTGGCGCACGCTAGCCGATTTAGTAGCCCCTCGGATGAACCCACCAACTGCGTGTGGGAGCGATGGCGAGCAACAGGTCAGGCTGCAGGCGAAACCGTGCGAACCAACCTGCGCTTCCAGGTAGCTGATGCGTTGCGCGCCCTGGGCACAGGCTTCCTCTCGCACCCCGCCAACGGTGACCTACGGGCAGCACTTCAACGCTTGGACGGCGAGGACGGAGCCCTGGGCCGCCAGGCCTTCTTTGAAGAACTGTTGCGCTTGGTCTATCGGCTCATTTTTCTGTCCACGGTGGAAGACAGAACCGACACGACCAGCGGACAGCGCCTCATCTTCACGCCCGACGCCTCGGCTGAGGTGAAACAACGCTATCTGTCAGGCTATTCGATGACCTGGTTGCGGGAGCGGGCCGTTCGGCGCAGCCAGCACGACCGGCACTCCGACCTATGGCAAGCACTGACCATCACTTTCAACGGGTTGGCCAGGGGGGAACCGCACCTGGGTCTGCCTGCGCTGGGGGGACTTTTCGACACAGAGCAATGTGCGTGGCTCGACGGCGCTCAGTTGGAAAACCGTTGGTTGCTGACGGCAGTATTTCGCTTGGGCTGGTTCCGTGCCGATGGCGGCCTGACTCGCGTCAACTACCGTGACATGGGCCCCGAAGAGCTCGGCAGCGTTTACGAAAGTCTGTTGGAACTGGTTCCCGACCTACAGATGCTGTCGCAGCCCTCAGCGGCTCGTCTGGCCTTTGTCGGCGATGACGACAGCGAAGGCAGCACCAAAGGCAATACACGCAAGCTGACCGGCAGCTACTACACGCCGGACAACCTGGTTCAGGAGCTCATCAAGACGGCACTTGAGCCCGTCATCGCCGAAACTGTCCGCAACAACCCTGAGCGTCCGGTTGAGGCCCTGCTAGACCTGACCATTTGCGACCCTTCCTGTGGCAGCGGCCACTTCTTGCTCTCCGCGGCCCGGCGCGTAGCCGATGAGGTGGCCTTGCATCGCGCCATGGCAGAGCGCGAAGGTGGCGCTCCCACACCGGTGGACTACCGTCACGCCCTGCGCGACGTGGTTAGCCGTTGCATCTTTGGCGTCGACAAAAACCCAATGGCCATTCAGTTGGCCAAGACGGCGTTGTGGCTCGAGGCCTACTCGCCTGACCGCCCCCTTTCCTTCGTGGACCACCATCTGCAAGTGGGCGACTCCTTGCTTGGTGTGCTGGACCCCAAGGTATTGGAGCAGGGTATCCCCGACGAGGCTTACACGGCCCTTTCGGGCGACAACAAAGCCGTGGCCGCCGCCTTGAAGAAGCAAAACAAGGCAGACCTCAAGAGCTGGAAGGCAATTGCCTCCGGCGACCTGCTCACCCAGGCAGGCCTGGCCATCAGGGCGGTGGCGGTGGAGTCGCTGTCCGACGATACGCCCGATAGCATCGTAGCGAAGCGCGCCGCATGGCGCGAAGCAAGGGCTGTCGCCCAGCACTCTACGCTGGCGCGCTTGGCGGATACTTACATTGCAGCGTTCCTTGCGCCCAAACTGGCCGATGCCGGTGACCGGGTGCCACTGTCTGGCTACTTGTGGGGCTTGCTCAACGGCCAAGCTCCGAGGGCCGACCTGGAAGCTGCAGCGCAGTACCTGTGCCGTACCCACAGTGTGTTCCATTGGTGGTTGGCGTTCCCGCAGGTCGCGGCAAAAGGTGGCTTCTCGGTCATGCTGGGCAACCCACCATGGGAGCGCATCAAGCTGCAGGAGGAGGAGTTCTTCGCCAGCCGTAGCCCGCTCGTGGCCACGGCCAAGAACAAGTCCGAGCGCGGCCAGCGCATCGATTGGTTGCGTGAAGGAGTCCTGCTTCACAACCTCAACCCGGACCTGGAGCGCGCCGAAGGGCTGACCCCGCCCAACAAGGCGGAAATGGCGCTCTATGAGGCATTCATCGCCGCTCGCCGGGGCGCGGAGGCGGCCAGCCTGTTTGCGCACAACGGACGGCGCTATCCGCTCACCGGCGTGGGTGACGTGAACACCTACGCGCTATTTGCGGAAACCCTGTTACAAGCCACGTCTCCTCAAGGTCGGGCTGGCTTCATTGTGCCCACCGGGATTGCCACCGACGACTCCACCAAGGCGTATTTCGGTCACATCGCATCTTGTGGAAAGCTGGTCAGTTTGTATGACTTCGAGAACAGTGAAGCTGTTTTCCCAGCAGTGCACCGCAGCTACAAGTTCTCGCTACTCACTCTGGGGGCAGCGCCCCATGCCGAGTTCGTTTGCTTTGCCACACAAGTGCCGCAGGTCTACGACCCACGCCGCCGCTTCCGCCTCGCGCCCAGCGAGTTCTCGCTCATCAATCCGAACACCCGCACCTGCCCGGTTTTCCGCAGCGAACGCGATGCCGAGCTGACCAAGAAACTGTACCGTGCTGCCCCCATCCTCATTCGAGAGGCACAATACGGCCCCAAGGGGGAACTAATTGACGAAGGGGAAAACCCCTGGGGCATCCGCTTTCAGGCAATGCTGCACATGGCCAACGACAGCGGTCTGTTCCTCGGTAGCCCAGCCGTCGACTCGAACAGCCTACCTCTGTTCGAGGCCAAGATGATTCACCAGTTCGACCACCGATGGGCTACCTACGTGGATGCGCCCGAAAAGCCGGGCGGGCTGGAAACTGCCAACGTGAGGCTTGAACAGAAGGCAGACCCGGCCTACACCGTGCGCCCGCGCTACTGGGTGCCCGAACGGGAGGTGTTAGCACGCATAGCCCTAGTCCCGGCACGTGTGGCGCGTGCCTGGCTAGCATTGCGCGTGGCCCATGATGCCTCAAGCCGAAATGCAGAAGACGCTGCGTTGCCTGACCTGCTGCTCTCGTTGGCCCAGTGGGTGGCCGGCGAACTGTTTCATCGTACTGCTACGGCACCGCCTTCGCCCGAAGGATGGGCGCCAGCCCAAACGCTTGCGCACATCGTGCCCACCGAAGCCCAGCTTAAAACGCACTTCCCCCGCCTCAACGACGTTCTTCGCGGTGATGGCCTAACGACCAAAAAGGCGTTGGCAGAATTTCCGAAGTGGGCGATGCAAAACACAGACATACGTCTATCGGATGACGAACTCAATGCGTTGTCTGAGACCTTGCGCGGGACTAACTTGCCCGAAGCATTGCGTGAATTGCTCGACAAGTGGATGGACCGCCGCAGCCCGCGATGGCTGATGGGCTGGCGAGACATTTGCCGCAGTACAGACGAGAGAACCGTGATTGCGTCGGTGGTGCCTAGGGTAGGCACCGGTGACACGCTGCTTCTGATGTTTCCAGACCCCAGGCATGGAGCAAAAATCGCCGGACTACTGGCTGACCAGTGCTCCCTCGTTCATGACTTTGTCGCGCGACAGAAGGTGGGGGGTACGCATTTGAAGTACCACGTCAAAAAACAAATCACACACTTGGCGCCAAGTGCGTACGGACCCAAGGAGTTGGCGTTCATCGTCCCCCGAGTCCTTGAACTCACCTACTCCAGTCAGGACCTACGCACTTGGGCCGACGACCTGGCCGATTACGACCCCCGTCCCGCCGCGGAACGTGGTCAACCTTTTGCCTGGAATCCCAAGCGTCGCGCCCGACTGCGCGCTGAGCTGGACGCCTATTACGCTCATCTTTACGGACTAACCCGAGACGAGCTTCGCTACATCCTCGACCCCGCTGACGTGATGGGCCCCGACTACCCCAGTGAGACCTTCCGCGTACTCAAGAACAGTGAGATGCGTGAGGGCAACGAGTATTGGACACAGAAATTAGTGCTGGAGGCTTGGGACAGCCTTGAGCAAGGAAAGGTCCACTAACGTGCTGACACACCTCAAACTCAACAACTTCAAAATTTGGCGCTCCACCGGCCAAATGCAACTCGCACCGCTGACACTGGTGTTCGGCACCAACTCATCCGGCAAATCCAGTCTCATACAGAGCTTGTTGCTGCTGCGTCAGACAGTGAAGAGCCAGGACCCAAACTTGGACCTGAACTTCGGTAATCCAGATGCCGGGGACTCTGTTGTGCTCGGCCAGTTTGCAGATGTGTTGTGCCGCCACGGAGCAGCCACGGAGGCAGTCAAGGCCAAGCAGATTGGCATTGAGTTGGGCTGGCGCAGTGGCGTTGATGCCGAGACGTCAGGCATCTTCTCGGCGCGCTACGACTTGGGGCCGGGGGGGAGCGCGGACTTGGCCTACCTGCGGATTGGTCGCGGCATGCGCGGTTTCACGGCAACCAGAGGCAAGCATGGGGCATATAAGCTCCAGGCAGCTGACCAGCGCCGGGCGGTAGGGCAGTCTCCTGCATTTCGTCCACATAGGTCCTTTGAGTTCTCGGCAGCAGCAATCGAACAACTCGGCGCTAGCTCCATGGCCATCACCGCAGCGGGTTCGAGCTTGGTCGAAGAGTTAAGCAAAGTCATTTACCTCGGCCCTGTGCGCAGACTTGCTCAGCGCGATTACCTGTGGAGCGGCCGCCCTCCCGGTGCCATCGGAGACGACGGCGCCAACGCGATTGACGCGCTCATTGCCAGCGGCGTCGCCCGTGCCGCCGCGCGGAGGCGTGGATTACCACCAACTGAAGGTGGCCGATTGATAGATGAGGCAGCCCACTGGTTGAGCGCGATGCGATTGGCAACCGACCTGGAAGTGCGTCAGCTCGGGAATTCTGCGAGGTATGAATTGCTGGTCATCAACGGCGAGCAGCGCTCAAACCTAAAGGATGTCGGGGTCGGTGTTTCTCAGGTTCTGCCAGTGATTGTTGCGGCTCTGTTTGCAGCCCCAGGTCACACGGTCATCGTTGAAGAGCCCGAGAGCCATTTGCACCCGATGGCGCAGACCCAGCTTGCCGAACTGTTCATCCAAATTAGCGCGCAGCGCAACGTACAGTTCATCGTCGAAAGCCACTCGGAACACTTACTGCTTCGTTTGCAGCGGCGGGTCGCAGAGAAGGTAGTTGCTCTAGGTCAGGTCGCCACTTACTTCCTCCAGCGCTCCAATGGCTATGCCACGCTTGAGCGTCTTGAGATGACAGCAGAGGGTGAAATATCGAATTGGCCGGTGGACTTCTTCGGGGATGACCTTGGAGAGATTGCAGCCAGAACGCTTGCGGGGCTTCCAGACGAGCCCATGCAACCGACCACTCAAGACAACGGGCAAAAGTGATGGCAGCTATCGTAATCGATACCAATGTGCTCCTTGTCGCGAATAAGGACCATGATGGGATTAGCCCGCACTGTGTGCGTGAATGCGTCAATAGATTAATGGAAATTCAGAAGTCTGGGCCAGTTGTGCTCGACGATGGACGTCGAATATTGAAAGAATACTTGGAAAACTTCCCACCGAGAAAGCAGGAGGGTGTCGGCGTGGCCTTCATGAAGTGGCTCTTACAAAACCGAGCCAATCCGGCCTTCGTGCAAACGGTGCACATCGACGAAATCGCGCCAAAAGAGTTCGCACAGTTTCCTGACCCGGTACTGCAGGCGGCATTCGACTCAAGCGATAGAAAATTTGTGGCAACCTCTGCCGCACACGCTGATATTCCGCCGATATTGCAGGCAGCGGACTCCAAGTGGGTGGGCTGGTGGGCACAACTCCACGCGCACGGAATTGAGGTGCAATTCCCTTGCCCGACTGACATCAAGGGCTTTTACAAGAAGAAATTCCCAGGTGTGGCAGTTCCACCGTTGCCGGGGAACGTCTGACATAGAACGGGATATGTATGAATGAACCGCAGTTCGACCATGTCCAGCACACGCGCGGCTGCCTCATCTGCGAAGTCGGTTCGGGGTACATCGGTCTCCCCGGGGCCATCAGCTATAGCAAGACCATTGAAGGTACTGCTACTTGAAACCAATAGAGCGTCTTCGCCTAGAGAAGGCCGCAGCAGACTGCGGTTTTGAGTGCACCCCCACATTCTCCAACGACGGAGCCATGGAGCTGCGTTCCGTGCAGTTTCCGGAAGCGGTCTTGATTCGTGCTCGCGACGAGGGCGGATTCGATGTGGAATATTCATCCTCCGCTCTGCTCGAAATTGGGACCGATGAAGTAACCCAGGTCAGAGGAATTGAAGAGCTGTACCCCGTCCTGCAGCGTGCGTCCGCCATCGCACGAACCATCCCTAATCGGGTAGCTGACCGTTTCCGCCTGGAGACGCTACGCTTGCCTCAAGGTACCGAGGCGGAACGTATGGTTGTCCAACGTGTTGGCCAAAACTTGTTTCGCAGTGCGCTGCTTGATTACTGGAATGGACGTTGCTGTGTAACGGGCTTAGCAGTTCCGGGCTTGCTCCGAGCTTCCCATATCAAACCTTGGGCAAACTGTGAGAGCGACGACGAGCGGCTGGATGTGTTCAACGGCTTGCTCCTGGCGCCCCACATCGATGCGTTATTTGACGGAGGCTGGATTTCGTTCTCTGACGAAGGATGCGTACTCGTGTCAGACACACTGCCTCCTTCTGCCAGGACCCAGCTTGGCGTGTTTTCAGACTGGAGAGTCCATCATCTCAAGTCAGCCCACCTTCAGTACCTTGAATATCACCGGGCCCATCAACTACGTCATGCACCGTGACTCATGAGCTCTAAACCTGGAACCAAGCTCACCTACCGCTCGTTACCAGTTGCATTCTGCCGAATCCGAACGGTATTTCCCCAGTTCAGATGAAGTAAAGGATGGACAGCTAACTTTATATATAGCTCATCTTGCCTATGGATGACCTGCCGTTTACGTCTCCAATCCGGTCATCCTGGGTCTGGATGAGGCCAATCAGTCCTTCTTGACTTTTTCCTCTAAAAATAACCTCCAAGTATGTATCGAGGCCTCGGGTAGCAATTTTCCCCTGACAGCTCCGTCTTCCATATTTCAGATTTGTTCAGGACACATAGCTCATCGTGCCTAGTGCTGACTTCTCTACCCCCGGAATCTGGTCATCTGTGATGTGGATGAGGCCCAACAGACGTACCCTGAGGACACCCGGCGACGGATACTTCCCTTCAGAGGCGCTTAGGCTATCGAAAATAAAACATATGATTCGTAGCCACAGTTGCCAGAAGCAGATATCCAGCTCCGAAAGCTATGGAACCTCGTACTGGCCCCATCCCAGCGCCCTCTGGTAGCGGCGGCCTCCACACCTGGCGTTGCTGTGAAACAGCAGGAGCGGTAGCGAGAGCCAGTATTAAGAATATTAAGGAAGTCGAAACCCACACAGGGCAAGGGATTCCAGGCATTCGCCGTGAGTCATTGCCGGTGATTGTGAGAGCTATTCACGGCACCGACGTGAGCCATTCACGGCACAAAAAATTCCGTTTAAGTTGAACGGCGCTTGCGAGCTGGGCGAAACACGACTTCGTCGTCGGTCAACTTACCCTCCAGCAGTAAGCCGGTCGAAACGCAATCCTCCAAGGCGGTTTTGAGACTCCGGCGAAAAAATCGTCGCTCGGTGTTCATGCCGCTCGACAAGTAGAGCCTTTCAAGGGAAATCGACTTCTTGCCATCGTGTGTTGTCAAGCATCCCGCCAACCACATCGCCAGCTCTTTTTTGCTGCCGAGATTGACTAATTTGTCGAATTCCAGTGCACTCCAGCGCGCAACTCCGAAGAGCTCGGCCCACTGCACGTCCACGCTGAGTTCAACCATTCGCCCTTGGTCCGTCTCGATGAGCTTATAGTCAAGAAGCCGCCCATCGAAAGAAGCCTCGTTTTCCTTGTGCTGAATAACGACGGAGGCCATGCGCAGACGTCTAAGAGAATCAACCAAAGATGCGTAATTTGACCCCCCATCATCCAACCCCAGCATCTTAAGAAGTTGTCGGACGGAGATAGTCACAAGCTTACCCAGGTCGTCGCTTGCCATCCGTAACACTACCGACATCAACAAGAAGTCTTTTTGCCAAAGTCGTTCTCCAGAGAAAATTATTGAGAAACCGCCCTCACAAAGGATTTGCTCACGAAAGAGGGTTTGTTGCGACCTGTTTGGACTCCAGATGCCGAAGACGGCTGAACGAAGAAGCACGTTTGGAAAAAGCACATTCCCCTGCGCGGTCAATGGAAGCTGTGCGCGGTCGCCAACGACAATCGCCGAACGTTTCCGGCGCTTTTGAAGCGTCTTTGGATTCTCATCACAGCCAAGCCGACAAATCGTGCCACGCTCTTTAAGGCTTTCTTCGATAGCGGCCTGCTGATTCTTAAGGGTTCGTTGCTTTTCGCAGGCGCGCTCATATCCATCCCAGTCATTGTACTGGCGGCAGTCATGGATTAGCTTTTCATTGTTCTTGATTTGGGTTCGCAGGGAAGTCAAAGTGGTCATACGAGGCGAATTAGGTAGCTGGAGTACTCTACTATAGCGACCCGCCAAAATTCACGGTATCCAAAAGCGAAACCCCACTGGGCTATTAGTCCCAAGTGGGGTTTTGGAAATTTACTGCACCACTTCCGCAGATACGGAATTTTTATGTAACTTTTTGATTTTTTAATTATCGTGGGTAGTGTTTATTCCTGAAAACTCTAGCACCACTGCTCAGGCAAATCGTCCAAAACTTCTTCAAAACGCGCGGCAAGGTCAGCCGCAGTGCAGTAGCCTTCCTCATCCTCGTTTCCATTACTTACGAGAACTCGCAATGCACTCCACCAGGGGTCCCGCAGTTTGAAACAAAACTCATAATCGCTCAGAAGCTGAATAAATTCAGCATACGATGCTTGATTTGAAAAGAGCTGTGTTGGCCACATTTCTGCATCAACAATACCTGCCTCCATTGCAGCAGCTATAGTCTCAAAAATGGCATAACCCAGCACCTCCGCGCGGCCAGTTCCGCCGCAAGAGCTATCGTTGTCGTCGAGTTTCAACGGCGTAAATGTGTTCTTAGTTGGGTTATAGCCGCCTGCAATTTTTACCGTTTCATAGGTTTCCTGGGCCTCTTTCGAATTGGCCAGGACGGAGCTAGGAGGCTCGTACTTGTACTGTATGGTTGTCATTTTGTTTCCTTGCTAGTGAATGAAACAGGACAACCCCTACAGCTCGTAGATGTGCAACCTGTCGACCATTCCAAAGTAGGAGAAGGTACATGGCTTTGCGTCCCGCGGTTTCCGCACGGTTTGCCCTGAGTGGTGAAAATTGTATCTATCTTGCTCTATGTTTTGCAGACATTTCTGTCGTACAGGACGTACCTGTTGTTGCAATAATAGTTCAGTAATTTTTTGGCTCGTGGTTGCCATATGAAAAGCGGCGCTTTTCGCGAGGCAGTGGAATCATGATTTAATTAATTTATCTACGGAAGCCTCGCAGGGAACCCACGACCCTACTACACACATCCCACTGTCCAGCGCAAGATTCGGCTAGAAACGATAGGGTCTGTGTTAAGGGCTTTGCTAAAGCGGCTAAACAGCTCGACTTAACAAGCCAGCCTCCGCAACACCCCTAAAACCTTGATTATCTGCAGTTTAGGCCTAGATTGGCACGACCATTTTTGAACAGGTTATATAACAGAGACACCGCCAGACAGAGGCTAAACGCTACCTGAAAATGGCTGTATCTATATCAAAGCTCTCTGATTTTCTGGGCTGACAGGTACTCCAAATATTCGCAATTCCCACCCGTTCTGTTACCCAAGACACGCCGGCCGAGAGGGCTTCAGAATAAATCATCTCCACCAGACATGCCATTATCAGTGAAATCCATACAGCCCCCACAAACTCCAAAGCCGTCATCAGATGCAGATGTCCCGAACGGATTCCCCGCAACATCGAACATCCCATCAGAATTCATAGGCAACCCTGAGGCAGGATTAACTCCTGGCCCGGCATGGCTACCGAAAAAGTCATCATCACCGCTAGCACCGCCAAAAATATGCTTGACCGAACTCCAGAAACTCATGAGATGACTCCCGCTGTTTAAGTTCCTAAGGTGGTGCGCTGGCGCACCACAACGACAAATTTATCATTAATGTTATTTTTTGTAAATTATAAAGATTGACAATCCGGTGCGGCTTATCAGCAGGCGGCAGTGTTCGAGAGATGTGGTCAAGGGGCTGAAGCACAGGGGAGGAAGCGCCAGAGCAGAATCCAGGCGCAATCTACGATGCTGCTTTGCCACCTTCCTGCTTCAGATAGCGGATGGCCGTCATGGACAACTCAAGACTGTATGAGATGACTTCTAGGAGCCTTGTCCTCCGCACTCTGAAGTGGATGGCAATCACATATCGCGACCTCTGGCCACAGCAGTTAGGCCAGAGGCTTTCGCTTTCTCTGCTATGACGCTATTGTCTCCAAGTGCCAATTACCCCACTTCATTTTGGCCAAGCCCTGCTGATAAAAAGGGCAGCCGGGTGTGGGTTCAGCCTAACCGCGTTCCTCACCACATAGGTCTTACTCGATATCGAGCCTGGCCTGAAGTTGCTCGGCCTACTGCCTGAATCAGGTGGATTGCATGTCGGCCATACCGGAGCAACAGGGGCAGGCGTTGCGGCTATAGCTGCTGTTTCGACGTGGCTAGTGCTTCGCTTGCGGTGCAACCGTCCCACGTGGATATCGGCTGCGAGTGCGGCAATTGGGGTTGCATCGCATCTTGTGCTGGACAGCATCTACCACGCGGATGTGGCTGCTGGCCTCGGACTACCAGGCTTGAGGTTCCCCAAGGCTGGCTCGATATGGGGCTACTGATAGCAGCAGCGGCTCATCGACTAGATAAATAAATAGTTTATTGATATAGTAATTGCAGGTCTTTTTCTATTCCCATTTTGTCATCAACAACCCATCCTTGGGTGAAGGGGTAGCTATGGACCTACAAAACGAACCGACGGCAGACAGCTATGTTTATGGCACTGCAATCGAAGAGCTTGCCTACGTCGTGCGCGTCTGTCTCGAGCAGGGCGCATCCGCATACGAAGCTATCGACGCGGTTATCCAGTGTTGTGAGATGGGGGGCACCAAGTATCCTGTCAGCTGGATAGCCTTAGACCCCCGGTTGCATTATTTTCCCTCGCTCGAGATGGCTCTTGCCAACGCGATGCTGAGCGTCCCGCCAGCCCTCCGGGTCTACTACGCAGAGGAAGGCATCCCGTTCCGCGACATGGTCTGCGCTGTAAACAAGCATGTCTCATCGGATGGCGTTTTCTACGTGTATGCCGTAGTTGTAGGCCTCAACGAAGTGTTCAGCCATGCGACGGTCGGAACTGCTGTAAGCGCTGCGCGGCGTGACCGCGAAGAGGGAGAGCAGGACCTTGGCTTCTGACTACAACGAGCGCCAGGCCTTGTTCCTCAAGCTCCTCGCATTGCCCGGAGCTACCGCACCCACCGTTCTCGACGACGTGAGGTGGGCCTGGTCCGCTGACCCCGCCGAGCCGCTGTATATCGACAGGCTGCAGCTAATACAGAGCAATGGCGTGTATCCAGACGCTGGGGCTAGGCTAGTCCGGTTCAATCCCGCGCTAGTAATCAAGGCATTCCCTAGCCTCCGTGGGCACTTCGCCGAGATACAAGCACTGCGCCCCATGAGATTTGAAGGGGCATTGCCGAACCGACCTCCAGCAAAGCTTCACCTAGTCCCGACTAGCTCTTAACACCAGGCCCGCTGAAGCGGGCCTTTTTCTTGGCTATCGCCCGCTCCAGGGCATCACCGGCACCGTCGAGATGCTGTTGGTCGGTGCCCCTTCAATGACTTTGCGGCTGATGGCCAGGTAAACCAAGGCGTTGTTGGCTCTGTCGAACATGCGCACGACCTTCGTCTCTTTGAACACCAACGAGGTGTCCTCCGAGAACACGGTTTCGCTCTCGGGCAGTTTGGCCGGCAGGGTGATGGGCCCAGTTTGCCGGCAAGCGAGGGAAAACTCGGACGGGTCTTGCGCCAACCCGAGGCTTCCCTTCACGCCGCCAGTGCGAGCCTGGCTCACGTGACAGGTCACGCCGGGGACCTTCGCGTCGTGGAATGCTTCTACACAGACACGGTGGTTTGAACCCACCAGCCGCCATGCCGTAGTAACGCAGCCGACTTCTTCAGCCTTCACTGATAAGCTCAGTAAGGCTAGGGCTATCAGCCCAAAGTGCCTTGCAACACTCATGATGCCATCTCGGTAATCAATCTTCGATGAATGGTGATGCCCCCATAGGCTCTCGTCAATCAGAATTCAGCCAGCCGATACGAGCAACTACTGCTGCAGGTTGATGGAGAATGCGCCGGGTCCGCAAAGATAGCTCGCCGATAGTTCAGGTCAAAGTCATAACTACAACCCGGACGGGCAGGACTATAGTGGCCATCTGTTCACTCGCAGGAGCCCACAAAATGCCCACATACCCAATCGTCAGGTTGGTTAGCAACTTCAATCAGTCCACCGGTCATTCTTCGCGTCTCACCCAACTATTCGAACGGGCGGAACACTTCGATTGCTACGTTGCCTTTGCGAACTCAAACGGGTTAGAACTCCTTTGGGAACCGCTTGTGGGTGCGCTAGAAGCTGGCATGAAGGCTCGTTTCGTGGTTGGTCTGAATTTCTATCAGACCGAACCACAAGCACTTTACGACTTGCTGGAAGTGAGCGAGAGCTATCCGAGACAACTAGAGTTTTACATCAGTAGCGGCTGCAGCAAGCTCACTTTTCACCCGAAGGTCTATGCGTTCCGGTATCCGAAAGAGAACTGTCGCATCGTAATCGGGTCGGCAAATTTGACTCAGGGCGGACTGACTAGAAACATTGAGTCATCCTTGCTCTACGAGCACACCAACAGCGAACTCGCGACAGAACTGGAAGTTGGATTCCTCAAACTTAAGAAGGCCGGAGAAATTGAAACGGCAACTCTTGCGACGATTGAAGAGTACGCCCGCCGTCACCGCATCTACGCGCTCCACCGAAAGGCGGCAGAACTGCGGGCACAGCGCGCGTGTATGCAAACTCAGCCGGCGGGCACGTTACCCTACTTGGACGACCTCGCTGCTATTCTCGAGTTGATGAAAGCTGATGAAAATGAGAACAATTTCGATAGGCAGGTAAAGAAGCGCTCCGTCACCCGGCCAGTGGCATTGGAAATACTTGAAAGCATCCGTAAAACTCGGAACCTGACTAAGGACCGCTTTCTCCAACTCTACGAGGGGCTTGTGGTCGACCATGCTTGGCACTCAGGCAGCTTGCATCGACGGCGAAAGACCGTTGCCGAGAGCTACGGTGTTTTTCAGGTCGCCCTGCAGGACCTCGTTCGCACGCTTGGCCCCAACACCAGCGCTGGCGATGCTTACGACACACTTCTCCAGCATCTCAGCAACGCCAGCCATGTCGGTCCCAACATCATCTCCGAGATTCTGCATAGCTACGACAGCAGACGTTTTGCCGTGATGAATCAGAACTCGATTGCAGGCATTGCGATGGCCGGGTTCACCCAGTTCCCGACGAGACCCAGCAAAGCCTCCGTTACGCCGCAGCTCTATGAAGAGTTCTGCGATGGGGCAGAGATTGTGCGTGCCGGCCTCGGGCTGAACGACTTTGCCGAGTTGGACGCCTTGTTCAACTATGCTTACTGGTGACGTCGGCTCTTCGCCATCCAGTCTATGAGACTCTACGACTCAAGACTCAGGCTCTGGATATCCGCCCGAAATAGTTCATTCCACTCCCACTGGGGAAATGGTGCAAATCAAGTCTGCGGCTTTGAATTTTAGTCTTCTTTCGGCCAGCAACGGCAATTCAGCGCTGCCAAATTGTTATCTGTGACAGGGCTGGTTAACCATAAGCCAGCCCTAATTTGTCAGCTAGGCCCGCACCCCGTAGGGCGCAGGCTGGTCGTCCTTTGCACGCAGACTCATGTGCTCCAATCGCCACTGTGACAGCATTCGCGCTTGGCTAACAGTAAGGTCATCTTCAGAGACTAGGACACATCTGCGAAGGGCGATTCCTTTCCACGTTTCTGTAATGGCGTCGTATGCCCGCTCTTCGAATAGCCGCTGAATTTCGTCTTCAGCCGGGGAGACTTGGTCAAATGTAACATCAGGGTCATCACCAGGGACGTAGGCAAGGATGACACTCAATTCATAAGGACTACCGTCGGAGTGGTCTCTCTCTTCGCCGCGGTCGACATCAAAAAAAATAGTCGAGATGGCGGGATACTTCCGAATCCGGTTCGCGAGCTTTTCGTCTAGCTTGACATCCTTCATCCGGTCGACAAATTGGTCGGGATATGCGGCACGGTTGTATCGAACGGAAAGCCAATGACGCAATCCAGATAGAGATTTTGGAGATAGTCGGTAAGCGGAGTCTGGCGCAAATGGGGCGAGGAGGTTCTTGTCGATGCAGACCTTGTCCGTCGCGACCAACTCAATGAAAACCAGCGCACACGACTGGACGTACTCCAAATGTAGCGTGCGCGGTGACTTACCCCAGGCGAAATCACCTTTCGCAGCTGCCACCCTACGGCCTATCACCACCTCTACAAAAGGTTCGGCCTTGAGATTATCGTTAGCCAAATCGCAGTCGTGACTAATTACGACAACGGCGGAGTCCGCGGGGAATTCCGGATGCGTCACACCCAAGGCCTCTACAGCATCAATGCCTAGTACCTGCCCTTGTCGCCATGGCGTGTCGCGGGTCCATTGAGACACCGAAGCATATTCCATATCTTAGCTACGCCCGTCCAAATGCAGAGCCCCCATGTCTGCTGCAGAAAGATGAGGCAGCTTACGGTCACCAAGAATGTCGTCCAATTTTGCTTTTGCGTCAGAGCCGTGTTTCACAATTCGCAGCAATTTATTGGCGAATTCTTCTCCGTTGCCCCCCTCACCAATCAGTTCCAGGAGAGACTTGCCGCTAGCCACGGTTCTATCAAGAGTTGCCGAATTCGGTTTGAAGCCGGCCGTTTGGAACACCTTAGCCGCAGCAGCCAACTCATGAAGCTTGGCGCGGTGCTGTTCTTTCGGAATTTTCTCACCGGACAACCAGTTGTACAAAGTTTGTCGTGACACTCCAAAGACTTCGGGCAGGCGGCTCATCGTCCTGCCAAAGCCAGCCTGAACGCCCTCCATTAACGAAGCAAATGGCGGCGGTAGGGCAACTACAGCTTCTTGCACCAACTTCACCACTTCAACAGTTTTGTAACCACTCTTACCCTGATAGTAGCTTCCGGTATTGAGACCACCTGTTCCTATGTCCCCAATTGTGGGAAAACGAGGAATATCCATGGCCTCAGCTTCGCGGTAAAACGCTGGAACCGGCTTATTGTTAGCCACACAATCCGAAGCGAACGGTATCGCTAATGCAGAAAACATTATTGACTCCAAGCCTTGAAAGCGTGGTCGGTCACGGTCGCCTTAAACGCAACATCGACCAAGTCGTGAATTTTGTTAAGGTGCGAAGTGACGGTTTCGAACGAGAACACTTCCCTTCTTTCCACGAATCCATCGTTGTCCAAGATGGCGCTCACCCCTTGGTAGTCATGGAAGCGAGCGTCAATGACCATGTTGTTCGGCTGAACATCCGGTGGAAAAGCAAGAGCACCACCCTGAATCACTACGCGTGCTCGCAGCTTCAAATCATCTTGTTGGCTCATTGCCTCAGAGTATGTGTATAGACCTTGACCGCCCAAGCGATTCAGAAGGCCGTGCACCTCCGGCACTAGATATTTTTCCAAGCTGTCGCCCTCCAAGGGCATCACGCGGTCAAGGTACCGAAGGCCAACGCGTTCGGTGAACGACAGACCTACCGCCTCGTGAACGAGGCGCAGGCCTTTGAGGAACTCTGCAAAAAACGCCTCAAAGCAACCGTATTTAGTCGATTGTAAAGTTAGCGCTTGAGAGTCGAGCATGAACAAATGGGTGCTTTCCAGATTCCCAAACTGATAGTTGTCGTGGGTAATTGGCATCGGCTGTAGTTGTTCTGGCTTTCCCTCTTGAGATGCGTGGGCCACCATCTGGATGACCAGGTTGCTTTGAGCCTCATAGGCGGGGTAACCAACCTTTCGGAAACCCTCTTGAATAGCAGGGACGAACTCCGCCAACTTCAATATTTGATTGAAGCGTACTTGGCATATCGTCAAATACACAGGTGGGTTCTTGAGTGGGGTTCCCATAGTTGTCATCTCCGTTGTTCGGTTGACAGTTTACACTACAGTTGACAGTCATGGGAGACTAAGCTTATGCGGAGACGGTGTGTTGAGGGATGCAGCAGCAACGAATCACTATGAGGCACCGAGAAAACCTCATTTTCAGAAAGAGGTTCCTTTTTAAATCAATAACTTAAAATGTAATTTTCGCGAAACAAGGGGCTTCTGAATGCCAGTTGGATAGCTAGAGCGCTCGACTTTTCAACCCCACAGCCCCGCCGCTCCACTAATGTGACAGCGAGAATCCGGACTGGGTTGGACTCTTGCGTTCGGTAGTTGCTGCTCCGATGTCCGGAATGGTTCGTAAAGCGCCTGTCGTCATCTACCCATCGACAGCGCTAGTGTCGAAATCATACCTCATGACAGTCGGTATGGAGGCCGGCCAAAAATGCTTTATTAAAGTCGCACCTGGAAACTCATCGGCGCCAACCACCGGATCTGCGTCGAAGCCTTCCACGATGCGAAGGTGCCGGGCGTCACCTGTCACGTCAGCCAAGCCCGCACCGGCGGCGTATCCGGCAGTTTCGGCCTCGCCCAGGACCC
>APMI01037607.1_pt1 | contig 27356 bp, 27 predicted proteins | sample 667938 | NCBI WGS metagenome assembly APMI01 (sample SAMN01084076, study PRJNA167559) | wastewater metagenome | biome: Wastewater | place: Denmark: Ejby Moelle, Odense | collected 2011-11-28
CGTCCGACGGGCTGGCGCCGGTGACCGGCAGCGCCCGGCTGCCGGTCGGCGAGAGCGGCATCTTCAGCCATGACGACTGCGAACGGCTGGCCGCCTGCGGCATCAACACCTTCCTCGTCGGCGAGAGCCTGATGCGCCAGCGCGACGTCGCGGCGGCGACGAGGGCGCTGCTGACCGGCTCGGTCGCACGGGCCGCCGAATAAGGTGGGCGGGCTGACGCATATCGGCGCCGACGGCGCCGCGAACATGGTCGATGTCGGCGACAAGTCGCAAACCGAACGCGTCGCGGTCGCCGAGGGCGCGGTCGTCATGAAGCGGGCTACGCTGGACATGATCATGGCCGGCGACGCCAAGAAGGGCGACGTGATCGGCACGGCGCGCATCGCCGCGATCATGGCCGCGAAACGCACCCATGAGTTGATCCCGCTTTGCCATCCACTGATGCTGACGAAAGTCAGCGTCGAGATCGAACCGGACGCCGCCCTGCCCGGCCTGCGCGTCACGGCGCTGGCCAAGACGACGGGAAAGACCGGCGTCGAAATGGAGGCGCTGACCGCGGTTTCGGTCGCCTGCCTGACCATCTATGACATGGCCAAGGCGGCCGATCGCGAGATGGAATTGACCGGGATCCGGCTGGTGGAAAAGTCCGGCGGCAAATCGGGCGACTATCGCCGGGCCGGCGTGTGACGATGGCGCTGCTGCCGGTCGCCGAAGCCAAAGCGAGGCTGCTGGACGGCGCAAATCACCTGCCCGCAGAAACCGTCCGGATCGCCGACGCTGCCGGCCGTGTGCTGGCAACCGGCCTGAAGGCGCTTCGCACCCAGCCGCCATTCGACGCATCCGCCATGGACGGCTACGCGGTGCGCGCCGCCGATCTCGCCGCAACTCCTGTGACGCTGAATGTGATCGGAGAGGTAGCGGCCGGCCAGGTCTTCGATCGTGCGGTCGGCGCGGGCGAATCGGTGCGCATCTTCACCGGCGCGCCAATGCCCGACGGCGCCGACGCGGTGCTGATCCAGGAGAATGCGCGCGTTCTGTCGGCTGACCGCATCGAGGCGCTAGGGTCGCTGGCAACGGGCCGCAACGTTCGCCTGCAAGGGCTTGATTTCAAAAAGGACATGGTGATCCTGCCGGCCGGCCGCATGCTCGACCCGGCAGCATTGTCGCTTGCCGCCGCTGCCAATCATGCCGAGCTGGAGGTGGTGCGGCGACCGCTGGTCGCGATCCTGGCCACCGGCGACGAACTGCTGCCGCCAGGCAGCGCGCCGGCGCCCGGCAAGATCATCGCCTCGAACTATTTCGGCGTCGCGGCGATTGCTGCCAGCGCCGGCGCGACCGTGCTCGACCTCGGCATCGTTGGCGACGACCGGGCGCTGATCGCGCAGGCGGTGCAACGCGCTGTCTTAGCCGGCGCGGATGTGATGGTGACGCTGGGTGGCGCATCGGTAGGCGATCACGACCTGGTCCAGGGCGTGATGACCGATGCCGGCATGGCGCTGGGTTTCTGGAAGATCGCGATGCGGCCTGGCAAACCGCTGATGTTTGGCCGGCTCGGCGGGCTCAAGGTGCTTGGCCTGCCCGGCAATCCCGTCGCCAGCTTGATCTGTTCGCATCTCTTCCTGGCGCCGCTGGTTGCGCGGCTCGGCGGCCGATCCTACCGGCTGGACGAGCGAACCGCGCGGCTGGCGGTGGCGATGGAGGCGAACGACCAGCGCCAGGACTATGTACGCGCATCGGTCGAACAGAGCGGCGGCGTGCTCGTTGCAACGCCGTTTTCGCTCCAGGACTCGTCGATGCTGCGGACATTGTCCGACGCAAACGCGCTGATCGTGCGCGACCCCTTCGCCGTGGCGGCAAGCATCGGCGACGATTGCCGGGTCATCCTGCTGCGCGCGCCCGAAATGCCGAACGAACGGTAAACGAATTCATTAAACTTTAACTGGTTGCGGAACACATATCGAACAGATAGTGTTCGTTCTGGGTTTGTTTACCGATGATTCCCCGGAGGCAATATGCTGACGCGCAAGCAACATGAGCTGCTGATGTTCATTCACGAACGGATGAAGGAATCGGGCATTCCTCCCTCGTTCGATGAAATGAAGGACGCGCTCGACCTTGCGTCGAAATCCGGCATTCACCGGCTGATCACGGCGCTGGAGGAGCGCGGCTTCATCCGCCGCCTGCCGAACCGGGCGCGGGCGCTGGAGGTGATCAAGCTGCCCGAGACGATGTCCGCCAGCATCGGCGGGCCGAAGAAATTCTCGCCGAGCGTCATCCAGGGCAGCCTCGGACGCCGGCCTGAGCCCGCGCCTGCGCCGGTCGCGGGCAATGACGCCGGCAGCGTCGTTTCCATCCCGGTGATGGGCCGCATCGCCGCTGGCGTGCCGATCGATGCGATCCAGCACCAGACGCACATGATTTCGGTGCCGCCGGAGATGTTGTCGGGCGGCGAGCACTACGCGCTCGAGGTCAAGGGCGATTCGATGATCGATGCCGGCATTTTCGACGGCGACACGGTGATCATCCGCAACGCCAGCAACGCCACGCCCGGCGATATCGTCGTGGCGCTCGTCGACGACGAGGAGGCGACGCTGAAGCGGTTTCGCCGCAAGGGTGCGTCGATTGCGCTGGAAGCGGCGAATCCAGCGTATGAGACGCGGATTTTCGGGCCCGACCGGATCAAGGTGCAGGGCAAGCTGGTCGGACTGATCCGGCGCTACTGAAGTTTGGCTGCTGGTGTCGCGGCGGCCGGCGCGCCGAACGGCCGGCCGGGTGTCGGCCCGCGTGACGCGGCTGTGCGCTTCGATTGCGGCACATACGGCGGCATGCCGCGCGCGGCGCGCGAAAAGCGCCGGTGGTCGTGCCATGGCCGCGCAATTTTCGGCAGTGCAAACACGACCTCGCCTCCCCGCCTGATCTCGACGCTTCCTCGAAGCGCGAGCTGTTGTGCGGTAACGACCCGGGTCGGCGAATGCGGACAGGGATTGGCCGACGTCGCGTCCTCGATGACGATGACATCCACCTTGCCGCAGGCGGTTTCCGCGCGCGCCATGTCGCGCGCATGGGCGACAGTCAGACCCGTCCGGGTCGCTACGCACAGCCCGTCGCGGCAGGCAAAGCCTGTGGAAACGGCGAACAGCGCGGCGTCGTCAGCCACTTCCGCCGGCTTGACGATGTCCGCCGCCATCATGGCGCGCCGCCAGTCCTTGATGATGAACGGATTGGGGCGGCTGCGGTTGACGCTGGCGCGCCCGTCGCCCATCCGCACCGCGATCAGCCTGGCGTCCTCGCTGACGAACGCCAGCGGCAAGGTCCGCCACGTCAGGCTTGCGATGCCGAGGACGACGAGCGGGATCGCGGTCGCCCGCCACGCCAATGTCGTCGCCAGTGTGAGCGGAACCAGCGCCATGGCCAACAGGATGATGGTGGCCGCCGGCACCGCGCCGATGGCATCGATCGGGGTCCTGGCGGCAAGCCAGGCGGCGATCGCGATCATCCATTCAAGGCCCGTCCCCATCACCCAGAACGCGGGTCCGTCCAACTGCAATGGGATCAACAGTACGCCCAGGACCGCGAATGGCATCACCATCACCGAGACGATCGGCATCGTCAGCAGATTTGCCGGAAGGCCGAGCGGCGACACCCGTTGAAAATGCCAGGCGCCAAATATGCCGGTGGCCGAGCCTGCGATCAGCGCCGTCGCCGCCAAACCGGCGGCGTAAACGAACGAGTTGCGAATCAGGCGGGGCGCGATGCCGGAGCGGGTCGGGCGAACCGTCGCCGCAGCGTTGCGGCGTTCCTGCCACCAGGCGTAGGCTGCGATCAGCGCGGCGGTGGCGGCGAACGACATCTGGAAGCTTGGCCCCGCCGCCTCGTGGGGCGCGAGCGCGAGGATGACAAGCGCCGCGACCGCCAGATTGCGCATGGTGAGCGCGGCGTGATCAAACAGCATCGCCGCCAGCATGATTGCGATCATCAGAAAGCTGCGCTGGGCGGCGATCGCTGCGCCGGAAATCAGCAAATAGATGGCGACGGCGACCAATGCGCCGGCGGCCGCGAATTTGCGCACCGGATAGTTCGACGCAAAGGCCGGGAACAGCGCGAAGCCGAAACGCATGGCGCCGATGACGACGCCGGCGACCAGCGCCATGTGCAGCCCCGAGATCGACAGCACATGCGCAAGACCGGTGATGCGCAAAACTTCATTGGTCTGTTCGGGAATGCCGGCGCGCGCGCCCGCGATCAGCGCGGCGGCGATCTCGCCCGCTTCGCCGTCGATCCTGTCCCTCACCCGCTTAGCCAGTGCGTTACGCATGTTTTCGACCGCATAGGACACCGCGTCGAGCATGCCCGGCTCACTGGCCGGATGGGTCGACTGCGTCGGATCGCGCAGGAAAAAGCCGGTTGCGCCGATGCCGTCGAAATAGTTTTCGAAAGCAAAATCATATCCGCCCGGCCGCAAAGGTCCCAAAGGCTGGCTCAGCCTTGCAACTCCGGTCACGATCGAGCCCGGTTGCACTCCGGCCTGCGTCTTGCGTGCGGTCAATCGGACCCGGTCCGGCTGATAGCGCAGTTTCGGCCGTTCGGTCGCCAGCACCGCAAGCGTCAGCCGCACGCGCCCGCTCTTGCGATGCTCGACCTGTTCGACCCGGCCCGTCAACCGCGTCGTGATCTCGCCGCCGATGACGCGGGTCGCCACGCGCCAGGTCTCGATCTTGGCGGCGAGCGCGCCGGAGAACAACAGCGTTGCGGAGATCGCCACGGCGCCGAGCACCGCCCGATGCCGGGCAAACCATGCGACGATCAGCGAAAGCGCGGCGGGCGCGAGCACCAGCGGCCAGCCGGGCTGGAACGGTGCCGAGAAGAAGACAAGGCCGCCGATGCAAAGCATGACCGGCGCGAGCAGGAACATCGCGCCGCGATCCGCCTCCAGCATCGACGCCGTGGCGAACGCCCGAACGGCCCGGCGAAGCTGCGCCGGTCCGACACGCGCGACCCGGCTGCGGCTTTGCGACCCAAGCGGCCAGTTCGAATCGGGCGACGGATATTCGTCAGGGACGGCCTCGGCCTGCGCAACCAGGTCGACCAGCAAAAGGTGTTCCTGCGCCTCCTCCTGCGTCTGCAGTCGCTTCATGGTGACCCCAAAACTTGCACCACCTGCACGGCATGCTACATGAACGCCGACAAAAGACCACCGGCGCGGTCCGCGCCCTCCTCCGGAAACAGCCATGACCAAACCAATCATCACCCGGTTCGCGCCGTCGCCGACGGGCTATCTCCATATCGGCGGAGCCCGCACCGCGCTGTTCAACTGGCTCTATTCCCGGAACATGGGCGGCAAGATGCTGTTGCGCATCGAGGACACGGATCGCGAACGGTCGACCGACGCTGCAACCGCCGCAATCCTTGAGGGACTGGCCTGGCTCGGCCTGACCTGGGACGGCGAACCGATCTCGCAATACGGGCGCGTTGATCGGCACCGCGAGGTCGCCGAGGAACTGGTGCGCCTGGGCAAGGCCTACTACGCTTATGAAACGCCGGAAGAACTGGCCGACATGCGCGAGAGAGCCAAGGCCGAGGGCCGCCCTCCCCGCTATGACGGCTCGTGGCGCGACCGCGATCCATCACAGGCGCCGGCGGGCGTGAAAGGCGCGATCCGCATCAAGGCGCCGCGCGACGGCGAGACGCTGGTGCGCGACCGTGTCCAGGGCGAAGTTCGGTTTCCCAACAAGGACCTCGACGATTTCATCATCCTGCGGTCCGATGGCAATCCGACCTATATGCACGCGGTCGTCGTCGACGACCACGACATGGCCGTCACCCATGTCATTCGCGGCGACGATCATTTGACCAACACCGCGCGTCAGATGGTCATCTACGACGCCATGGGGTGGGACGTGCCGGTGTGGGCGCATATCCCGCTGATCCACGGGGCCGATGGCGCGAAGCTGTCAAAACGCCACGGCGCGCTCGGCGTCGAGGCGTATCGCGCGATGGGCTACCTGCCCAACGCCTTGCTCAATTATCTCGCGCGTCTTGGCTGGAGCCATGGCGACGACGAGGTGATGTCGATCGAGGACATGATCGCCTGGTTCGACATCGACGACGTCAACAAGGGCGCGGCGCGCTTCGACTTCGCAAAACTGGAGGCGCTGAACGGTGTTTGGATGCGCCGCACCGGCGATGCGGAGTTGACGGACGCGCTGATCGAGACGCTGCCCTATCTCGAGGGCGGGCCGAAGATGCTCGAGGCGCTGGACGATCGCAAACGCGCCCAGCTTCGCACCGCGATGCCCGGCCTCAAGGAGCGGGCCAAGACATTGGTGGAACTGGCCGACAGCGCCGGCTACCTGTTCGCCGTGCGTCCCATTGCGCCTGACGACAAGGCCGCCGCCCTGCTGGATCGCGACGGCAAGGCGGTCCTCGCCAAGGCGCATGCGGCGCTGTCGGGGGTTTCGGACTGGTCGGCGGCGTCGACCGAAGCCGCGGTCAGGGATGTGTCCGAAGCCGCCGGCGTCAAGCTTGGCAAGGTGGCGCAGCCGCTGCGCGCCGCATTGACGGGCCGCTCGACGTCGCCCGGCGTCTTCGACGTTCTGGCTGTGCTGGGAAGGGAGGAATCGCTTGGTCGCATCGCCGATCAGATCGGCTGATCCGACGCGGATGTTGCAGTTGCTCAGACGCTTCGATACAGTCGCAAAGTCTTTCACCAAGACGGTTTTCCAGCTGTCGCGGTCTGCCCGCGCTTTTCGCTGGACCGACCGTCTTCGGCAGTGCAGCATCGACCTAAGTCAGCTTGGCACCTCCCCCCAAATGCGTTAGCAAGTGCCGGGCTTATTCTGGGGTGCACGGGGTCCGTCCCGCGCCGGATCGGCGGTTCCGCCTGAAATTTTGATTGGAGTAGCTATGACGAACAGAACTGCGAAACTCGAATTTGGTGGAAAATCGATCGATCTGAACGTTCGCAGCGGAACGTTGGGCCCGGACGTCATCGACATCGGCGCGCTCTACAAGGAAACCGGCGCGTTCACCTACGATCCCGGCTTCACCTCGACGGCTTCATGCGATTCCGAGATCACCTTCATCGACGGCGACGAAGGCGTGCTGCTGCATCGCGGCTATCCGATCGAGCAGTTGGCCGAGCATGGCGACTTCCTGGAAGTGTGCTACCTGCTGCTCTACGGCGAGCTGCCGACCAAGGCGCAGAAGGAAGACTTCGACAATCGCGTCACGCGCCACACCATGGTGCACGAGCAGATGGCGTGGTTCTTCCGCGGTTTCCGCCGCGACGCCCATCCGATGGCGGTGATGTGCGGCGTGGTCGGCGCGCTGTCGGCCTTCTATCACGACTCGACCGACATCTCCGACCCGCAGCAGCGCATGATCGCGTCGATCCGGCTGATCGCCAAAATGCCGACGATCGCTGCAATGGCCTACAAATATCATATCGGTCAGCCCTTCGTTTATCCGAAGAACAATCTGAACTACGCCGCAAACTTCCTGCACATGTGCTTCGCGGTGCCGTGCGAGGACTACAAGGTGAACCCGGTGCTGGCGCGCGCGATGGAGCGCATCTTCATCCTCCACGCCGACCACGAGCAGAACGCCTCGACCTCGACGGTGCGGCTGGCGGGTTCGTCGGGCGCCAATCCATTCGCATGCATCGCCGCCGGCATCGCCTGCCTGTGGGGGCCCGCCCATGGCGGCGCCAATGAGGCCGCGCTGAACATGCTCAACGAGATCGGCACCGTCGACCGGATCCCCGAATATATCGCCCGCGCCAAGGACAAGAACGATCCGTTCCGACTGATGGGCTTTGGCCACCGCGTCTACAAGAACTACGACCCGCGCGCCCGCATCATGCAAAAGACCACGCATGAAGTTCTGGCCGAACTCGGTATCAAGGACGACCCGATCCTCGACGTCGCCATGGAACTGGAGCGGATTGCGCTGCACGACCAGTATTTCATCGACAAGAAGCTCTATCCGAACATCGACTTCTATTCGGGCATCACGCTCAAGGCGCTCGGCTTCCCCACCACCATGTTCACGGTCCTGTTCGCGGTTGCGCGCACGGTCGGCTGGATCGCGCAGTGGAAGGAAATGATCGAGGATCCGATGCAGAAGATCGGCCGTCCGCGCCAGCTCTACACCGGCGCAACCGAGCGCGACTACGTGCCGATCGCCAAACGCTGACAGCGGCCAGCGTTGTCGTGCAAACGGGCGCCTCAGGCGCCCGTTTTGCTGTCGATGACGGCAAGCACGACGTCCGCGGCGATGTCTCCGGACGGCCTTGGCGTCGCCATCAGGGCGCGGACCCTGTCAAAGCCGGCCAGTTGGGCCGCGCGCGAAGGCCCGTCCGCCGCCAGACCTTCGATGTGCCGGGCCAGCATCGGCGGCCGGATATATTCGTTGTAAAACTCAGGAACGATCGGACGGTCGGCGATAATGTTGGGCAGCGCGGCGGACCAGGTCGTGACGAAACGCTGCATGACTGTGAAAATGAAGTCGGTGCGATAGCAGGAGACTGCAGGCACGCCGGCAAGCGCCAGTTCGAGCAGCACAGTGCCCGACGCGGCGAGCGCGGCGTCGGCCTGGCCAAAGGCGCGCCATTTGGCGTCCGCCCCTTCGACGATTTCCGGGCGCACCGACCAGTCGGCGGTCAATCCGGCGATCAGGGGCGCGACATGCGGCACGGTCGGCAGCACCAGCCTGAAATCGTCCCCTCGCCCGGCGAGCAGCGAGACAACCTCGCCGAACGGTTTTGCCAGCGACTTGACCTCGGCGGTTCGCGAGCCCGGCAGCACGACAATCGTGCGACGCGGATCACGGCTTCCGCCGAGGCGTTTTACCTGATGGTCGCGGGCGGCGATCAGTCCCGGTTCATGCGTCATGCGATGGCCGACATAAGTGCCTGGCGGCCCGTCGAGCCTGGCCAGCACCTCCGGTTCGAATGGCAGGATGCACAGCACATGGTCGACATAGGCCTTCATCGCCGGCGCGCGGCCAGGCGCCCACGCCCACACGCTCGGGCAGACATATTTGATGATGGGAATATCGGGAGCGAGCGCTCTCAGCTTTTTCGACACCCGCAGATTGAAGGCTGGACTGTCGATGGTGATCAGGCAGTCCGGCCTGGCGGCGGCAATCGCCCGTGCGGTCGATCCGATCATCGAGATCAGGCCGGGCAGATCGCGGATGACCGCGGTTACGCCCATGATCGCAAGTCGGCGCGGATCGTGCAGGGTGATCAGGCCCTCAGCCGCGAGGTGGCTGCCGCCGATGCCGATCAGTTCGACTTCACGGCCTGACGCGGCGCGCAGCGACCGCACCAGGTCGGCCCCCAACTGGTCGCCGGATTCCTCGCCGGCGATAATGGCGATGCGCAGCGGCCTCATGGGGCGGCGTCCGCTTCGATGCCGACGATAAACACGCCAAGCTCGTCGGCGCGCCGCACAGCCTCGTCATAGTCGACGATCAGCGTGCGGCCGACCTCGACCGCGACGCCGGCCAACCCGGCCGCATGGACGTCCTCGACTGTCCTCGAGCCGATGCTCGGCAGGTCGGCGCGCATCTCCTGCCCCGGTTTGGCGCATTTGACCAGCACGCCGCCGGTCCTCCCGGCGAGGCGTCCATGGCCGCGCAGTTCCTTGACCCGCGCCAGCAGACCGTCGGTGCCTTCGACACCTTCCAGCGCGATGACACGGCCGCCAATCGACACGGCCCCCTGCCCGATGTCGAGCGCGCCGATTGCAAGCGCAGCCTTCAGCGCGGCGTCGATGTCGCGCTGCGCCTGGCTGTCAGGCTGCTTCGCAGTCATCGGCCCGGGCCGGGCAACCAGATCCGGCACGACCTGATGCGGGCCAACCACCTCAATGCCAAAACGTTCGAACTGCCGGACGACGGTTTTCAACAACGCATCGTCGCCCTTGGTGAGCGCAGGGACAATGGCGGCAAGCATCCGAACGAGATCGAGGCTCCATTCGACCGACGACCATTTTGGACGACGCGTGATCGAACCGGCCATCACGACATGGGAGACATTGCGGTCGCGCAACAGGCGGACGAAGCCGCCAAATCGTTCGACGCCGAGCCTGAGGTGATCAAACTGAGCCAGATCGGCAGCGGTGTCCGGCTCGCCCGCGACAATCAGCACAAAGGGGTTGTGGCCCGCATCGCGTAGATTTTGGGCAACCTGAAGCGGCAACAAACCGCCGCCGGCGATAAGGCCGACACGCTCGCCTGGCTTCAGTGCGAGCGCCATCCGATCAGTCCGCCTCGTCGTCAGCCGGCTCGGCGTCGCCGAGCGGTGGAACGCAAAAATGCCGCTTGCCGCGCTCGGTCATGAACGCGAGCACGTCAGCGACCGCCGCGGAGCTGCCGAACTGGTCGCGCGCTCGCTCGATATTTTCCCCGACCGGCGAAGCGGGATCAAAAATGACGCGGATCGCCTTTCGCATCGCGTGGATGTCGGCGCGCGCCATGCCCGAGCGTTTCATGCCGACGATGTTGAGGCCGCGCAGTCGGCCACGATTGCCGACCACCATGCCGTAGGGAATGACGTCGCCCTCGACGCCGGTCTTGCCGCCGATAAAGGCATGGTGACCGATACGCGTGAACTGATGCAGGGCGCTGAGGCCGCCAATGGTGACGAAGTCGCCGATCTCGCAATGTCCGGCCAGGACGGCGCCATTGGCCATGGTCACATTGTTTCCGACGACGCAATCGTGGGCGACGTGGGTAAAGGCCAGAAAATTGCCATTGTCGCCGACGCGGGTCTCGCCGCGACTGGTGTCGGAGCCCAGATGAAAGGTCACCCCTTCACGAATGGTGCAATTGCGCCCGACCGACAGAAGCGTGCGGCCGCCCTTGTGTGCCCGGTTCTGCGGCGGCTGGCCAAGCGCCGCCTGCGGATAGACCTTGCAGTCGTCGCCAAGGGTCGTAGCGCCGACGATCGAGATATGGCTCGCAAGCTCAACCCGATCTCCCAGTTCGACATCGGGGCCGATATGACAGAACGGGCCGATCCGCACATCGACGCCGAACCTTGCGCCCGCCTCGACAACGGCGGTTGGATGAATGACTACGCCTGACATGACCGGTCAGTCGTCCGTGACCGGGTTCACCATTGCCTGAACGACCGCCTCGGCGACCTTGGCGCCATCGACAATTCCCTCGCAGGCAAAGCGCCAGATGTTGCCGCGTTGCTTTTGTTTCCTGACATGCAGTTCCAGTCTGTCGCCGGGGACCACCGGCTTGCGGAACTTGGCCTCGTCGATGGTCATGAAATAGACCAACGAGGGTTTGTCCGATCTTGACGCGTGCAGACAGATCGCGCCCGCCGTCTGCGCCATCGCCTCGATGATCAGGACGCCGGGCATCACCGGCCGTTCCGGGAAATGGCCCTGGAAATGCGGCTCGTTGATCGTCACGTTCTTGATGCCGATGGCTGAGCGGTCGCCGTCGATGTCGATGATCTTGTCGATCAGCAGCAACGGGTAGCGGTGCGGCAACAGTTTCAGGATGCGCAGAATATCGACGGTATCGAGCGTTTCGGCCTGGCCTGTCATCTCATCCTACCTTCTGTCCTTGCCCCGGGAAATATCGCGAAGATGCGCCACTTCGCGCAGCCAGCCCTTGATCGGCTGCGCCGGGGAACCGCCCCATCTTGCGCCGGCCGGTATGTCATGCATGACGCCGCTGCCTGCTGCAAGCTGCACGCCGTCTCCGATCGTCACATGGTCGGCAATGCCGGCGCGGCCGCCGATCATGACAAAGTCGCCGATGACGACAGATCCGCTGACGCCGGTCGCCGCCGCGATCGCACAGCAGCGGCCGATCGTTACGCCGTGGCCGATCTGGACCAGATTGTCGATCTTGGTGCCGTCGCCGATGATCGTGTCGGTCAGGGCGCCGCGATCGATGCAGGAATTGGCGCCGATCTCGACATTGTCCTGAATGACCACCCGGCCGATCTGCGGCATTTTTTCGAGGCCGGCCCGGCCGGCGACAAATCCAAAGCCGTCGCAGCCGATCCTGACGCCCGGGTGAATGATGACCCGGTCGCCGATGAAGGCAGCCTGGATGCTGGCGCCGTGCCCGATATGGGTCTTGCGACCGATCTGGCAGCCCCGGCCGATGACCGCATTGGCCGAAATCACCGCCCCTGCGCCGATGGTCGCCTTGGGTCCGATGGCGGCTCCAGGTTCGACAATGGCGCCGTCTTCGATAAAGGCGTCGGGCGCGACATGAGCGGCAGGAGAGATACCGCGCCGGTCGAACAATGGTTGCGGAAAGGCCGCTTCTGGGTAGAGCGTGCGCGCCAGCAGCGCAAAGGCCTGCTGCGGCCTCGGCGTGATCAGGCGCACGACGTTCGGCGCGATCTTGTCCGACATCTCGGCCGTGCAGAAAACTGCGGATGCCTGCAGCCGCGGCGCTATTGCCGCCGCGCTCTTTCCGTCGAGAAAACAGATATGACCAAACCGCGCAACGGACGCCGACGCCACGCCGGAAATTTCCAGCGGGCCCTGGGCCGCATCTGCCAAAGTGGAGCCCGTCAGTTCGGCAATCTCGCTGAGATTGATCCGGCGCGCGGGCGGAAAAAAGACCGGATCGGTCATCAAACGCCTCTCTTCCGGGCAATCATAGGCCCGGAAGATAGATACAGCACAAACTAGAAGCGCGTGGAAACGCCGAAGTTCAGGTTCTGGACGATGTCGGTACGCTCTTTCAGCACCGGAATGGCGTAGTCGAAACGGATCGGTCCAAAAGGCGACGCCCAGATCAGGCCGACGCCGACCGACGCGCGCCACTTCATGCCGAAGGAGGCCGTGTTTGCAACGCCGGAATTGGTGACACCTGAGTTAACCCCAAACAAGGTCGCGGCATCGGCAAAGATCGCGCCCTTCATACCAAGGCTCGGCGGCACCACAGGCAGCGGAAACTGCGCTTCGGCGGACGCGTGGAAATAGGTCTCGCCACCGAGGTGATACCAGTCCTTCTTGGCTGCGGATCCATTGGTGTCCACGGGGCCGAAGCCATTATAGGCGAAGCCGCGGATCATCTTGTCCGACCCTTGGAACTGATCGAACACCCGCACGCCATTGCTGCCGAACGCCTGCAGATGACCCGCGCCTGCGTTCACAACGCCGACAATGTCCATTTCCTCGGACAAGGTCGTGTAGTAGGTGCCACGCGCAGTGAACTTCGCCCACTTCGCGTCGCCGCCGAGGCCCGCGACTTCGGTGGTGAAGTTGGCGTAGATGCCTTCACGCGGGTTCTTCATGTCGTCGATGGAATTATACTGCAGCGAACCGCTGACCGACGACTTGACCCAAGGGCTGGTCAACACGCCCGCGATGATTGCAGGCGAAATGGTGCATGTCCCATCGGCCGGATTGCCGTCCTGATTGGGATCGCAAGCCTTAGTAAGGTTATAGTCTTCCTTGGTCAGGTTGTAGGCCATCGAAGCGGACAGGTTGTCCGTGATCGGCAGGCCCAAGCGCAGCGATCCGCCAATCAGGCTAGTCTCGTAGTTCTGGAAACTGCGCGTCTGGCGATAGACGTCGAAGCCGGCCGACATGCGGCGGCCAAGGAAATACGGCTCGGTGAACGACAGGGTGAAGTCACGCGAATTCTTGCCGCCGCCGGCCGAAATACGAATGAACTGGCCGCGACCGAGGAAGTTCTTCTCGCTGATCGAACCTTCGACCGACACGCCGCCGGTCTGAGAGCCGGTCGAATAGCCGGCGCCGATCGAAAACTCGCCGGTCGACTTCTCGACGACGTCGACGACCAGAACAATCTGGTCGGGCTCGGACCCGGGGGCCGTCGAAATATTGACGGTCTCGAAATAGTCAAGCCGCTCGAGCCGGCGCTTGGCGCGCTGGACCAGAACCTGATTGAACGCATCGCCTTCGGAAAGGTCGAACTCGCGACGGATGACATAGTCGCGGGTACGCGCGTTGCCGCGGATTTCGATGCGCTCGACATAGGTGCGCGGGCCCTGGTCGATCGTGTAGACCACCGAGATCGTATGGTTCTCGAAGTTGCGGTCGCCGCGCGGCGTGACCTGCGCGAATGCATAGCCATTGCCGGCGACGCGCTCGGTGAGGCCGATGATGGTGTTTTCGACCTTTCCGGCGTTATAGACGTCGCCGGCATGCGTCTCGACTTCGCCGTTGAGAGCATTGGCGTCGACGCCTTCGATCGAGCTTTCGACCGTCACGTCGCCGAATGTGTATTTCTCGCCTTCCTCGACCGTGAAGGTGACGTTGTATTCGTTGGTGGCTTCGTTGAGCTCCGCGGACGACGAAATCACCTGAAAATCGGCGTAGCCGCGGCTGTAGTAGAAGCGGCGCAGCGCCTCTTCGTCCGCCTTCAGGCGTTGCTCGTCATAGATATCGTCGCGGAACAGGAACGACAGCATGTTCGACTTCTTGGTCGAAACGACGTCGGCAAGACGCCGGTCGCCGAACGCGCTATTGCCGACGAAATTGATCGTGGCGATCTTGGTGCGCCCGCCTTCCTGGACGGTGAAGACGACATTGACCCGATTGCCGCCAAGATCCATGACCTGGGTCGTCACCGTCGCATCATCGCGCCCGATGCGGCTGTAGGCCTGACGAATGGCTTCGGCGTCCGCCTCCATCTGCGACTGCGAAAAAGTGCCGCGCGGCTTCAACTGGACGACGCCGGCCAGCACCGAATCCTTGTGCTTCTTGTTGCCCTGGAACAGCACCTGGTTGACGACCGGATATTCGTCGACCTCGACCACCAGGGTCGAACCGCGCTGCGTCACACGGACATCGGAGAACAGGCCGGTGCCAAAGAGATTCTTGACCGCCTGGTCGATATCGGCGGGCGAGAACGAACGGCCCGGCTGGATGCCGACATAGCTGCGGATGGTCTGTTCATCGACGCGCTGGTTGCCGCTGACGGAAATATTGCTGACGACAGCGGCCTGCGCCGCCGTGACTGCGGCCAATTGCACAGCAAGCTGGCCGGATGCGACGAACCCGGCTGAAAGGGCTACCGCTGATGCCGCGCCCATCATTTTCTTAATTGCCTTCATCGGGCTTAGTTACCTTGCTCTCGTAGTCCCCACGGCGAGATACCGGACGATGCGGTCATGACCGCTACCGTAATAGCCGGATTTTCCCTACACGCAAGGCTCCTGGTTAATTTGTATTTACGTTGGCCGGCGGGCGTGACTTTCGGGCCACGCCATCAGCCGCTATGGTAAATGGGCGCTGAATTTCCAGCATTTTTCAGCACGCGAACAAGTCGTTGTAGACAACGAACCCCATGAAGGCGAGCACCGCGAACATGCCGACACGGTAGACCGCGTCCATCAGCCGCTCCGTCACCGGCCGACGCATCACAGCCTCGATTGCGTAGAACAGCAGATGGCCGCCGTCGAGCGGTGGAATCGGCAGCAAATTGAGAAACCCGATGCCAACCGACAGGAAGGCGATCAGCTGGACGACCCACAGGAAGCCGAGCTGCGCCGCCTGGCCCGACATTTTGGCGATCTTGACCGGGCCGCCGAGCTGGCACTTGTCTTCGCGGCCAAATGCGAACCGTTTGAGAAACTGGCCGGTGCGCTGGATGATCGAACCGGTCTCAAGCACTGCCTGCCACACCGATTCAACCGGGCCGTATTCGATGACCTTGCGCTGGGCGAACTGCTCGGTATTGACGACGCCGATGACGCCGACCTTGACGGTGTTGCCAAGCCCGTCCTTCTGTTCGGTCAGTCGCGGGGTGGCAGTCAGTGTGATTTGCTTGCCGTCGCGCAGCATGACAAAAGTGAGGGGATCGTCGGTGCGGCCCGAGACATGCGCCTGGACGTCGGCAAAGGTCTCGACCGAATCGCCATCGACGCTGACGAACCGGTCGCCCGGCTTGAATCCGGCGGCTTCAGCCGCGCTGCCGGCAACCACCTCGGCGACGACAGGTTCTGCGACAGGCCTGCCATAGACCCCGAACAACACGGCGAAGACGGCGATCGTCAGCAGAAAATTGAACAGCGGCCCGGCGACAACCGTCGCCGCCCGTTTCCACACCGGCTGGGTGTGGAACGCGACCTTGCGCTCTTCCTCGCTCAGCGACGCGATCTCGTCAGGATCCGGCGTACTGGTCGCATTCATGTCGCCGGCGAACTTTACATAGCCGCCGAGCGGGATGGCGGAGACTTTCCAGCGTGTGCCGTGGCGGTCGTTGAAGCCGAATAGCTCGGGCCCAAAGCCGATCGAGAACGCCTTGACGCCGATGCCGCACCAGCGCCCGACGAGATAGTGGCCCATCTCATGCACGAAAACGACAACCGTCAGGACAAGCAGGAACGGAATGATCGTGCCCACGATCACGCCTTCGGCGCCGACAATGGCGTTGATGAACTCCAAACCCAGTCCCTCGATTCGACCGCGACAATTTTGGCCGGAGCCTGCGCCCGGTCGGAGCATGTCAGGCAAAAGCCGGCAAAAGCGTGACATCAAAACGGCGCCGCGGGCCGTTGATTGCTAGCCCGGGAACAGCGTCGCCGCGGTTCCCGCGCCGCTCCAGAATGTCAGTCCAGCGAGATACAGCGCCGCCGCCGCGACCACAAGGCCGTCGACGCGATCCATCACCCCGCCATGCCCGGGTATCAGGCGGCTGGAGTCTTTTACGCCGTGGCGGCGCTTGAAACGCGATTCGAACAGATCGCCGGCCTGCGAAACGATCGACAGCGGGACCGCCAGCAAGGCCAGAAGCAGCGGAGACGCGCCGCCATGGGCGAGCGCGACCGCGATCGCCGCAAGCACCGCAAAAACAACGCCGCCAACCGCGCCGCTCCAGGTCTTGCCCGGCGATATCGACGGCGCGAGTTTGGGGCCCCCGATGGCGCGCCCGACGAAATAGGCGAAGATGTCGGTCGCCCACACAACCGCGAAAAGGTAGATCATCACCCAAAGGCCCGACGTTGCGTCGCCGCGCAATTGAGCCAGCGCAATGGCGGCAAGCAGCGCATAGAACATGCCACCGCCTGCTTCGCCGCCCTGCCCGCGCAGGGCGCCAAACAGGATGACCGCGGCCGACGCTGCAACCGCGCCCGCCAAGATCCAGTGACCGAAGCCGCTCCATATGAGCGCCGCCAACACCAGGGCGACGAGCGTCCATGCCGCCATCCACAGCGGCCGATCCTTTGCCACGCCCGAAACCGTCGTCCACTCGTAGAATACCAGCGCGCCGATGGCGACGGCGAGGAGGCGGAACGGCAGTCCGCCAAACCAGGTCAGCGACAAAACGATGGCCGCGAGGATGATCGCCGAAATGACGCGCTGCTGCAGGTTGCTCATCAACCGGCGCCCGCGGCGTTGACGCCGCCAAAGCGTCGCTCGCGCACGCCAAACGCCGCGATCGCGTCGGCGAACTGGGAACGCGAAAAATCCGGCCACAGGCAGGGCAGGAAAACAAGTTCGGAATAGGCCGCCTGCCAGAGCAGGAAGTTCGACAGTCTCATATCGCCGCCGGTACGAATCAAAAGGTCCGGATCGGGAATGTCGGCGGTGTCGAGCAAGGCGGAGAAATCCGATGCGGCCACCTGATCGGGATCGACCTTGCCGGCAATGGCGTCCTTGGCGATTCGCCGGGCGGCGCGGACGATTTCGTCGCGACCGCCATAGTTGAAGGCGATGACCAGATTGAGTTTTGAATTGTTGCGCGTGAGGCGCTCCGCATCTTCAAGCAGTTTGCGAATATCCGTCTGCAAATTATGACGCGCGCCTATGATTCTCACTCGCACATCGTTCTTGTGGAGGTCGGCCAGGTCACGCCGGATGAAGAGTTTGAGCAGCCCCATCAGGTCGCTGACCTCGGATTGCGGGCGCGACCAGTTCTCCGATGAAAAGGCGTAGACGGTGAGCCATTTGACGCCGAAATCGCCGGCGTTGCGCACAGTGGCGCGAAGCGCCTCGACGCCCGCCCGATGACCGGCCGATCGCGGCAGGCCCCGCGCAGTCGCCCAACGTCCATTGCCGTCCATGATGATCGCCACATGAACGGGCGTTGGAAGCAGACTGTCGGCGACGTCGCTCATCTCAATTAATCCAGGCCCTAGACCTGCATGATCTCGCCTTCCTTCTCGGAAAGCGCGCTTTCAATCGTCGAGATCGTATCGTCGGTCATCTTCTGCACCCGGTCGGACGAATTGCGCAGATCGTCCTGGCTGATCTGGCCGTCCTTTTCCGCCTTTTTCAGCGAATCGATGCCGTCGCGACGAACGTGGCGGGCGGCGACGCGCGCGGCTTCCGCATATTGGTGCGCGACCTTGACCAGTTCCTTGCGCCGCTGCTCGTTCAGTTCCGGCAGCGGAATGCGCAGCGTCGTGCCGTCCATGATCGGATTGAAGCCGAGATTGGCCTCGCGGATGGCGCGGTCGACCGCGCCGACCAGCGACTTGTCCCAGACGCTGACCGAAATCATGCGCGCTTCAGGCACCGTCACCGACGCAACCTGGTTGATCGGCGTCGGCGCGCCATAGGCCTGCACCACGATCGGGTCGAGCAGGTTGGCCGATGCGCGGCCGGTGCGCAGCGAGGCGAGGTCGTGCCTGAATGAACTGACCGCGCCGTCCATGCGGCGCTGGATGTCCTTGAAATCGATACCTTCGGCCATGGTCTTGTCTCCGTCAGTCCGTCCTGCCCCGTCTATGCGTCGGCCACGACCGTGCAGCGGCCTTCCCCGCGCAGGATCGCGCCGAATCCACCTTTTTCGTGAATGGAGTAGACGATTATCGGAATGTTGTTCTCGCGCGCAAGCGCAATCGCAGCCGTGTCCATCACCGCAAGCCCCTGATCGAGCACCTGCTTGTGGGTGATGCGCTCATAACGTTCGGCGTTCGGGTCCTTCTTCGGGTCGGCCGAATAGATGCCGTCGACCTGAGTGCCCTTGAACAGCGCGTCGGCCCCGATTTCGGCGGCGCGCAGCGCGGCGGCGGAATCCGTGGTGAAGAACGGATTGCCGGTGCCGCCGGCAAAAATCACCACCTTGCCCTCATTCATATAGGCCGTGGCCTGGCGTTGCGAAAAACTCTCGCACAGTTCGGGCATGGCGATCGCCGACAAAACCACCGCATCGACGCCGATCTTGATCAGCGAGGTACGCAGCGCCAGCGAATTGATTACCGTCGCCAGCATGCCCATATGGTCGCCGGTGACGCGGTCGCCGCCCTTGGATGCGACGGCGACGCCGCGAAAAATGTTGCCCCCGCCAATGACCACGCCGACCTCGACGCCCATCTCGCGCGCCTCGGCGATGTCGGCGGCGATACGATCGACGACCGAGACGTCGATGCCAAAATGCTGTTCCCCCATCAACGCTTCGCCCGAAGCTTTCAAGAGCACACGTTTGTAGAGCGGCCTTTCAGCCATGGGGACCTCGCTCATGTCGGCGTTTGGCGGGCGATGGTGGCGTCTCGCCGCAGGATTCTCGTCTGCCAAGCCGGATACACGATGGCCGGGGCGATGTCATCATTGCTCTGGGCAAAGAAAAAGCCGGGTTTGTGGCCCGGCTTTTTCCAGTTTGCATTGCGCCCGATCAGCTCTTGGCGGCTGCCGCGACTTCGGCGGCGAAATCGCTTTCTTCCTTTTCGATGCCGTCGCCGACGGCAAAGCGGATGAAGCCGGTGATCTTGGCCGGCGCGCCGATTTCCTTTTCAGCGTCCTTGAGCGCCTTTTCCACCGTCAGGTCGGGATTGATGACGAAAGCCTGCTTCACCAGCACGACTTCCTCGTAGAACTTGCGGATGCGGCCTTCGATCATCTTTTCGATGACGTTGTCCGGCTTGCCGGACTCGCGCGCCTGTTCCGTCAGCACCGCACGCTCGCGCTCGACCGCGGCGGGGTCGAGGGCGTCGATGTCGAGCGACAGCGGATTGATCGCGGCGACATGCATCGCAACCTGGCGGGCGAAGCCCTTGGCGGCTTCGGCATTACCATCGGTTTCGATGGCCACGAGCACGCCGATCTTGCCGAGCCCGTCGGCGCTGGCGTTGTGGACATAGGTGGCGACCGCGCCCTTCGACACGGCCAGGCGCGCAGAGCGGCGGAACGTCATGTTTTCGCCGATCGTCGCCACCGCGTCGGTTATGGTGTCGGCGACGGTCTTGCCCGAATGCGGGTATTGCGCCGCAAGTGTCTTTGCATGGTCGCCGCCATGAGCGAGCGCGACCTTGGCGATGTTGCGGACCAGATCCTGGAAGGCTTCGTTACGGGCGGCGAAGTCGGTCTCGCAGTTGACTTCGACAACCACCGCCTCGCGCAGGCCGGCGTCAACGCCGATCAAACCTTCCGCCGCCGTGCGGCCCGACTTCTTGTCGGCCTTGGCGATGCCCTTCTTGCGCAGCCAGTCGACCGCGGCGTCCATGTCGCCATTGGTCTCGGCCAGCGCGGCCTTGCAATCCATCATGCCTGCGCCGGTAATTTCGCGCAGTTCTTTCACCTGTGCAGCGGAAATGCTCATCTCATACCTCTAAGTGCGTGCTGGCGGCCGGCGCCTGCCCTCTCGGTCACAACTGCCGATCCGCAATACGGCGCCATTCGCGCCTCTGGATGAAACGCGGCGGACCGTCGCGGGTCCGCCGCGGCAACCGATCAACGGTTTTCCGGCAAGCCGCCTTCCTGAACTTCGGTCAGGGCCGGCTCGATCGGGGCCTGGGCCGACGCGCCGATGTCGACGCCAAGCGAGCCCTGCTGACGCGCGATGCCGTCAATGGCGGCACGGGCGATGAGGTCGCAATAGAGCGAGATGGCGCGCTGGGCGTCGTCATTGCCGGGGATCGGATAGTCGACAACGTCCGGATCGCAGTTCGAATCGATGATCGCGACGACCGGGATGCCGAGACGCTTGGCTTCCTGGATGGCGATCGCTTCCTTGTTGGTGTCGATCACGAACATCAGGTCCGGCGTCGAGCCCATGTCCTTGATGCCGCCGAGCGCCTTGGTGAGCTTCTCGCGCTCGCGGTCGAGGTTCAAGCGCTCCTTCTTGGTGAAGCCCTGGGCGTCGCCGGCCAGAAGTTCATCGAGCTTGCGCAGGCGGGAGATCGAGTTGGAAATCGTCTTCCAATTGGTCAGCATGCCGCCGAGCCAGCGGGAATTGACATAATACTGGGCCGAACGCTGCGCCGCGTCGGCGACGATGTCGGACGCCTGGCGCTTGGTGCCGACCAGCAGAACGCGGCCGCCCGCGGCGACCGTGTCGGACACGACCTTGAGCGCCTGATGGAGCAGCGGAACCGTCTGCGACAGGTCGACGATGTGGATGTTGTTGCGGGCGCCGAAGATATAGGGCGCCATCTTGGGGTTCCAGCGGTGGGTCTGGTGTCCGAAGTGAACACCCGCGTCCAGCAACTGGCGCATGCTGAAGTCTGGCAGAGCCATGGTCATTTTCCTTTCCGGTTGGCCTCCACGGACAAACGACGTTTCGGGATTTCCCTTGACGCCACCGGAGGTCTCAGCCGGATTTCTCCCGGGCAGACACCAAAGTCCGTGTGTGGAATAGGCGGCTACATAGTTGTTGCGCCGCAAAAACGCAAGCATCGCGTCAATCTGGCGCTTTGCCCGGCGATCGCCCCCTCACCCGGCGCAGGATCTCGACGATTTCGCTGCGTGTGACCGGCACGGCGCCGAGCCGGATCGCCAGGTCGCGTTCGTAGGCGGTCAGGTCGTAGTGCGGGTTCTTGGTGACCGGCGGCCCCTGATAGGAGGTGCGCTTGATGCCGAGACGCGCCGCGAAACGATGCAACTCGTGTTCGTCGTCGGCCAGCATGTGGCACCATTTGCGTCCGGCCCGCCACCAGATCGGCGAATCGACATAGACCGCCATCGCCGGCCGGCGGCTATTTCGCCGCCGGACAGGTCTGCTTCTGGTCGATGACGTCGAGCCCGACCAGTTTCGCCTTGATCGAAAAATCGCCGTAGCTCATCACCAGATCGCGGGTGAAGCCATTGTCGTAGAGCTTGAACGAGATCGAGTAATCCGGAACCTCCTCGCCATCCTGCTTGCTCAGGTCGAAATAGGCGATCGACACCGGCCAGTAGCTTTCGTCCTTGAGCGACTTCAGCGCGGCATATTCGGGATCGGTCTCGGAGCTTTTTGTCTTCTTGCCGATGATGACGGTGGTGGTCATTACCTTGTTGGCGTCATCGGACCCGTCGAAGATCGTCGTCTCGTAAAAATTCTCGCCGGCCTTCGCCTTGTCGATCAGTTCGATCATATGCTGGGTGGGAAACTGGGTCTTGGGCAGTTCGATGGATTCAGCACTCGGCTTCTGCAATTTGACGTCCAGCCCCTCCCCGACGATCTGGGCAGAACCCTTGGTCTCCTTGTCGAGCTGATCGTCGACGAAAAATTTGGTGACGAAGTTGAACGCCTTGCCATCACCATCCTCAAAAGTGGTGATCTGGTAGTCGTTCATCTTCTCGGCTTCCTGCAGGGTCATCTGCGAGACAAACCGGTAATTGGTCGAGTAGCCCTCGCATGACGAGCCCTTGAACTCGTAGACGATACGGCCGGCGACGCCGACGACGCCGGATTTTTCGGTCGCATCGCCAAGATCCAGATCATAGACCGCGCGATGGGCGAGCAGGTTGGCGGAGGCTGCTTGCGGCAGGATGGCAAGGGCGACAACAACAGGCATCAAGAGGCGCGAGGCGCGCATGGGCACGGTTCTCCTGCGGATTGTGGCCGAGATGGCGTCCGCGATGTTGACTTGGCCGAATCCTCGACAATAGTCGTGGCCAAACGGAGGCGATTTTCGAGCACGACGCTCGATCTGCTCCCTGCCTTCTTGCACGAACCCGGCACCAAAGGAAGAAACATGACATCGACGATCGAAAAACGGCTGGCCGAACAGGGCGTCGTGCTGCCGCAGGCGGCGGCGCCGGCGGCCAATTACGTGCCGTTCATGACCAGCGGCAACCTGCTGTTCACGGCCGGGCAATTGCCGCTGGCGGACGGCAAGCTGATCGCCACCGGCCTGCTTGGCCGCGATCTCGACGTCGCCGCGGGCAAGGACGCGGCGCGGATGTGCGCGATCAACATATTGGCGCAGGCGAAGGCCGCGCTCGGCGACCTCGACCGCATCAAGAATCTGGTCAAGATCAACGTTTTCGTGGCGTCGACGTCTGATTTCACCGAGCAGCATCTGGTTGCCAACGGCGCTTCCGACCTGCTGGCGGCGGTGCTGGGCGACAAGGGCAAGCATGCGCGCGCCGCGGTCGGCATGGCCTCGCTGCCGCTCAACGCGGCCGTCGAAATCGACGCGATCATCGAGTTCGCCTGATGAGCCGCAACCTGTCCTGGCTGACCAGCCAGCCGATCGCGCATCGCGGCTATCACGACATGAACCGCGCCCGGTGGGAAAACACGCTGTCGGCGTTCGAGGCGGCGGCGCAAAAGGGGTTTGCGATCGAATGCGACGTGATGCTGACGGCGGACGGCGTGCCGGTGGTATTCCACGACCACGACCTGCAGCGGCTTGCCGGTCAGGACGGGCTGGTCTGGCAAAGGACGGCGGCCGAGATGGGCGCGTTGCGCATCGGCGGCACCGACGACCACGCGCCAACCTTGAAGCAGGCGCTCGACCTCGTCGCCGGCCGCGTGCCGATGGTGATCGAGCTGAAAGGCATTCCCGGCCACGACGATGGCCTGGTCGACGCCGTCGCCGCACTGCTGCGCGCCTACAAGGGCAAGGCCGCGATCATGTCGTTCGACCACTGGCTGATCCGCCAGATGCCCGACAAGGCGGCCGGCATTGCAGCCGGCCTGACGGCCTGGGGCGACACCGCCCGCGACATCGAACAGCATTTTTCGATGCTGGCGAACGGATTGTCGTTCACCTCCTATCACTACGGCCATCTGCCGAACCGGTTCGTTTCCTTCGTGCGCAAGGAGCTGAAATGGCCGGTGATCACCTGGACGGTGCGCGACCAGGAGGCCGTCAAGCGGACTTTCGAATATGCCGACCAGATGACATTCGAGGGATTTGATCCTCTCGCCCTGTCGTAAACCTGTTCCGACCTTGCCGAGCGCGGCGCGCGACCACACATTGGCGCAATGAACCCCGCTTCGGAAACCGATCCGCCCGCATCGCTGACGCTCAAGGTCGCCGCGTCGATGAGCGATTTCGACGCGCGGGAATGGGGTCGGTTTGCGGGCGCTTCGCGCACCGAATCCGATATCCCCTACAACCCGTTCATCTCACATACATTTCTCGACATTCTCGAGAAATCCGGAACAGTGTCGGCGCGCTCGGGATGGCGGCCGCAGCATCTGCGGCTGGAAGACGCTGACGGCCGGCTGGTCGGGGCCGTGCCCTGCTATCTGAAATCGCACAGCCAGGGCGAATATGTCTTCGACCATGGCTGGGCCGACGCGTTCGAGCGCGCCGGCGGCCGCTATTATCCCAAACTGCAGGCGTCGGTTCCGTTCACGCCGGCGACCGGCCCGCGCCTGCTTGCGCGCGCCGGAGACGACGCCGTTGCCGGCCAGCTTGCGACGGGATTGCGCGACCTGACCGAGCGGCTTGGGGTATCGTCGGCGCATGTGACGTTTGCGACCGGGCCGGATATCGCCTCGCTGCAGCGCGCCGGCTTTCTCGTCCGCACCGACCAGCAGTTCCACTGGACCAATGACGGCTACGGGTCTTACGACGATTTCCTCGCCTCGCTGGCGTCGCGCAAACGCAAGGCGCTGCGCAAGGAACGCGCGGCGGCGCTCGAACACGGGATCACCATCGAACGGCTGACCGGCAAGGACATTACCGAGGCGGCCTGGGACGATTTTTTCGCCTTCTACATGGACACGGGCGGCCGCAAATGGGGCCGCCCCTACCTCAACCGCCCCTTCTTCTCGATGGTCAGCGAACGCATGGCCGACGATGTGCTGCTGGTGATGGCCAGGCGCAATGGCCGCTACGTCGCCGGCGCCATCAATTTCATCGGATCGGACCGTTTGTTCGGGCGTAACTGGGGCTGCATCGAGGATCACCCCTTCCTGCATTTCGAGGTCTGCTACCATCAGGCCATCGACTTTGCGATCGAGCGCGGGCTGAAGGTGGTGGAGGCCGGCGCTCAGGGCGAACACAAGCTTGCGCGCGGCTATCTGCCCGTCACCACCCAATCGGCCCACTACATCGCGCATCCGGGCCTGCGCCGCGCGGTCGCCGACTATCTTGCCCAGGAGCGGAGCGAGGTTCAGCAGATCGGCGAATATCTGGCGGAGCACGGCCCGTTCAGGAAGGGCGATCCGTCGTCAAGCTGATTGACGCTGACGCTTGGCAGGAACTATGCCGGAGAACCAATTGCCGAAACGAGGAACCGCCATGCCGGACGCCTACGATCCCAACAATGTCTTCGCAAAAATCCTGCGCGGCGAACTGCCGGCGCAAAAGCTCTACGAGGACGACGACACGCTGGCGATCATGGACATCATGCCGCGCGGCGACGGCCATTGCCTGGTGTTGCCGAAGAAGCCGTCGCGCAACATTCTCGATGTCGACGCCGACAGCCTTGCGGCGGTAGCGCGCACAACCAAGAAGCTGGCCATCGCCGTGAAAAAGGCCTTTAGCGCCGACGGCGTCACCGTGCAGCAGTTCAACGAGAGCGCCGGCGGTCAGGTGGTGTTTCACCTGCATGTGCACGTGATCCCGCGCTTCGACGGCGTGCTGCTGAAGCGGCACTCGGGCGAGATGGAAAAGCCAGAGGTGCTCGCCGCCAACGCCGACAAGATCCGCGCCGCGCTAGGACCAGTCGACATTCAGCGTTCGGGCGTGGCGCGAGCCGGATTTGGGGCCTGAGCAGGCGAAAAGATCGCCGTGGTGTTGACCACCACAAGGGATTTTCAACGAACTCAGGCCTCAAATCCGCCGCTTCCCGAAGGGATATGGCCCAAATCACGGGCTTTGGCGTCGCGACGCCTCAACGGAGGCTAACCTAAACCGAGCAGCAGGAAACCGGCGATCAGCACGATTTCGGCGACCAGGATGCCGGCGATCATGCTCTTGCGGGCAGCGAGATAGGCGATGAACCCGGCGATCGCCGCGCCGGCGCGCAGCCATGCCGGCGACAGCGCCAGCGCGCCGCCGGGAAAGAAGATCAGGTTGCTGATGACGGCCGCGACCAGCGCTGTGGCGACGCAGCGCACCAGCACCATCGCCGGCGACGTCTCGCTGACCCGCCCGCCGACCAGCACGCCGAGAAAACGCCAGACATCGGTGGCGAGCCATCCCGCGACGAGGATGAACAGATAGGGCCACCACCAGGCGTCGATGCTGTCGAACGTCATGGCTTTGCCCGCCGCCGCAGCAGGTGAAGCGCAAACGCGCCGCCGCCGCCGATCAATCCCGCCAGCAGCAGGTCGAAGGACGGGGCCAGAATGTGCATCAACGGCCCCAGTCCCAGCCCGAGCAGCATCGCATAGTGGCCGGCGCGCTCGCGCGCCGAGCCCCACAGCGAAGTCAAGAAATACATCGGCGTCAGCAACAGCAGCGCGGCCGACGCCACCGGCGGCAACTGTCCGGCGATCAGAAACACCACCCCGACCAGGATCATGTTGGCGATGACCAGCGTCGAGCCGAGACCGAGATACCACGAGGTGCGCATATTGCGCGGCACCGTCTTCATCTGGTGCATCGCCAGCACCCAGGAGGTGACGGCGACAAAGTGCGACAGAAAGTACATCACCCACGGACGGGTCGCCCTGCCGCGCATTTCCGGCATCAGCGAAACCACCATCGGCATCAGCCTGATCGACGACAAGGTGACGGCAAAGGCGGCCGCCGGCAGGCTTGCCCCGCCGAGGATGGCACCGATCAGCACCACCTTGGCGGGCAAGGCCCAGACGACGCCGGTCATGAACACGGCCTCGTAGACGGTGAGACCCGCCTCGCGCGCCAGTCCGGCAAAGCCGATGAAGGCGGACGACAGGATCAATCCTGGCAGGCTGAACGACGCCCTGACCCCTTTCAGGTACCAGTCGAGCGGACGGTCGTTGACTGCGGCCTCATACATGCTCAGCCCTGATCGAGCGCCTTCAGCAGCGCGACCGCGCCGTCGAAATCGGCCTTGCGGTAGTCGCGGCGTTTTTTCGCCTCCGCGTCGGCGCCCCAAAATTCCGCCTGCCAGTCCTCGTCGACATGCGCCGCGCCCCAGGCCGTCTCGGGGTCGATCGCGCCCGCCTCGACCGCCAGCGCCAGCAGCGCCGACCCGGTCAGCGTGGTGATGACATGCATCGACGCAAGCCGGAACGGCTCCGACCGCTGGCCGATGTGGCGGTTGACGGCGGCCAGCGAGGCCGGGGGGTGGGCCGCATGCATCACC
>APMI01024964.1_pt1 | contig 27353 bp, 26 predicted proteins | sample 667938 | NCBI WGS metagenome assembly APMI01 (sample SAMN01084076, study PRJNA167559) | wastewater metagenome | biome: Wastewater | place: Denmark: Ejby Moelle, Odense | collected 2011-11-28
CAGAAAAAATATCAAAGGGGAGCGTGTAATTTTTTTCCGTTGTTGAGAATAGCGTAGGCAGCTCGTGCCAATTACCTGCTATCACCTCCTGTTGCTTTATGCCCGTCTCCCAGAGCAAGCCGGTATCGGGTACGGATAATGTGCCCGGTAAGTGCAAGCCGTATGATATTGCAAATGAGCCATTGTTTATTTCGCCCTGGTCATGGGTCAAAGTGTAGCTTGTCTCTAACTGATCATTGAATAGCCAGTTCAAAACATACAGCAGCCGGGGGCTTGTTTTTTCGGAATAAATAATGATCGGCTGCATGGAGGGTTTTAGCTTTTGTTGCGTTCTTTCCAAAGGCGGTTAAACGAACTGTTTGCAAATTCAATGTCGGCCCTGTTCTGGCCCCAGCTGTCGTTGAACAGTTTTTTTGCCAGCTTGCTTTTTAAAGATGGCCCTGCACTGTTCATCAATTTGCGGCTCAGCATTGCACGTGTCCAGATGGCCCAGGCGATGTTTTCGTTGAAGGCGTTAAGATTTTTCTTTACCGCTTTGTTCCTGTTCTCGAGGAGCAGCTCGTGTATGTTTATGTTCACGGGGCATACTTCAGTACATTTGCCACAGAGGCTTGATGCATAACTGAGGTGGCTGAATTCATTCATTCCCTGCATGTGCGGCGTTATTACCGAACCAATGGGTCCGCCATAAGTGCTGCCATAAGCATGGCCGCCGATGTTTTTATAAACGGGGCATGCATTAAGGCAAGAACCACAGCGTATGCAATAGAGGCTTTCCCTCATTTCGCTATGCATCAAATTGCTGCGGCCATTGTCAAGCAATATCACATACATTTCTTCGGGTCCGTCGGTTTCGCCGGCCTGTTTGGGGCCGGTGAAAATGGTGTTATAAACTGTGAGCTTCTGGCCGGTGCCATATGTAGACAGCAGCGGCCACATGATGTGCAAGTCGTTCACCGAGCTGAGTATCTTTTCTATACCTGCTATGACGATGTGTGTTTTGGGAAAAGCCGTAGAGAGCCTTGCGTTCCCTTCGTTCTCGCTTACACATACGCCACCAATATCCGCCAGTAGAAAATTTGCACCCGTTATCCCGACATCTGCTTTAGTGTATTCGCGACGTAATTTCTTTCTTGCTACTTGCGTCAGTTCTTCGGGGGAGAGGTTGAGGGGGGTGTCGAGTTTTTCGTGAAAGAGCTTTGCCACATCTTCCTTGCTTTTGTGCATGGCGGGCGTAACTATATGGTAGGGAGGTTCATCATCGAGCTGTTGTATATATTCACCAAGGTCGGTTTCTACAGAAGTGACATTGTGTTTTTCGAGGTATGCGTTCAGGTGTATCTCTTCGGTAACCATTGATTTGGATTTGACCACCAGCTTTGCGTTCTTGTCTTTGCAGATGTTCCAAACGGCTTTTTGCGCTTCTTCAATCGTTTCGGCCCAAATGACCTTGCCACCATTTGCAGTAAAGATCTTTTCGAACTGCTCCAGATAGTGGCCAAGATCTTCCATCACTTTCCACTTTATGTTCTTGGCTTTTTTGCGGGCCAGTTCCAGATCGTAGTATTGTGCTTTGCCGGCAGGAACAGCATCATCGTACTTGCCGATATTAAAAGCAAGCTTGCGCTTATGCTCCAGGTCCTGGGCCTTTACCTTGCTTTTGGCAATAAATGCCGATAAGTTCGCGGTCTTCTTCATAAGCTGCTCCCACAAACCTAATAAAAACTCCGTATTCAAAGGCATAATAAGCCCATCCAGAAGGAATCAAAACAATGGCTAAGTTATTCAGAAACCCGGGTGACGGAACTGACGTTTTGGAAACCGTCAATTTTTATATCGCAGAGAAATACCGTACAACTACACTATACTTTATCAAAAAAATATTATACTCTTGTGTAATTCAACTTTGTGGAAAGGCATACATATCAACCAATTACATCGTTATGGCACAGATAAAATTAATAGTAAACGTACAGGGAGGGAAAGCACCTGTACCGATAACTATCTTCCTGGACGGAGCCAGCCAACATCAAAAATTCCAGCAGCCGGGATCGTTCAGTCAAACATTTGAGCTGGAGCCGGGCGAACATAAACTAATGGTGGGTGGACTGAATCCGGCAACCGGATCGACAACGGCAATAATAGAGGGGGCGCTGAACGAGGAACCGATACCGGGAAGGCAGCAGAGCAGCAATACTAAAATGTACGAGTTCATATTTTTCATTACGGTATAATGATAGGCATGAGAAAAGTATTTCTATGTATGATCGTTGCCATTACCTCGCTTAACGTGGGGTATGCGCAAGAGGACACTGTTGCCAAGTCGTTAATAAAAGGAGTGAATGATATGAAGAGTGGTAACGCGTTGGATGTGCTTACCAATTTTTTCCAGTTTGCGGTACGGGACCTAACGGGCGACGATAAAGCTTTCGATTTCAACAGCACCTTATTTGCTATAAAGCTGAGGGGAGACTCGACGCTTAACATCGATTCTAATTTCATAAAACAGTGTTTTGCAAGGAACCTTCAATTCGGGGTATCCCTGAATTTCAAGAAGGATTTCAAGTTTGCGGGCTTCGCGGCTGAGGTTACTTATGCTATAGTCAATAACAGGGATAAGGCATTGGCTAATTTTGTGGGGCAGGCGATAGAAAAGAATAATAATACATTCCAGGAGCTTATACACAAGCTAAGTAATGACTTTGAAGCTGAAATAAGTATACTGCCTAAAAAGACGAAGGATTCACTGCGAAGGGAAATGGCAAAGGGCACTGCTGATTTTGCCAGTACAGGATCTACAGAGGGTTTTCCCCAAATGTTCAAGGATATGGCGGCCCGCGAGGGGCAGGGCGAATTGACTAAACTTGGCGCGCTGCATGGCGCTATCTTAAAAGATTATGATTCGCTAATGGAGGATATAAGCCACAAGGGATTGCTAACGGTATCAGTAAACGGGAAAACCAGCCGGACAAATGGTTTTGACGAGGCAAAGCTTGAGATGGTTTATTTGAAGGGGAAAAATGTGCAGGCAGATGTGCGTGGAAATTTGTATTTTAAGGATACGGGAACAATAAGTTCGGACTACCGGCTGGGAGTAAATTTTACCGGGGGAGCAGATATAGCGATCTTACGCGCAAAGGGGCATAAAAAATCATTGATAGAAATAAAACCGGCGCTTGAGTATAGCAATATATTCAATGGTGTACTGCCGGGAGAGGAAAAAGAAATGTTCTCATTTAATACGGAGATAAGGGTAAGAGTTATAGACCAAATATGGATACCGCTGATACTTAAGTATGATATTAAGAACCAAAATTTCCTTGGGTTTTTAAATGTTTCTGTAAACCTGGATGCGTTCAAGAATTTTATTAAGTCATAAAAATAAAAATGCAGAACTATGACGGGATCGATAATACTGGACATTATAATAGGCCTGGTATTTATTTACCTGCTTTACTCGCTGTTTGCAACGATACTGCAGGAGATAATATCCACGCAACTGAGCCTGCGAGCCAAAGTGCTTGAAAAGGCGATCATCCGTATGATGGAAGATGGCAAGTCGACCACAGGCCACCCGATCAAGGACAGGTTTGTAGGCTGGCATGCATTACTCTTTCGCCGCAACCTGGCAAAGCAAGATATGAGGGTTGTGAAAACATTTTACAATCACCCCCTAATAAAATACCTGGGCGAGGATAATTTCTACAACAAGCCTGCCTATATCAACTCGTCCAACTTCTCGAAGGTAATAGTAGACATGTTCAGGGGAACGGACATGGCGGCAACGCCGGAGAAATTTGGTGCTGCTGTGACCAGAGGTGAAATAACGGATATAGTGAAGGGCGATGTAATAAAACTTAATTTGGAAACAAAGGCATACCTGCGCTCGCTTTGGGTAGATGCAAGCGGCGATGTGGAAAAATTCAGGGAGAAAGTAGAGCGATGGTTTGACGATACTATGGAGCGGGCGACAGGCTGGTATAAAAAGTATATACAGCTGATACTCTTTTTTATCGGCATCAGCCTGGCGGCGGTCTTTAATGTAGATACCATACAAATTGCCAGGAACCTATCGCGCGACCCGAAGCTGAGGGAACAGGTGGTAAATGCGGCTAGCTCGTACCTGCGCAAGAATACCGACCTGAAGGACAAGCTGCAAAAAGAGGATTCAATAACGCGGGCAAGCTTAAGCCCCGGGGCTGTAGAATTCCAGGAGCGGACGTCGGACCTGCTGGCACAGGCGAACAAACTGCTGCAGGAAGATATAAACACCAGGAACAAACAACTGGCCATAGGCTGGGAGGGAAGTGAGCTCATTTATAAAACCACTGCATCCAAATGGATGAGATTCCTGGGCTGGATGATCACAGCCTTCGCTATTTCGCTTGGTGCCCCATTTTGGTTCGATATGCTGAACAAACTGATGAAGGTGCGCGGAGCAGGTGCCAAGGTACCTACAGCAAGGGAAGAAAAGGCAGAGACTATGCCGCAGACAGTAGCGTCGCCGGTGACAACGGTGAATGTATCGAACGAACTGGAAGTGGCCGATGATCCTGAAAATATGATAGAAGAGAAATAGGGACCTGAATAATATAGCTGTATAAAGCCACTCAAGCGAGTGGCTTTATAAGTATTAGAGACTTAGTCCCAGGCCAAACTCCAACACATCGGCCTGGAACTTGTTGGCCTTGATGAGCGCAGTGGCACATAATTCTTTAAGGAGGCCTTTTTCGTGTTGTATGATGTAGAAATTGTAGCCCAGCTTCTGGTAGTATTTATCCTGCCGCAAAGAAGTATGGTGGAAGGGGATGCTTAACTGAATGAGTATGCCGAAGCGGCCAAAAAGAAATTCATTACCTGCAAATACCGATGCCTCCCATGAATGTTCTTTTTCCTGCCCGGGAAATATCTCGTTGTTCTTAAGGAAGGCGTAGACATTGTTGTAGAAAGAATAATCAATACCGGCGAAAATCTTATTGGGGCTGGCGTAGCGCTTGCTTACGTAAAGGGAGGGCATATACACAGGATACAAGGGGCCGTTTAACGCGGCCATACTTTTGAAGCCAATGCTCATGCGCGCCTGCAGCAGCCAGCGGTTGCTTAGCTTTGGCAGGTCGCCTGTTTTGTATTTTGGTTTAGAAGTAAAAGGAAAGTACCTGAAGCCGATATGCCCGGTACCCAAATTGACGCCGAGGTTTGGGTAGCGGAACTCACCATTGGATATATGACTCAGGTTAATGCCAGCCTGTAAGTCCCAATGGTCGTTCAGGTGATAACCAAGGTCGGTAGCCAGCACGGTACAATTATTAAAATGTGCACTGCTGATGTTATTAATGGTGTCCCAGTCGGGTAGCCGGCTGGCGTGTTTTGAAAGGTAGCCTACGCCCAGGCCGGCCTTGCAGGTCCACTCGAATTTATTGCCACGCGCCAGGGGTATTTGATGAAAGGGTACAGGCCAACACTTTGGCCGTAGATCTTATTGATGCCGTAGTTACCATAGATCAGGCCCAAGACCTAAAAGCGGGTAGCGGCGCCTTTGCTGCCAGTCCCTTTTGCCGGAGGTTTGCTGTACAAAAGCAATATCGAGCGCGGTGGAAAGAGCGGGCAGGGGAGGGAAGACAATATTGTTGGGAATTACTTTGCCGGCGCAAAAATTTACTTCGATGCCATAGCCCGCCCTATCGTGGTTTGACTGTGCGGAACTTTGATAGCAAAGCACAGAAAATAAAAATGCGAAAATGATTCTCCTAAGTTTCACAAGAGGCTATGTGTAGAGAACAAGATAATTAAATGAAGGTCATTTTTACAGGCCGGCAGAGAAACCGAACTCGATGAGCTCTGCAACGATCTTATGCGTTTTGAGCATTGCATAAAGGCTAAGCTCTTTAAGCGGGCCTTTTTCGTGCTGTATGATATAGTAGTTATAGCCCAGCTTTTCGTAGTATTTGTCAAGTTTGAGCGCAGCTTGCTTAGTATAAACGCCTACCTGGAGCACCAGGCCTGTGCGGCCCATTAAAAACTCGTTGCCCACAAATACCGAGCTTTTCCATGAGTTAGCAGCTTCCTTGCCGGGGTTGATCTCGTTGTTTTTCTGGAAAGCGTATATGGCACTGTGATAAGAATAGTCGACCCCGGCAAAGGCTTTATTCTTACCCGCGTAGCGCTTACTTACAAACAAGGAAGGCATATAAACAGGATATAATGGCCCTCCCGCCGGTTTGTAGCTGGTGAAGGACATGCCGACGCGTGCCTGTATCTCCCACCTATTCTTAAGAGGTTTTAAATCATGCTTGATGCAGACCGGTGTGCGGGTGACGGGGTAATAAATCACCCCTAAATGACCGCCATACATATTTACCCCAAGATTGGGCTGGCGGAAAGAGCCATCTGAGATATGGGTGATGTTGACGCCCATTTGCACATCCCAGTGACGATCAATATGATACCTGAGATCGGAAGAGAGCATGGTAAAGTTATTAATGTGGCTCCCGATGGCATTATTGAGGGTATCCCATTGCGGTGCGATCGTGTAGTGCCTTGATACATAACCGATGCCCAGGCCGAAACGTACCGTCCACTCGAGGCTGGCACCGCTAACAATGGGCAGCTGGATATTTGGGTAGGCCCCTATACAGCGCCCGAATATCGAATCTATGCCATAGTTGGTGTAAGTGAGCGCAATGCCTAATACCGGGTAGCTCCTGCGCTGCTGCCACTCCTTTCGGCCGCATGTATGCATGGTGAAATTGAGATCGGTAGCGACGGAAAGGCGAGGTACCGGTGCAATAAAATGGGGCGAGTGTTTAAAGACCTTGCCGACTACCTGATTGAGCTCTATCCCGAAGCCTGCCCAGGAGGCAGTATCTTGCGCTGCGCACAGCCGTCCCTGCATTACAAATGCGGTTATGAGTACAAATATTTTGCTGTAGACAGACATGGGCAGACTATTGCAAATATAATGGCTGCAGTCTTTAAAAGGCAAGGTATTAAAGGGCAAAATTGCCTATTTTACATTCAAAGGATAGTACCATATAAAAAATGAAGAAATTGTATACTTTGATAGCCTGTTGCCTTATAAGCACCGTGTTATTACAGTATAGGGCAATGAACATAAAGGGGCAAAAGCTAAAGGTGACCACCTGGGATGCCCTGGGCTATTATTTGTACCTCCCGGCTGGATTTATCTACAAGGACGTTACGGAGCTGAGATGGCTACCCGCGGCAGATAGCAAGTATGGCATACTGCAAGGGGCTAACTACCCTGCGAGCAGAGAGGCGAACGGGAACTATGTAATGAAATACCTGGGAGGGGTGGCTATTATGGAAAGCCCCTTTTTCCTGGCGGCAAGAATGGCGGCAAGAAGCCTGGACTATCCTGACGATGGTTTCTCTGCACCATTTCAATACGCCATCGCGATCGGCACACTGTTCTATTGCATCCTGGCCATCTTTTTGCTTCGCAGTGTATTATTGCGGTATTTCGATGAGGGGACGACGGCAATTACGCTATTGCTATTATGTCTTGCCACGAACTTTATCCAATATGCAGCCGTGGACAGTGGCATGAGCCATGGATATATCTTCTTTTTGTACGCCGCCATATTGTACGCGACGGCCAGGTGGCATGAACAACCAAGGGCCATTTGGGCCATATTGATAGGGTTCATAAGCGGGCTGGCTGCTATTTGCCGCCCAACGGAGGCCATTATGTTCCTGGTGCCTTTGTTATGGAACACGCATACCAAAGAAGCTGCAAAGGAAAAGTGGCAACAAGTAAAGCATCACAAGGGGCACATATCACTGACAGTTTTGTTTGGCTTTATAGCGGTGCTGCCTCAACTTATTTACTGGAAAGTAGCTTCGGGTTCCTTTGTGTATGATGTGGGTAGCCGTTGGGATTTTTTATTGCCTCACCTAAGAGTGTTATTTGGTTGGGAAAAGGGCTGGTTCATCTATACACCTGTAACCATCTTTTTCGTGGCCGGATTATTTTTTGTCAAAAGGTTTCCGTTCCGCAAAGCGGTGCTTTGGTTTTGCCTTCTGAATATCTATATCATCATATCCTGGCATGAATGGCGGTATGCCGCGAGTTATTCCACAAGGGCGCTGGTAGAGAGCTACCCCGTATTTGCGCTGCCGCTGGCCGCTTTTGTAGACAGGGTAAACCTGAAGAAGTGGCGTTGGGCGTTTTATGCAGCCGGCATGTATCTCATCGCTGTGAATCTCTTTCAGCTAAACCAATATAATAGCGGTGTGCTGCATTATGATGATATGAACAGGCGGTATTATGGCCGCATTTATTTAAATGCTCAGCCCAAGCCCCTCGATATGAGCCTGTTGGACACGGATGAAATGCTGTGCGGTGAGGATAAGTATAAGAAAGGCCCCGTCATCACCCTGGGCAGTAAAAGCCTGCAAAAGGATGCACAGTCTGAGCAATGGACCATAGTGGATACGCAGCTTGCGAATAACAACAGGGACCTGGGCGAGAAGTGGATAAAGATAGCATGCGACATAAAGGTACACACCGGTATATGGGGGAGCTACCTGGAGGCAGAGCTGCTACAGGGCGATTCTGTAAAACATAATCACATAAGACTGTTCAATGCCATAAGTCCCGAGGGACAGATGAACCCTTACGTCTTTTACGTAAAGGTGCCGGAATACTTTTATGCCCCGCGCTTGAAATTGTATATCAAGGGTAATGCGGGATTAAGGGCTGAGCTGGGCGGAATGAGCCTTACTATATTTGAAAAAATTAAAGCAATAAGATAAATCCTATAATGTGAATGTACTATTCTTGTACCTTTGCCTTCAATATACCATAACCAATGCGACGTTTCGCCGCTTTACTACTAAGATCATTTTTACAGGGCTTACTCATCCTTAGCCCCATTGCCATAACTGCTTATGTTATATATACTGTTTTCAGCAGTGTAGATAACCTGGTACCGTTTGTCCCAAGGGGTTTGGGTTTTGTTATTATCATCGTAGTAGTAACAGTGATAGGTTACCTGGGCACCCGTTTTTTTGTAGGCCGCCTGCTTTTTGACGGTTTTGACTACCTGCTGGAGCGTATACCCGGCATCAAATACATTTACTCTTCCATAAAAGATGTGCTGGATTCTTTTGTAGGAGATAAAAAGCGTTTTAACAGGCCGGTATATGTATGCGTGAACCTACACCCCGAAATTTGGCGAATAGGCTTTATGACCCAAAAGGATATGGCGACGCTTGGTATGATGGGTAAGGTAGCTGTTTATATGCCACATGCCTACGCGATATCGGGCTGGGTGATAGTGGTAGAAGAAAAGTACGTAAAACCGATAACCAAAATGAATGCAGCAGAAGCAATGAAGTTTGCAGTAAGCGGCGGTATTACCAGCTCGGAAGAAGAAAGACAACATGACAAACCACATTGGGGAGCATAAGATAAATTTTGGCGGCGGCCCTGCCGCATTGCCACAGGAAGTTTTTCAACAGGCATCGGCGGCGGTGCTTGATTACAATAATACAGGCTTATCGATACTTGAAATTCCCCACCGGGGCAAAGAGTTTGATGCTATACTGGAAGAAAGCAAGGGCATTGTAAAGGAGCTGTGCGGGCTTGGTGATGATTACGAGGTGCTTTGGCTGCATGGCGGCGGCAGGCTGCAGTTTGCCATGATACCCATGAACTTCCTGGGCGAAAATGATACTGCGGGCTATATAGACAGCGGGCACTGGGCTGCCGAAGCGGCTGAATATGCCATGCACTACGGAGGAACAGATATCATCAGCACATCGCGGGACAGTAACTACAAATGCCTGCCCGACTGGCCCGATAAGATATCAAAGGATCTTGCCTACCTGCACTACACTACCAACAATACTATCTACGGAACACAATGGCGCGATGTGCCCAGATGCAATGTGCCGCTGATAGCCGATATGAGCAGCGATATTTTCAGCAAGAAAATGGAGTATAGCAATTGTACTCTTTTCTATGCTGCCGCGCAAAAAAATATAGGCCCTGCAGGTGTCACACTCGTGGTAATACGCAAGGATATGCAAGAGCGTATAGTAAGAGACCTGCCACCCATGCTTAGTTTTAAAGCGCAAATAGCAAACCATTCAGTGCTCAATACCTCGCCCGTTTTTGCTATCTATACCTCGTTACTCACCCTGCGCTGGACAAAAGCAAAAGGGATAGAGGCAATAGAACATGAGAATAAGAAAAAGGCGAAACTCCTTTACGAAGAAATAGAGCGGAATAGCCTGTTCAACCCGGTTGTTGATAATAAAGAAGAAAGAAGCATGATGAATGTATGCTTCAGGGGAAACAACGAAGGGCAGGAAAAGACATTTGTGCGTTTTTGTGAAAAGCATAATATTGTTGGCATCAAGGGGCATCGTTTTGTAGGTGGGTTCAGGGTGTCATTGTATAATGCGGTCACTGTGGAACAGGTGGAGATATTAATATCTGCGATGAGACATTTCGAACGAAGTGAAGCATAGCGGAACGAAGAGAGAAATGTCCTGAGGCTAGTAATTAGTGGGATTATGGAATATAAAGGCTACATCTACATACTGTGTAACAAAAACAGGAATGTACTTTATGTCGGATTAACGGATAACCTTGGAAGAAGACTTTATGAACATAAGAATCATTTATTTAAAAACAGCTTTACAGATAAATATAATGTTGAGTACTTAGTATACTATGAATGTTTTTCTGACATTAAGAATGTAGTATTAAGAGAGATAGAAGTAAAGAAATGGAACAGGAATAAAAAAGAAGCATTAATAAATAACTTTAACCCGGAGTGGAAAGATTTATCGCAGAGATTTAGCTAAGTGCAGATTCTCGGGAGATTTCTCTCTACGTTCGAAATGACTCCAAAATGGCAAAGATCGTACCCTTTAAAGGATTAAGACCTAAGAAAGAAATAGCTCCGCAAATGGCCACATTGCCTTATGATGTGGTGAATGTTACAGAGGCAAGGCAATTCAGGAAAGAACCGTTTAACTTCTACCACGTTACCCGGGCCGAGATAGACCTGGGCGAGAGTGTGGATGTGCATAGCCAGCAGGTATATGACCGCGCATGCGAGACATTGCAACAGTGGATGGCGGATAAGGTGATGCTGCAGGACAATGAACCATCGTATTATATATACGAGCTGGTGATGAACGGCCGTTCGCAGACGGGGCTTATCTGTGGATCATCCTGCGATGATTATCACGAGGGCATTGTCAAAAAGCATGAGTTTACCCGGCCTGAAAAAGAGCTGGACCGTATTAATCACATTAAGGCTACCCGCGCGCAAACAGGCATAGTGTTCCTTGCCTACAACGACCAGGAAGATGTACAAACCATAATAGAGAGCTGGAAGAAAGCGCATGAAGCAACGTACGATTTTGTAGCTGAAGACGGTGTAAGGCATACCCTTTGGGTAGTGGATGATTACGCTAAGGTGGCGGCGATCACCCGGTTATTTAGTGAAGAAGTGCCTGCAACATATATAGCCGATGGTCATCACCGGGCGGCATCTGCATGGAAGGTGTGCCAGGAAATGCGGGATAACGGTATGTACATAACCGGGGATGAAGCCTTTAACTATTTCGTTACCTGTATTTTCCCTGCCAGCCAGCTGGAGATCATGGATTATAACCGTGTAGTGAAAGACCTGAACGGAATGAGTGCAGAAAAATTTTTGCATGCGCTGGAGGCGGATTTTGAGGTGACGCCATTGGTGAAAGAACAATACAAGCCACAGCAGCCGCATGAATTTGGCATGTACCTTGAAGGCGAGTGGTATAAGCTGGTTGCTAAAAGGGGAACTTATACCGAAGACCCGATAGGCGTGCTCGATGTGAGCATACTACAGAATAACATCCTCTCGAAATTATTGAACATCAATGACCCTCGTGTAGACAAGCGCGTGGATTTTGTGGGTGGTATACGAGGGCTTGGCGAACTGGAAAAACGTGTGGACAGCCGCGATATGGCTGCTGCATTTGCTTGTTACCCTGTAAGCATCAAACAACTGTTTGACATTGCGGACAGCGGAAATGTGATGCCACCGAAGAGCACCTGGTTTGAGCCGAAGCTGAGGGATGGGCTGGTAGTGTATATAATATAAACTCCCTGCCCCTGAAGGGGGAACTATTATGGTATCAGGTAAACGACAACTATTTTTCACTTTTAAATAAAGCCCCTTTAGGGGTTGGGGTTTATATATATGGAATACAGAAGAATGGGTAAGACAGGATTGCAGCTCAGTGTGCTTTCCTATGGATCCTGGATAACTTTTACCAAACAACTTGATGACAGCGTTTCGGACAGAATGATGGGCCTTGCCTATGACAATGGCATCAACTTTTTTGACAATGCTGAAGTTTATTCCCGCGGCGAATCGGAGAAGATGATGGGCCGTGTGCTGAAGGGCAAGAACTGGGAGCGCTCATCTTATGTGGTATCCAGCAAAGTATTTTGGGGCTGGCATGGTGAAAATAACCGGCCAACGCAAAAAGGCCTCAGCCGCAAGCATATTGTGGAGGCATGCCATGAGGCGCTGGAGCGTTTTCAGCTGGAATACCTTGACCTGTTTTTCTGTCACCGCCCGGACAGAGATGTGCCGATAGAGGAAGTGGTGCGCACTATGAACACACTGATTCAGCAGGGCAAGATATTTTACTGGGGTACCAGTGAGTGGACCGGTGCCGAGATCGCTGAAGCGCACATGGTAGCCAGGGAATTGGGTCTGGAAGGCCCTGCTATGGAACAACCACAATACAATCTTTTTGAGCGCCATAAAATGGAATCGGACTACGTGCCTGTGTTTAAAAATATCGGCATGGGTACCACTATCTGGAGCCCCCTGGCTTCGGGCTTGTTAACAGGCAAGTATAACAATGGTATACCTGCAGATTCACGCCTGGGCCTGGAAGGTTTTGAGTGGCTCAAGGACCGCACGCTGAGCGATGCAAGAATAGAGAGCGTACGCAAACTGGAAGCTGTTGCAAAAGAACTGGACACTACACTTGCCACATTGGCTATAGCATGGTGCATCAGCAACCCGAATGTAACGACCGCGATATTGGGTGCAACAAAAGAAGCGCAGCTGGAGGAAAACCTGAAAGCACTGGAACTGTATCCTAAGCTTACGACAGAACTAAAAGACAGGATAGATGTGATAATGGGAACTAAACCGGTTTTCCAAACTTATTAAAAACAGAGATCCCGCAGCGCTCGCGTGCTGCGGGGATCTCGTTATATTAAAACGCCCAATCTTAAATGCCCTTAATGTTTCGGGCCTTTTCTTCCGTCTGTTGTTTTACTTTTTGCCGTCGATTTTCGTGGCACTTTTGCACCTGCATCACGCGCCTCAGAAAGGCCAATTGCGATCGCCTGTTTAGGATCGGTAACTTTTTTGCCGGAACGGCCGCTGGTCAGCTCACCTTCCTTCATTTCGTGCATCGCTCTTTCTACTTTTTCGCCTGCTTTTTTTGAATACTTACGTGGCATAATGGTAAATTTTCAGGTTAACACTAAGCACGATACCATAAAAACTATACCAACGCCGATACAAATAAAATGCTTTTTTAATTGCTTGAGGCTGAGGAATTAATTGCACGCCTGTGCCCCAATTTCTTTGGGTACAATTTTTACTCTTGTAGATAAAAATCTATAGAATGGCTTCAAAGATCAAAGAATATTTTATCCTGTTGAAACATGCGGCTATCGAATTTTCGCTGGATAATGCCACTAAGCTAAGCGCCTCATTAGCTTATTATACGGTTTTTTCTATCGGGCCCCTCCTGTTGGTCATTGTAACGGTAGCGGGCATTTTCTTTAAGCCTGCAGATATCACAGTTAGCGTTTACAACCAATTGAGAAGCCTGATTGGCAAAGATGGGGCAGAGCAAGTGCAAACCATACTGACGAATATATCGGGGCAGAGCAATACTACCCTGTTCGGCATCATAGGTGTGATCATCCTGATATTTGGTGCTACCGGCGTATTTATAGAAATACAAACCTCCATCAACTATATATGGTCGATACGGGCAAAACCTAAGAAGGGTTGGCTTAAGTTCCTGACCGACAGGTTGCTGTCTTTTTCCCTTATACTTGGTATCGGGTTCTTACTTATCGTTTCATTGTTAGTCAATGCGCTGATGGATGCCCTTACGGGAAGGTTAGTTCATATTTTTGGTGATGCCAACGTGATATTATTTAAGATCATTAGCGTGATAGTGCTCTTTTGTGTTATTTCGGTTTTATTTGCCATTATCTATAAGGTATTGCCGGATGCGAAAATTGACTGGAAGGATTCTTTTGTGGGAGCTACTTTTACCGGTGTATTATTTTTGATTGGCAAGCTTCTCATTGGTGTATATTTAGGCAACTCACAGATAAGTGATACTTATGGCACTGCGGCTTCTATTATTGTATTGCTATCATGGGTTTACTACTCCGCCATCATATTATTTTTCGGGGCGGAGTTCACCAAGGTCTATTCGCTTAAGTTCGGAAAAGGCATTAAGCCTTATCGCGATGCCGTGTTTATTATAAAGAGCGAGGCGGAAGAAGTCTCCGCGAAAGCAGCCGACCCGATAGATAACCCGACCAATAGGCAGCATTTATGATTTGTTCCTTTTTTCGGCCAGTTGCCTGATAGCGCCGACTGAAACGAAACGGAATACGAATATCAGTACCAGGCAGACAGTACCGAATATGCCGACCTGTGCAAACCAATTAAAAGGCAACATGGTAGCGGCATAACCCGCGCATGCAATGATAAGCGTGTAACCCGTGTGGGCGCTGATCCATTTCAAATTTTTGGGTAATTGTATCGTCTTGCCTGCGAAAATGATGTATAGTACAGCAACGGTCATTTGTGTGATGAATGCAGTGATACCGGCACCCAGTGCCTGCATATGCGGTATCATGTAAAAGTTGAGCCCCAGGTTTATGATCACTCCTATCAGGGCTATTTTGCTTAGCAGTTTCAAATCGCCGTTAGCAGTAAGCAATGTTGAGTACACATATATAATGCAAAATGCAGGAAAGGATGCCATATACCAGGCAAAGACCTTTGCATCATAGGCCCCGGCATTTTTATAAAGCAAGTGCATTATAGGTACTCCGAAAAATATAGACGCTGCTGCTATCATGAGGGAAACCGGGAGCAAAATGTTTACACACAATTTTACAATAGGCTGTACCGATTGCTTTTCCGACAACATGCGCCCGAAGAGTGGCAGCAGCATAGTAGCAAACATGAGCCCGAACTGGTTAGCTATATCCAGGAGACGGTAACCTTCCGCATAGATACCTGCCTGCTCTTTTCCATCGGGCCCGCAGAGGCGTTCTATCAGCGTAGCATCCGAGCGCGTATATACCGACATGAGGAAGATGAGCATTGCGTAAGGAAAACTTTCTTTTATTATACCGTACACGGTGGGCAGGTGAAAGGTAAAACTCAGTTTAACATGCGATATGCGTCGCAGGACGAGAAAGGCGATGACCACAGCTGCACCGTAGCAGGCTATCTGCGCTAGAATGAACCACTCTATTCTAAAATTATTTGCGGTAGCGGGGTAAATAAGCAGAAAGCCACAAACCAGTATCATCAGGAAGCGGTCGGTAATAGAGAGGATGCCGTCTGTTTTGAACTTATGCAGACCCGAGACATTGCTGCGTATGAACTGCATCATGGTGTTGAGCGACTGTATCATCAGCACCCCGGCAAGCATATATATCTGCCAGCCGCGATAACCCATGGCAAAACCGACCCCACAAGTGAGTATTGTATAGAGAATGATCAGCACCAGGCGGGCCGACAGCATGGCCGGGAAAATAGTTTTTATCTGGTCAGGCTGCCGGGCTATAGTGCGGCTGTTATAGTTAATAAGCCCAAAATCAAGAATTATCTGGAAGATGACCCCGAGGTTAAACAGCGCCTGGTATGTACCATAGGCGGCATGGCCCACCCTGTTCTGTACGGTTCTGTCTATAAGAAACACCCATGCCGGCTTAACCAACATATTAACTGTAATTATAAACAATATGTTTTTTACAAAAAAACGGCGCATCCCTGTAGGGGTATAAAGCTGTAAAATTATATTTTTGCAGGCAATAGCTATGCGCATTGCTGTAAATACCCGCTTATTATTAAAAGGAAAGCTGGAAGGGATAGGCTGGTTTACGTTTCAAACGCTTAAGCGAATCGTACTTCAGCATCCCGAGCACGAGTTCATTTTCTTTTTTGACAGGCCATACGACCCCGATTTTGTCTTTGCCCCCAATGTAACGCCCGTGGTAGTGGGCCCGCAGGCCAGGCATCCTATATTGTTTTATATATGGTTCGAGTGGCGTATACCTCATTTACTGCGCAAGTACAAGGCCGATCTCTTCCTGTCTACCGACGGACATGGATCGCTGAGGGCAAAAATACCCTCCTGCCTGGTGATCCACGATCTTGCCTTTGAGCATTACCCCGAGCATTTTAAGCTCAGTCACAGGCTCTACTGGCGCTATTACACCCCTTTGTTCGCACGTAACGCCACCCGCATAGGCACTGTTTCCACTTATTCAAAGGAAGACATCAGCAGGCATTATCGTATAGATCCCGCCAAAATAGATGTGATCTACAACGGCGCTCACGACGAATATCATCCACTTACCTGGGAAGAACGGGAAGAAGTGAAAAAACAATATGCAGGGGGTAGTGAATATTTTGTTTTTGCCGGCGCACTGCATCCGAGGAAAAATATTGTGAACCTGCTTAAAGCATTTATTTCCTTCAAAAAGCGCCAGCGAAGCAATATGAAGCTGGTAATTGTAGGCCGCATGGCATGGAAGTACGAGGAAGTGCAGGAGATGAAAGAGACCATGCCATTTAAAGAAGATGTGAACTGGGCAGGCTATATGAACGTGGATGAGCTTTCGAGGGTCATCGGCGGGGCTTATGCGCTTGTTTACGCCTCTTTGTTCGAGGGCTTTGGCATACCTATCCTGGAAGCACTGCAGTGCAATGTGCCCGGTATTGTGAGCAATACCTCATCCATGCCTGAAGTAGCGGGCGATACAGCATTACTAGTTGATCCTACCAATGTAGAAGATATAGCTGCCAAAATGGAACTGCTCTTCAAAGACGAAAACCTGCGCAAAAAGCTGATAGCAGCAGCCCCGGCACAGGTAGAAAAATTCACCTGGGAAAAATCTGCCCAAAGGCTTTGGGACAGTATGATGAAATGCCTTGAGAAATAATTGCCTTACTGGTCTAATAGAAATTTAATTGCCCTCGGGTAGTAATAGTGCTCCAGCTTATGAATGCGTGCTGCGAGCGTATCTGCAGTATCACCCTGGTGGACAGGGCACCTCGCCTGTAAAATAATATTGCCGCTGTCGTACACTTCGTTCACATAGTGTATGGTGATGCCTGATTCGGCATCCTTAGCTTGTAACACAGCATTATGCACATTATGGCCATACATACCCTTACCGCCATACAAGGGCAGCAAAGCAGGATGTATATTGATGATCTGCCCGGGGAATGCCTGGAGCAATGAGCCCGGTATCTTCCATAAAAATCCTGCAAGCACCAACAGCGATGGTTTGTACTCTCTTATTTGCTCAACCAGCAATACCTCGGATATGGTGTTTCTGTTGACGATGACAAAGGGTATATGTTCTCTTTCAGCTATCGCTACCACACCTGCATCGGCTTTGTTAGTAATAATGAGTGCAACTTTAGCCTTTCCGTTAGTTTTAAAATAATCTATTATTGCTGCAGCGTTTGAACCTCTGCCCGATGCGAAAATGATAATTGAGTGCATAAAATGTTTGGAGAGGCAAAATTAAGAAAGTAGTGCGTACACTGTAACTTTACAGCGATAAACATTTAAGTGACCGTAATCATACAGTTTGTGGCAGAAAATGAGAAACTAAGGCTGGATAAATATTTGTGGGCCATACGCCTGTTCAAAACACGTAGCCAGGCTACCAGGGCCTGCGATGAGGGGAAAGTAAAACTAAATGGTGCCAATGTAAAGCCGGCAAGACAAATAGCGCTCGGTGACAAATATGACGTAAAAACTGCCGACCGCCGCTGGACGATAGAAGTAACGGGTTTGCTCCAGAAGAGGATGAGTTATGAAGAGGCCATCAAAAATTACGTAGACCTGACATCTGAAGAAGATAAACTGATGAACAAGCACCTGGGCACCAGCTTTTATACGGGCAAGCGTCAAAGTAAAACAGGCCGGCCTACTAAACAGCAGCGGCGCGGCCTGGATAATTTCTTTGATCCGGGTGAGGAGGAAGAATAAACGTTACCAGATATTGATAAGGTTACCGCCCCTTATGAATTCCCAGCTATGCCCCATGTCCCTGCTTCTGTATAAGCCTTTATCAGAGGTCATGTAGATATACTGGGTCTTTTCCCCATTCTTGTAAATTATTTCTTTTTGCACAAAACCCCTCACGCGTGCATCGTGTTCCACACCAGTGTTTGAGGGTATAAAATTGCCACCGTTAAGCCTATACACGCCTTTTTCCGTTCCCAGTAATACCACCTGGTCGTAAAGTACCGCTACAAAAAAGCAACGGGTGGTATCCAGGCCCGGTGAGAAGCTGGTGTTAACATGTGACCAGCTATGGCCTTTATCGGTGCTGAAGTATAATCCGTTATAATTCGTAGAATCAATAGCAATAACTGTATTGCTCATATGCCATAATGTCCAGGAGCTGGTGTCAGGAAGCATCTGGTGATGCGATGTGTCAAGGTCGGTTGTTTCATACCAGGTGCCGCCGGCATTGTCCTTTGCGAACGTACGGTCATGCAGTGGATCATAACCTACCATCACACCATTGTCGAGCTGGGTCATTGTGGAGATGGTTATTAAACCGAGGTCTACTATTGCAGGATCCCAGTTATTGTCATTTACCCAATGTGTCGGATTGCCGCTATTTTCGTTGTATTCTACGCCATGACCATCGGTGGTAGTTACATATACCCTGTTCTGATCCTTGGCATACACCATCATAGACTGGTTGTAAGACAGCGGATTAGGATATTGGCCACCACTTAAGCTGCCGCCGTAAGTAGGATTGAAGTTTTTACCTCCGTTAACACTGTAATGCACAGCATGCTTTACCCAAAGTATATTTGAATCAACGATCATCAACGCACGGGACTGGAAGCCATCAGCATGAAATACAAGCGTGTCTTGTATATCTCCGCTATTAGTATGGTATAAATTGCCGGCCGAATCAGAATAATAAAGGCTGTAAGGCGTTTGCACCTCGTTATTATTATCTATGCCATGGTTTTTCTTACAGCTTTGAATAGTCAAAGCCAGTAATGCTACTACAGCCAGTTTATAAAGCAGGTAGGATTTTCGCATTTAAAAAAATTTTCTCCAAGTTTATAAAAAAAGTTAAGAAATCAAAGCCTGAGCCATAACAGATAAGACGGTCATGGCCTTAATAAGGTTTGAAATTTCTCATGAAAGATAAAACAAATTTTTGATTCCGCTTAGTGCATTTTGCCATTATAGGCAGTTATACCCTTATTTTGGGCATCATTTACATGCATTGCAAAATTTAAAATCTGAATAAGGCTGTTTTCGTCTTTATTGGTAAAGTTCATTGTGGTCTTCCATTCAAAGGCACCATTTCTGAATTCACCACCACTTACAGCGGCATTTTCCACCAGTTTTTTGGCTTCCGCTATTATTGCCGGGTCTAGCTCCGCGCTTTTTAGTTGGGGATCTAAAGATTTCACCATTTGCTGTACGTCAAAGTAGCATCCCAGGGGATGCCCCGTCACAGATTCTGCTGCCAGGCCGCTTAATTTTGGCCCTTTGTTGCCGCCCGCCAGGTAGGCAGTAGCACTTTCAACCTTGTTGGAAACCACGGCATATTTGTCATTTACCACCATCACAGGGGCATCGGGGCCGCCATTGGCCATCGCATAGGTATTGTTACCGTTAGATTTTAGCATGCCCGAACTTAGGGCAAGTTGTAGCAGTTTATTGAAACTCTCTTTCTTGTTTATCTTGAGAACGTATATATAGTTTACGTTGTATTTGTAGTCGTCAACCATTTTAGCGGGTTCATCATTATAAGACTCGACAGGTACCCGGGTGGTAGTTACCGAGAAATCATTAGATACAAAACCCATATCGCCTGTGAAAGCTTCAAGTACACCATCCACACTCAGGTTTTGAGAACTGAGCGCCACGTTGGCCAGACCTAGTACACCTGTTTTTTCCATTACTGATTTGAGCCCCTTGGTTGACAAATGCCAGGCTGCGATTACATCCAGGTTGTTTGTAGGCAGTTTTTCCACCATTTCCTTATCCACAGCTGCCGATCCAAATGCATTACCTATCTCTTTCAAGTCCTGTGGCATATAATATTTCATGTCTGATTTAATGCTGCCTTTATTAAAATCGAGGCCTGCGGTAAAGGCTGCGTCTTTCCAAAGCGTATTGGATATTGAAAGGCCTGACATACTCCCAGCACCCTTGTCCATATAGTCCGACATAATGTCCTCGTAATTTATCCACAAGGCTATATCATGTCCTTCTTTCTGCAAAGCCGTAAAATGTTTATTAGTCACCAGCGAGTTGTCCTTTGCTACTGCAAAGGCTTTCTCCATTTCGGCGCTCATTACATTCATGTCTGTAACCGGGGCGGCAGGTTTTGCAACGGTATCCATAAGATCGGCCGCGTTATATTCTTCAGCCACTTCGTTATGTGCTGTATTCATTATCACCAGCAGTTTCTTATCCCAGCCGGCATACATATTTTCACTTATCATTGCCTCTTTACGTTTTCCCTGGTCCTTAACTACCGCTTCCGGAAAATTTTTCTTCAGGAACGTTTCCCATTTTGCTGCATCGTCAAGGGGAACCAGTGCTGTAGCCTTCTCGCCGCCAAAGCGTTTGTCGCCTTTTACATACAGGTAGATCGTGTTCATAAAATCTATTCCCGAGTTCTCTATGCCTTTCATAGCATCTTTCTGCTGTGGGCGCGCTTTCCACTCATCAAATATTTTACTGCCCACAATAGCATTCCAGGCCATTTTTTTACCCATGCTGGCAATGTCCACACTTACTACTCCGGTGGCGTCTTTAGGAATGTACTTTGCGTGTTCAGGCATGCTGTGACAGGCACTTAAGCCGATGGCCACTACTGCAAGGATGGTAACTGAAAGAATGTGCTTGCGCATATGAGTAAATTAGCGATATTGAAGTTAATATTGTATTTACAAATATCCCACACTTTTTATAAAGTGTGGGATAGCTAATCTTGTGTATATCGTAGTGAACCGTAAAAAGTTACACGCTGTTATATTAAAATGGAAGGTCGTCCGAATTCTCAGGCGATGGATTGTAGAACGCCGGTGTGCCGCTGTTATCATTGTATTGAGGCACTGCCTGCGATGATGCTATATTATTGCTTTGTGCTGCGCCGCCGGTAGCCGGTTCTATACGCCATGCATCCAGGTTGGTTATAAAATTCACCTTGCCGTCACGTTCCCAGCGATTGCCTTTTATATTAAAGCTCACTTTAACCATATCACCTTCATTATAGCGGTCCAGCAACTCGCATTTATTCTGTACCAGTTGCATTTTAGCATAGTTGGTATAGGTATTACCGTTTATTTCTTCGGCCAGTTCCAATACAAATTCGCGTTTCTTAAAGCGTTCACTTACCTGCTGTGTGTCATATTTGTGGAGTATTTTTCCTGTTACTTCGAGACTCATTGGTGAAAATTTAAATAATTAAACAATTAAAGCTGCTATTGAATACAAAGATACTTGATTGAAACAGGAAGATAATAAAAAAAGTGCCTTACAAGGCACTTTTTTACAAAAAATACGGGAGGATGAAGGGTCTCGAACCCTCGACCCTCAGAACCACAATCTGATGCTCTAACCAACTGAGCTACAACCTCCGTATGGACTTTGGGATGGCAAAGGTAGTATTTTTTAAATTAAACAGCACAATTCGGTCTCCTGTTTTTAGGGTTGGAATCCCTCTGCACATTTTCATATTTACACATTTCACATTGGTTCGGATTATTTTAACAAGTTTTCGTTGCCAAAGCCATTATATTTGCGCTCTAATTTCCGTTTATGATCAAGCGAATAGCCTTAATGGCTGTATTACTTGTAAGTAGCTTCCAGCTGTTTGCACAGGATGTTGAAAAAAATACCGATTCCAAGACCGAAGTGCAAAAACCCTCACGCGATTTTGTAATGTTCCAGATCACCTACGCAGGCTGGATGAATAAGCCCGACAGTATACACCTCAAAGGTTTTGGCCATGGCTTCAATGGTTATGTATGCTATGATTTTCCTATTGGCAAATCTAATTTCAGTTTTGCAGCGGGTATTGGCATCAGCACCAGCAGTCTTTATTTCAAAGACCAGGTAAATGTGACCAACGATACGGGCAACCTGGCGGTTGTGCGTTTTGTAGATACAGGTGGCTATAAAAGGGACAAGCTTGTGACTACATACTTGCAGGCACCCTTCGAGCTTCGTTTCTTTGGCAACAAGGTAAACCGCAATAAAGGTTTTAAAGCAGCGATAGGCCTGCAGGTTGGTACGCTCATTGGCTCGCACAATAAGTATATTTATACTGTAGCCGGCACTAACAATAAGATAACCGAAAAGATAAATACACGCCGCTTTATGAATACCTGGGAGTTCCTGGGAACTGCCCGCATTGGCTGGGGAAACTTCTCGATTTTCGGGTCTTACAGTCTTACATCATTGTATAAGGAAAATAAAGGCCCGCAGGTGCTGCCCTTCTCGATGGGTATTTGTATAACAGGGCTTTAAAAAAATTATTTTTTTATTTTACTATGCCCCCGAGTATACTTGGGGGCATTTTTTACTTTTACAATGCAAATACTTACTAAATGAAACTGGTCACATATTCAAAGCAGGGAAAAGAACAACTGGCATTTTATGTTAATGACAGGCTATATGATACCGATGAGGTAAACCTGAACCTGCCTAACACGCTGAATGCGATGTTAAAGGACTGGGCGCGCCTCTCCGAAATTGGCCATAAAGCATATGATGCCTTAAAAAAAGGCAGCACAGGTGCTGAGGGTGTTGCTTATAACACAGCCAAAGTGCTGGCGCCTGTAACCCAGCCTACCTCCTGCCGCGATGGATATGCCTTCCGCCAGCACGTTGCCGCTGCACGTCGCAATCGTAAAGTGGATATGATAGCCGAGTTTGACCAATACCCCATCTTCTATTTTACCAACCACAATGCCATACAGGGCCCCGGCCCTATTCATTGCATGCCCGACCATTTCCAGAAACTGGATTTTGAGCTGGAAGCAGCAGTGGTATTGGGTAAAAAAGGCAGGAATATTAAGGCGTCGGAGGCAGATGAATATATAGCGGGCTATATGATCATGAATGATATGAGCGCCCGTACCTTGCAAATGGAAGAAATGCTGCTGAACCTCGGTCCCGCAAAGGGGAAAGACTTCAGCACAGTGATAGGTCCTATGATGGTAACACCTGATGAACTGGAACACTTAAGCATACCTGCTAAACCGGGCCATACCGGAAATAACTACAATCTGAAAATGGTATGCCGCGTAAATGGTGTACAGGTGAGCGAAGGTAATATGGGCGATATGGACTGGACTTTCGCAGAAATAATAGAGCGTTGCGCATATGGGGTGGACATATTACCCGGCGATGTGATAGGCAGCGGCACCGTAGGCACGGGCTGCTTCCTGGAACTGAACGGCACAGGTCTGTTGAACGACCCAAACTACAATCCTCAATGGCTGCAGCCCGGCGACGTGGTGGAAATGGAAATAGATGAGTTGGGTTTGCTCAGCAATACGATTGTAGCCGAAAAAACAGATTTTAGCATTCTGGCCCTTAAAAAGAAGTAAATGAGTTTCAACCGGGATACAATAGTAGGTGTAATAGGTTCCGGCGCCATGGGCGCGGGCATAGCCCAGGTAGCCGCCGTGGCCGGGCACACCGTGATTCTATACGATAACAATGCACCCGCATTGGAAAAAGCTAAAGCAAGCTTGGCGACTACCTTGCAAAAACTTCAGGAAAAAGGCAGGTTGCAGAATAGCGCCGAGGTGTTAAACCGTATATCGTTTGCCTCAGATATAAACAACTTTCGTAATTGTGGACTGATCATAGAGGCTATCGTTGAGAAGCTGGATGTCAAGAAGGGCGTATTTTCACAAGTTGAAAATATTGTCAGCGAAGATTGCGTACTAGCCAGCAATACCTCATCATTGTCCATTACCTCGATAGCCGCAGCATGTAAAAACCCATCAAGAGTAATAGGGCTGCATTTTTTCAACCCCGCACCGCTTATGGCCTTAATTGAGATAATACCGGCTGTACAAACGGATAAAGAACAAGTACCTGTAGCAAAACAGCTAATGGAGGCTTGGGGCAAGATACCTGTAATAGCGAAAGACACGCCCGGCTTCATCGTTAACCGTGTAGCCCGCCCTTTTTATGGTGAGGCAATACGTATCTATGAAGAAGGAATAGCAGATATAGCCACTATAGACTGGGCTATGACCGAGATAGGAGGCTTCAAGATGGGGCCCTTTACACTCATGGACTACATAGGACACGATGTGAACTATGTGGTAACAGAGACCGTGTTCACGTCTTTTTTCTTTGATCCGCGCTATAAGCCATCGTTTTCACAAAAGAGATTGCTGGAGGCTGGCTGGCTCGGTCGGAAAACCGGTCGTGGATTCTACAATTATGCCGAGGGGGCAGTAGTGCCGCAACCAAATAAAGACGAGGCGCTTGGGAAACAGGTGTTTGACCGCATCCTTGTCATGCTGATAAACGAAGCGGTAGAAGCGCTGCATTTGAATATCGCTTCCGCGAATGACCTCGACCTTGCAATGATCAAAGGTGTGAACTATCCGAAGGGCTTGTTGCAATGGTGCGATGAACTAGGCGCCAATCAATGCCTGGACAAACTGGAAATATTATATAACGAGTACCATGAAGACAGGTATAGGGCAAGTTCCTTACTCAGAAAGATAGTCAAGAATAAAAAGAAGTTTACGCAATAATTTGCGTATTAATAATGATTTACTCGTATTGGTTAAGGAATAAAAAATTGGTTTTACGCAATAATTTGCACGTTATTTCAAATTTTCTTTACACTGCTGTAACTCCGGATCATTTACTACATCCTGCATATGCTCCAGCATATCATTTACATTAGGGTATTTTTTTGTGATCTTTTCCAGCATGCAATCACAATATGCTCTAGGTTTTCCACCCAGGTCATCAGGCGCACTCAGGCCCTCCATACAGCTGTGCATGTAATTTTCTTTATCTTCCTTCGACCATGTGTTCTTGCAGGAGCAGAAACAGGATAAGGCAATAAGCAGCAGAATGGACACACAGCTTTTCATACAGAACGTATTTGTTCTAATAAAGCTAAGGAAATATGCATAAAGAAGAAATTCCGCCCGTTATACTGTTATCACCTTCTGCGACCATGTCTTGTTGGTATCATCACAGATAGATACAGTATAAGTACCGTGTGGCATGCGTGCAGTATCAACCTCTATGTCCACGGTATGGCTCGATTCGCTGATGTATTCGCGTTGTTTTACATCTACAAGGCGCGGATATACAAATCCTTCGGCATCGTGTATGGTCACCCTGAGGTTCCTTGCGTTTTTAAAATTCATGTCAAGGTTCACGAAGAGCTTGGTATCAACCACCGGTGGGGGCCTGTATGCAGCATACTTATTCGTATTTGCCTGGCTCCGCGATGCGTTTAATGCAGATGCAAGGAATCTTTGCAGCTTTTTAGATGTATTGGGGCGGCGCGCGTCATAGACTGTGGCCATTGCAGCACCATCAGTTACGCTCAGAATTGCCTTTTGCGCTAGTTTGCTGTTGATGTGATTGGCATTAATGTAGGCAAGGAGCTTTACAAGTGTTTCATCGCACTTATACATACGATACTTTTCACCCGCCACCGGATCGCGGGCATCGTTGCTGATGAAATAAGTCGCAGGGCTCACTTTCATCACTTTTTCGTGCGGGAGGTTTATACTTTCATTGCCGGCCAGAACCATCTCGGGCGCACCGGCGGCCTTGGAACGAAATATTACCGGATTAATATCAACGACAATATCATTACATGTAATATTGACAAGGCTCAACTCTATCCCCTTACTACCACTTCCTTTGCCGTTGGCTACAGCACTTTTTAAAATTACCAGGTTCTTATCGATCGCTTCTTTCAACGACATCCTGTGGATATCTGCAGATGCAGAAAAGTGTAAGCCAAAACAGCATACAAGCAGTAATACAATTCGGCTATTCATTATCTGCCTCATAAGTAGAACTTTATACTGTGATAAAAAAAGGGATTTAAAGATATCGACTTTTTTCTCATAAAAAAAGAAATTTTAACATTTTTTTTAGAGAAATCTCGAATTAGTGTTGAAAGCACCGCTGGTGATCTACATTTTACACGGCTCCTTGCCTACAAATATCTCCTTCACCTTCCAGATACGGTGACGGTCGTCCTGTAGCTTCACATAATAATGGCCCTCTTCTGTTTCCGGGTCAAATGATATTGTTCCGGTATGGCCATTGGCACCTGCGTGTTCTGAGTTTATGCCGCTTTTATATACGTCCCCGTTCTCTTTATAGACAGTTATGGTCATATTTCTATACCCCTCATTACCCCAGCTCATGTCCACATACTGTTTCCTGGGGTTTTCTCCCAGCATAGCAGCTCCAGGCCTGTCCCTGACCTCGTAGTAAGTATAATAGTCAGGTATCGGCAGCTGCCGCACCTTTGCTACATATTCCATCAGGTTTTTCGATTGTTCGGCCTGAAGGGGATTGTAAATAGTGTTGATGCAGTGATTATTTGTAAAGGTCCATACTGCATGCTGGCCTACATAGTTATATATCTTATGGACCCGTATGTAGTCCATTACTTCTATCATCGCCTTATCACCTTGCTTCAGGAGGGTATAGCTCAAACCGTAAATAGGTGATGCTGCCGGGCTCTTGCCGCAAAAAGTTTGCACTTTTAGCTCAGTGCTCTTATCAGGCGCCAGTTGAACGGAGTCGCCACCTACCGCTACAAGGTCTTGATATTGGAGTTTCGATGGCCTGAATATCAAAGCCTGGTCCATTTTTATAATAATCGTTCTGCAGGATATATTCTTCATGTGCAGCGTAAGGCATTTGCCGATGGCTCCGCCGGTCCCGGTGGCGTTAAAGATGATAGCATTAGTTCTTATGGCTTGCTGCAAGCTTAACTTGCTTAATGCAGCTTCTGC
>APMI01000289.1_pt1 | contig 27348 bp, 19 predicted proteins | sample 667938 | NCBI WGS metagenome assembly APMI01 (sample SAMN01084076, study PRJNA167559) | wastewater metagenome | biome: Wastewater | place: Denmark: Ejby Moelle, Odense | collected 2011-11-28
CAACAACTTTAGATTTATAGCCAAAATAAAAAATAATCAAATATTTCTATAATTTAGCAGAGGCAAAGGCAACAACTTCTACGATCGAACTTTTATGAGTTTTTACTTCATTACTTAAAGATTGGGTTTGTGTCTTTCAATTGAAGGTAACATCCTCATGCTGGTTTTCTTACCCATACCTTGCTCAAGTGGTGTTTCTATAGATTACTCGTAATTAGGCCCTGGTAATTTTGGACCAAGGTATGCAATCTTCTTTGGCAACTTAATTGTGCCAAGCAATGAAATACATTCTTCCTCTTCATTCTATTTTTAATTTATTTTCAAAGATGTCTTTTTAGTTTTTTATCCAATATTTTTTGCACTTTAGGCAATTCGTTCAGTATCTTAATTAGGCCCTTCAGTTTTATAGCTCTTTTAACAACATTTCTAAGCATGGTCTAACAAAGAACTGATACATGGTCTTCCATCTGGATCGACTTGAAGCATCATTCTAATTAAATTTCTTAAACCTTTTGAATATTTTTGAGAGACTTTAGGGTAAATTCCTTTGATCACCTTCTTATATAAGCCTTCCATGTTCTCAGCCATAAACGGGGGATGTAAAGTTGCCATCTCGTAGATTAAACAGCCTAGAGACCAAATATCACTTTTTGTATTATAAGGTATATCTTTCCAAACTTAAGGACTAGCATAATAAGGAGTACCAGTTTGAGTAAGACACAGGTTATTTTTGATAACTTTGGACACATTCATATCCCCGATTTTTACTTTCCCGTTTTTGAATAAGAAAACATTTGCTGTCTAAATATAGTAATATTTACTTTCAAGTCTCGATGAGCGATGTTCATGGAATGCAAAGATTTCAGCGCTTTGGCAATTTGAGTAAAAACTGACCAGATTTATTTCTATGAAGCTGGCTCTTTCAATTATTTAAGATGATTTATTCTCTTCTCCAAATCTCCATCATCAGCATATTCCGTTATCAAACTACACATAAAATAAAATATTTACCAAAGCGTTGAAGTCTCACGATCCAGAAACGATTACTTATACGCAATAATATTAGGATTTTTAATGCTGGCTAGTATTCTGATTTCATTCAATGAGTTATCTTTTTATTTTTAACTGAGACTGAGTAGCTTGACTTTCTTAAGCGCATATATTTGTTGATCTTCATGCCTACGAACTTTGTACACATTGGCAAATGAGCCAGCTCCAAGTTCTCCGAGAATATCAAAATGTTTCAAACTCATGTTTTCGATGTGCTAATTATAGAAATTGAGAAAGCTATAATTAATTTGAACTTTCTTAATAATTATTCAATATAGTTATTTATATTCGTTGAAATGAATTCTTATCATGTTCATCCACCCGGTCCTGAGAGTATGCATTATGCTGATATATAGTTAAGCAATCAGATGATATTCTTAAAAAATTGAACGAAATAAAAAATGCAATCGAAGGTCGTAAAGATAGAGAATAGAGTCCATCAAATTTGAATAATTATTTACCTCAACAGCGTATCAGCACTAATAATTATCCATAAGCAAAAAGAGGTAGAGATAGCAATCCTCAATCCTATCGGCATTCACTTGAGAAAAAGTTATAAAGATTATTCAAGTAATAAAGAAAAGTTTACAATGAGAGTCAATAATTTATCAAACCAAATGAAAATTAATCATTGAGTAATTTGGAGACTTTTGGGCGAAGAGAGAGAAGCAATGTATTTACGATCTAAAGTATGGAACACAAAATTAAATAATTGGTACATTTATTTTTTATTCAGGAAAGAAAATATTTGCATACTGAATATGCTAATGGTACATAGTAGAAGAAAATTGAAAAGAAAAAATTAAAATAAAACTAGAGTAGCCAGCAAAAATATCAAACCAGAGACGATTATATAAAATACTAACCAGTCAAAAAATATCCAATAGATGAAGCAACACCTCAAAAACGAACTAAAAGTTTCATCGATCAGCCAAGCAACAACAAAATTAAAGATCGAAAGAAGCTGGTATAATATGAGAAAGTAGAATAAAAAAGTGATCATAAATTGTTGGCATAGATTGGTACATTGAAGAGACAAGTTAAATAAATAAAGTAATCAAATGTTTAGCTAAATGAGAAAATTGTAAGTAAATAACAGGAAAGAAAATATAAGAAAGAGCGATCTCGGTATTTGTTGGGTTGTATTTTAGCAAAATTGATATAAATTCAATAATAAGTCCGTAGTAGAAGAGATAAAAAATAAGAATAGGTTCAACGCCCGAAATAGATAAAAGTAAAAACAGCAGTATAATAACGAGAAAGTCTAAAGAAGGAAAATTATCAGCTAATAAGACAAGTTGAATAACTTAACAAGCAATTAAAGAAAGAATAGTCATAAAAATAAAGGGCACAAGAGAGAAGCAGCTGGATCGAAAACTAGCTGAAGAAATTAAACAAATTATGATATTTTCCAAGTTTATTTTTAATAATTGATATGAAGCTCACAATATTATGATTTGTGTTTCAACAAGATAATAAAATAAACAGGCTACAAAAAAATAAAAAATAATGTATATATCACTGACTATTTTTCTACATTCTTGCAAGCATAAACGGATTCTAAGTCTCCTTCGGTTTTGAACTAAAAAGACAACAGCCTTAACAAGTGACTTATTATTTCTAAACATGCACATTACTATTCTTAAGAACATTGCTGTTCGTAATAGTAGAATTCATTCTCTTTCGTGAATCTCTCACAGATTTCTCCGCCTTCATTTTCATGCCACTGGCACTAAATTTCGTGGTTCTGTTCAATCTGTCCGTAGGGGTCGGCTGTTCCATTATTGCCTTTAATTGCTATTTAGACATGATCAGAGTTTTTGATTTTCTTTAAAGCCGCTCATCTTATTTAGTTCGTAACGATCTAACACTTGTTTATGAAGTATGATTGCTTGATTTTATCTGAAACAAATTCTGTGTTAAATATACTTTACTAACTTGTCGATCTATTGCGGACTCAGGATTGGTACTTGTAAGCTGTGTTGAGATTGAGGTTGTTTTTGATTTGATTTTGACATTTTTTGTGTTGTTTGCTTTTGATTTTCTTTAATATTATACTAAAAATGCACACAAATTTTATGTTTTACAACTTTGCTCACTATTTATCACTTGAATTAGAAGACAATATCATAAATAGATATCGATAATATTGTCTTTAAATTTTGATAATTGGATGCCATAGTTTGGAAAGTTATAATAGAATTATAATTTGAGACATAAACTGAAGAAATTTAGCGAATAATCCAGAAATTGTCAGAGTTCACCTTAGTTTTGTTAAACTACGAGTTTGATTTAGGATTTTATAAGTAAATATAGATAATACTGAAATGACACAAATGACATCATATATCTTTAAGCAGTTAAAAAATGTTTTATAAATGTGTGTGTTAAAGCAAAGTATTCCCTATAAATTTCATGTTTATACGACTAAATCATACATTAATAATTTTGAATGCGCTGCTAAACTTTAAAATAATCACACTTGAATATAAAACTCCATTAGAAAATATCAGATTTAAATTCAGCGATCGTGCGCCAAACTTTCAGACTATACATAGCTATTGGAAACATTTTCATCATCAGTTCTGTTAATGTTAAGCTTTAAATACAGGTCGTGATGCTTCAGTTTCAAGTGCTGGTTGAGTGAACCCTCAGATCCATATGATCTCTGACAGATTTCAACAGGACATCGATAATGTCGATCAATTTAATCAGCAGTTCTTCGGAATCGTTTCTTTCTGTTCTAGTCATACTTCTCGCCGTCTTGAATTTATTCGCCTTTCTTCTCCAGTTTGGTAAACTTCGAGTTCAGTTCATTGCGTTCATTAACCAGCTCTCGCATTTGAGAAAGCAGCACAACATTCGCGAGATGAAGTCTGCAGTATTAATGGTAGTAATTGAAATTTGTGTCATTTTCATGAGATTGATCGCCCATATTTGCTCTACTTTATATTCGTTAAAATTAATAAAAAATAAAACAATTCTACAATAATTAAATATTTTCCAATACAATACAATACAACACTTAATACTTATTTCTACTCACACAAATCAGTTAAATTCCTCAAAACAGCACAACAGCCAATTCTTCCGGTTTGATATGTTTGCACTGCATAATCCAGTTATACAGGTAATAATTAAGATGTCCATCTCCCTTCAAGAAATGATGATTATCGAATATTGTGGCATTTTACATTACGTTCAAGCAGTTGTACACATCGCAGCCGAGGTTTTTAGCGAATATTAAGGCGTTATGGATTAGCTGTTAATAGGAGACTGTTGTTGCGAAGTTCAAAAATGAGTAACAAGCCTATATTTAGGGGATTTTGGTACGTTTAGCATGTTGTGTTTTGGGTTTTTCATTACGTGCGATGGCAGCATGTAAAATGATATGAAATCAGTTACTCTACTCTTTTTAGTTACAGGGTCGACTTCGTCCAAAACGTAAGTATACACCACGTTCTCACGAGTTGTGAAGTAATGCTTTACTTCTTCTTCAGTGTACATAAACTTGACAACATATTTTCTAAATTAGTTATTTTTTACTATAGACCTGTGTTGATTAGTTTGGTCAGACTGGCGATATCCTTTTTAACCACCGGTCTGAATGGTAGAGTTGGTTATTCAGGAAGACTATAGAGCTTTTTGACCATAGGAATAGTCTGATTTGGCTTAAGTCCAGAAAAACCGATTTCTATTAATTTTTTGGGATTTAGTGATCGATGATAATAAATTGCTTGAGTAAACGGAGTAGGTAGAACAACTCCTGAAGTATAAATCTGAATAAAATTATTATTTACTGCTTGCCACTTGTTCCTTAAGTTGACCTGACGAGTGACCTCAGCGATTAAAATTGCAGCTAGATTCTTTGATCTGTAATCTTTATGCACGCACAAATAATTAATTTAACACATTTTAATATGATCCTTCTCGACTGCGACATGAACAGGCACTCCTGTAATAGAGCACACTAACTATCCACCTTTTTTTGAGTCTCTAATACCGATGTGCCATTTAGTTAAAAATCCTGGAGGAGTCAATGCCCATCGTAAAAACTACTTTGAGTAGTCGAATCTGAAAGTGGCATCTTCATCCTCAACATAGTGGTTGGTCAGCAAGTTATAAATCTGAGATATTTAAAAATATACTTCTTCAAGTTGCTTGTCATCTTTGACGTCAATATCACACCAGACCAGTCCTTCAGGAATTTAATATCTCTATTTTCTCACATCTTCAACTTTTCTTTCACCTTCAATATTTCCATGTTAAATTTGTTTCATATCATCTCTCAATGTAGGTTGCTTGTCCCAGAACTCGTGTTTCTTTAAAAGTTGATTATAGTATTTAAGTTTTCTATTGTCGTTTCTATAATAACTATGTTGATTACTCTTTTTTGGCATTCACTAAGGCTGTGATCATCTCTTTCTTTTTCTAAGGATCAATCTCGCCTTGGATTAATTTTTTCTATGTTCCTTACTTCTTCTCGATTGGCTCCACCTTTTTTATCTATACTTTCTCTGTTGCGGTTTGAGTTTCCTGCTATTTTGGGGGATCCATAAAATATTGAATTTTAATAATTTAAAAGAATATAATCTTTCGTATTTAAGTCAATTAGTATAGCACTAAAATTACTTTTTAGATCATTCAACATTTTAAACTTTTATATCTTTGCTTTTCTTAACATTAGTCAACTGCATTTACGAAGTCTCATGTTTATCAGTTTTCTATTTCTCTTCATGCTATAACTGTTGCTTCATCATCTCATGCGCTTCCTTCTGATGTATCTCAGTCTCCTTGTCTCTGTTGGAGTTGAACATCACTGATTTTCTATCCAGTCCCTCGAAATATTTTCGTAGCGCATCGAACGCCTTGTCGACATCTTCTGGGGAAAATGCGGGTCTGATCCTTGAATTCTTCAGTAAAATGGAAATAAATTTGTTCTTATTTTTGCGGTTGGGGTCATACTGGAACCAGTTATTCAAATAATTAGTGCTGATTCCCCATGAGTTCTTGACCTTTGATCCGTCCTCAATGCTCACTGATTGCACTTCAGAATAAAGGACCGTTTTGGAGGTCATCAATGGTTGATAATATCTCTTGATTGTGATATAGGCCTCAGTTATTGTGACATTCTTGTCTTCATAGAGTACTTTGATCTCTGACATTTCCTTTTATTAGTTTAATATTTAAATAATATGAAATGTAATTATTAATTAAGTTTAGACATTTAGCCATCAGTTTCTGTTTTGTTGGCATAAATGTTTTAAAATATATTGTCAAAGACTTTTAATTAATTATTTACTTACAATTCGTCTAACATTAAATACAAAAGTTCGCTAGTCAATTTGATTATTTATTTCATTGAAAGCTGAAAGTAACTTCAATGTATTGTATTTTGAGACTATCATCTCTTTAGAATAGGCTTAAAGAGTAAGTAAATGGGTATAAATGCGATAATAGATTTTATTTGATTTCTTTGATATAATTATATCGATAAACCCAACCCCTTTCCCAAAAATGAAACAATATCGAAGACTTGATAACTAACTATTTTCCATAAACAGCAAGAACTTATAATACCACGAAAATCAATCTCCACAGAGTATTCATAGTAGCAACAAGAACAGTTCTAGTTCATTGAACAAATATAACAAAAGCCCTTATCTTCAGAGTAACTATGATTCGAATTGTAGAATTTGCGCAAGGGTTCGCTTTACCTAAGAAATTGAACTAGCATATACCTGGTGCCGGTAATGTTCAAGCCAATTCACGAGCTAAATAAATAGAAGGTTATCAAAGTTAGACCAAAGAGGAAGACAGGAACGAGTAAAAACTAAATGTATATAAAAAAGCAACTAATCTAGGATACGAGACCTAGAAGAAGTAAAATCCAAGGTCGAAATCGAACTTGAGTGTTTCCTAGCAAAGGGATAAAACAACCAAATTTAAACTACCCAAACTCGACATGGACTCAATGCGCACTGATAAAAAATAAAGTACATTCTTTTTAATACAGGGCCTTCAAATAACACATTATCAGCTACTCTGTAAGTCACAACAAAGAAGAAGAAGTTAATGCCGATCTTACAAACATTTCGAACACAGACAGTATTTAAAACCAAGCCCGGTACTAATGGAAATCAGACGAAAATTAATCAAGATATTGCGATTGTTTAAAATTTTCCACATGGAGTTCGATTGTACTGTGTCTGTGACGGACATGGACTTAATGGTCATCTCGTATCTGCTTTCATAAAGCAAAATCTGATAAGTACTTAGCTTTATATCAAGAGAAAATCTGACCCAAGCACTGAAAAAGCATACAACTTAGCCTCCCAAAATATAATAGTTATTCTAGTAATGCTTAGCTCACACCAACGACATGCTTTTAAACTCAGATATCAACACATAGCTAAGCGGGTCAACAGTAATCGCAGTATTCATCCATAAAGATACCATATACTCCTTCAATATCGGTGACTCACGTGCTATACTAATCTCACAGCAGTAGAATTAAAGCTATCATGTTATTCCATTGTCAAATGATCAGAAGCCTTGTCGTGAAGATTAAAGACAGAGGATTGTTAAATTTGGTGGAAGAGTAGAAGCTCAACGGAATTAAAAAGGGCAGATATTAGGGCCATTGAGAGTCTGGATGAAAGATGTGCAAATGCCTGGCCTCGCCATGACAAGATCTTTTGGAGATAAAGCGGGGATTAAAGCTGGTACACATGCCTAACCTGAACTCATGATACACAAAATTACCCCTAATGACAAATTTATTGTAGTTGCCTCTGATGGAGTATGGGAATACTTGGAAAATGACTAAATCATGAATATAGCATTGCCTTTTTACAAGAAGAACGATGTAGATATGGCAGCCTAAAAGATAATGCGAATCTCAACAGAAATCTGGCACAAAATAAGCTACTCTCGAGATGATATCACAGTTGTAATCACTAGTTTGAATCCTCCATAAGGCAACGAGTCTGCGGTTAAGCAGAGCCCATAATTAAATTCACCTTTGCTTAAGTACTCTGAAGTAAAGGAATGATAAAGTTTTCACTTATTTAATATTTTAATATTTACTGTTAGTATCCAATATCGGGAAATAATTTATCAATTTAAATTAACACTAGATAGAAATTATTAGCCTCGAAGTAAAAATATCAAAAAGCCTTAAGTTTCATGGAAAAGTCTATTCTGTTCTTGACATGTTTTTCAAATGCCTCCATGCTGCGAAAAAATGTCAGCTTCACATTTATTACTAGCATTTTCAAAATTTGAGTCAGCCCAAAAAGTCTTATATGATTTTGGTTTGTGGATTTAATGCCTCGGGCTCTATCCTCAACAATATCTTCAAAATAATGTTGCAGGCATTCTTAAACGATTTGGAGATCCTCATAGTAAATGATTTGCTAAGGTGAGATCAGCGATAGCAGCTGTTGTTCGAGACATTTTCTTTCCTTAACCTCGTTTTTAGTGTTTTTAGTCTTAGTAATGATGACCTGAATTGGTATCTTGAAGATGTTGATGCCCGTGAGTCTGGACTGTACCTCTACCCACTTCAAAATGTTTTCTATGACATTCCACGTGTTGATTAAATCCACGAAGAAGATAACCCCGTCATATTATTTCTGAAGATAAAGATCTTCAGGCTCAGAAAGCTCGTGGAAGTATACAAGCATATCGTTGACTCTTTTGGCGTAAATCTCATACGAGCCAAGCAAAGACTATTTTGTCTCGTCTTTTGTGTATTGTTTCAAAAAATAGCTCTTGCCGGCCTGTATTTAGCCAATACACAAAATTTCAAGTATTTTGGGATGGCTGTTTTCTTCCCGCATCCTATTTCTATATATTTATTATTATTCAGCTATAATATAATTCTCATGCAAAACCGTTCATCTTGCTGTCAAAATATAGGCTTCAGGCTTGGCAACAATTTAATTGGGCAAATTGAACGGAATTTTGTATTGTGGTTTTTTGTGAATAAAAAACAAAAACTACAAAAGCGATGCTTTTTGATAATGGCAATATTATTTCGTATTGTGAATGTGGTGGCAAGTGCCGATGATTTTTATTTGACAATATGTTAAATCACGAAAGAAATCCTGATTAATTTCCGACCAGTTGGGCATGAATTTTGGGTTGCACCTAAATAAGAGCAAATGTACGCAGCCATCAATGCAGGTGACCCAGTCTCTAAGAGGATACATGCATGATAATTATGGGTCAGCATTGGCCATGTTCTTAAGAGCGGTCTCGCATCGTTGAAGCTTGTCAAATTTAGCTTTGCACTCAGGTCTGCAGACTTCGATCATATATTCTTTGGGATCTTGGCCTTTCTCCAACATTGATTTGATGGTCTTGGTTGTTTAACTCATCTTGCCAACAAATATTATAAATGAACTGGAATATATTTACAATATCCTGTTAATCAGGAATTATTGATCATGAAAATAATATACGAGGTTTTGATGTCTGATAATTTAAAATTATTGTACAAAATATGTAACTTTGGGTTCCTCAATTGATATATATTTAAACTATTTTAGCATGAGTAAAAACTCGAAAATAAAAGTCGAGATTGAAATCTGTTCAAACTGCAAATCACATCAATGGTGCACTCGGCACAATGAAGCCAGTTACTCTTCTCTCGCAATGGAGATAAAGAAGTCAATCTAAGCACACGACAGTTCAATAGAAGTATAGATATTCCAAGTTGGTGGTCAGAAAATGGGCTCTTTTTAAATAACATGCAATGGCACGCTTTTGTTCTCGAAACTTAGTTTAGGTTATTTCCCACATGTGCCCAGTGCGACTTCTAGGATTATTGCCTTTGTGGATGATTACAGAAATGGGCGAGATATCACCAAGTACACATAAAAAGGCACTAAAGCTGTCAGTCCAAACAAGGGCTTAAGTAATTCAAATTCAACAGGCTTTGGAGCCAGTTCTCCTAGTAGAAGCCCAGGAAAAAGACAGAAGTTTAACCCTGATAATAAGGAAGACGATAAAGCACATTTTGTAATGAGCTAAAATAAGTCAAACACTAAATCCAACGATGATCATAAGTAAAAAGATAAAGTTGAGAAAGAACATGAAAAGTAAACGAAAAAGAAAGTTTAATAAAAACATTAACAGAAGAAAACTGTTGAAAATAAATAAAAAGAACCTTAACAAAATAAAGGGCATTTGAAGCAAGCAGAAACTCATCCTTAGCAAAAACCTCAATCCAAAAAATAGGTCAAAGAGGAGCATCATGAAGTTAAAAAATAATAAAAACACGACAACACTAAAAAACCAGAAGTGGAACAAAAGAAAGCAGACAAACCTGATAGTCATAAGAAAATTGAGGAAACCAAAAAAGCCGATGAAACCAAGCATCCTGAATAACACAAAAAGGTATAATAGCATAAAAAACCTTAAGAACATAAAAAACCCTAAGAGCATAAGAAACCGTAAGAGCATAAGAAAACTGATGAGCATCAAAAGACTGACGATCATCATAAAATAGACGATCATAAAAAGGTCGATAATCATAAAAAAACTGAATAACATAAAAAGCCTGAAACTCATCAGACAGACTCTCATCCAAAGCACGAATAAAAGCATGAAGCGGCTCAAAAGAAATAATAAAAGCATGATGCACATAAGAAGGAATAAAAGCATATAGAATAGCATAAACCATAAGCGAAGAAATAAGAGCACAAATAAGAAAACAAAACCCCTCATATTTAACCCGTTAAACACGATGATCATAAGCCTCAAACTGAAACCAAGAAAGAAGAACCTAAAAAATAATAACCGAAGAAATAGTAGGTTAAAAAATAATAAAAGCATGATGCTAATTTTGTCTTGAGTGAGAATCATGGAGACCAAAGCGCCCCAGCACCAAAATAATCTCATCCATAAGCCGCTAAAGTTGACCACGCTCCTCACACTGAGACAAAGAAGTAATAAAATTATGAGTAAGACTTTTAACCATAAGCGAAGAAGGCTTAGTGATATAGCCTAATGATACTTGAAAAACAAGTTATTTATAAATTATTAAATACTATTACAACGTTAGAAGTATTATTACTACTAAAAGAGAGCTTATAATGTATTCAAATACGCAGATATGAGAATTATTATAAAGTATTATCAATTAAATGAGCTTTCTCAAGAAATGGCTAGGCCTTGGCGGCAACGATCTCAAGCACGCAGCATAGAACACGAAAATAAATGGAACTTTGTACCGCGTGATAAAGGACGCTCGAAGCATAATGTAACTCCAATCCCCTAACTCTAGATTTCATGAATGCATAATTGGTTTCGAGATCAATGAGCAATAATCATTGATAACTTTCAAGAGCACAAGCAAAACATAGACCTAGGCATCGATGTTTTCTTTTCCCATCCACCCTGAAATGAACTTGGTCTCTTTCAACATGAGTAAAAATAATGCCACACATTCATGCTTTGAATGGTGTCTTGATCCTACTGATCGAGTTGGATGCTATATGGACCCAAAAGACAAAGAGAAGTTTAAGGACATTGCTTGTCGAGCATTGAAGCAAATTTTGAACGATGAAAATATTAAAGACCATCTTAAATTGTGTAAGTAGTTACCTGGTATTCCTGTTTACAAAACAAATACAGATTCAGAAAAGTCTTAAACTGGAAGTCTTCCTATTTCTAGTAAAATAAGCGAAAAATCGGAAGCTAATTTATAAATAAATGAAATAATTCTCAAATAAGTCGCAAAGGATTAAAATAGAATGGTCCATACTGCATCATACTACTAAATTGTTGATAAATAAAGAAAATTAATAAAGAGCCCTATAGTATTTACTTTGAAAGAAGTGGACAAATTTTAGTTCGAGTTTCAGCTTATCAATGCAACTGGCTTCACTTTCCTTAGACAGAAGCTGACTCCTGGACTCATTTACGAAATTAACACAGATCTCGGGTACATTAAATGGATGTCAATCAATTAAGGTTTCAAAGTTATTTAAGTAAATTTCGATGGCAAAAGAGATGCAGCTATGAGTTTGAAATTCGGTGTCTTACAATGTCTGTACTAAAATAATTAAAGACGGAAATTAACAGATGCTGTTGCTGAAGATTAAATTGCTTATATGAACAGAATATCTGAAAAGCAATAACCTATCCTCAATCCTAAGATCATTAAAACTTACGAGGATGCACGATAATAAATATAAATAGAGGAGCCTAAATTTATTTATGAAAACTCTGAAGCTGAGAAAGGACTTGAAAAGTATCGAACTTTCTGTCAAGCTAAAATTAATAAATTCGATGTCGCAGCCTTAGGAACAATGCTTGAGACTCTTAAAATATCAGAAGATAGCAAAGTTGTAAGATTGGATCAAAAGACTGTTAAAGATCAAAAAGGAAAATAAATCCATGTCGATAATATCTTACTTCATGACAATGATGAGAAAGCTATCTTAAATGACCAAGATGGTCAAGTTCATTACTACGATATGTAAAACGGAAAAGTAATTCAATCATACGAGCTTTCCCACAAAGGCATCCAAGATATCTGCCCAGAGTACAAGCTAGCAGACACAAACCACTACAAAACAATAAAAGCAGTAAGCCCAAACACAATATATGAAATCGATCCAAGACTAAAATAAGGCTCCAATAATTTGAAAAGTTACCAGACGAGTCCACAATTCAACAGAATTGCTGTGGATGGTAAAGGTCGATTTGCTATTTCATCAACTAACGGGTAAATTAGACTGTTTGATCAAATTGGGCGAAATGCCAATTGTAAATATCCTGCATTCGGTCATCCTGTGCTTCATCTTGATAGTACTAAAGACGGCAGATGGCTGCTAGCGACATTTAAGACTTATTTGTTATTGCTTCCAACATCAACCTAGAATGATGAGAGTCTGTACTAGAATAAAATCAAAATAAGTGAGCGCCCTCAACCAATAAAATTGACAATAAAACTATAACATTTGCAGCTGTGCAAAATTGACGATCTTCAAATGATTCCAGCCAAGTTCGATTAACGTAAAGCAAGCAAATAAATGTTCATCGTAAGTGGATTTGGGTAATTCTTTGTAATTTGGAATCTCGCATAGGTAATCCGTGGTCAGACTCAAAACTACAAATTCGCAAATATCGGTGGCGAAATTGTTCAAACAGAATTCAAATTCGACGATGTGCGAAAATTGATCATGACAACAAAGACGGGCATCGTTGTGAAATAAAATAGGGTCAAGTCTTGATTTATGTATGTTTGGCATATTTACTATCATATCTAGTGAAAATCACAATATTCAAATCATATAGCTCACAATGTTGATTAAGTATATGGTTACTAGGTATTTTGGCTGCCGCTAGTTGTTTCCTTCGTGGGTCCCTTTGGCTCTTCGACCTTGGCTGGTGCAGCTGATAGCTTTGAATAAATGTGCAGTAACACCACGATACCGATGTACACTAGACTCATTATCAACACGGTTTTTGGCTGAATTCTGAATCCTGCACTGTCTTCAGAGAAGTAGCTCATTCCTGACGAAGATCTCTTGGCCGACATTTATTTAATTTATATACTAATGTTATATAATCCACGTATTCTTAATATTCTGTATTATCGTAATATCCAAAATACTCTCATTTTACATAATATAAAATAGAAGTAGAAAAATTAAGTTAGTTATCATATGATGGCCTGTAACACGTTATCGATATGCTTCATCGCTCCTTTTGTATTTTTTAGTACTATTTCGGGAACGACGAGTATTTTACAACAATTCCTAGTCATACTTTTGCTTATGTTTTTAGCGAACAATATTATGAAGACAATGAGTGCGATAAAAACTATTGAAAACATCGAGGTGACAACTCCTAAATTAACAACCGTCTCTTAGTGATGAGATGTCACCATTTACTCACAGTCTCGTAAGAAATTATCAATAAATTCGAACTCTAAATTTATTATCTATTCTGCAGCGATTTGATCAGACAATGACTTCGAAAAGTTCGAACTTCCTGAAATAATTGATAATGAAGTGCTAGTTATACTTTACTCTACTACTGAGTGGGATTAAAATAGTTTCATTTTCGAGTAAGTTGTGTTTATGCAAACTTGGGAATAGTAAATGTAATCGTTTTGTTTAATCGAATTACAGAGATTATCTTATAAAACGAACAGTAAACTAGCTTAATCTCCATTAAATTTTTGTATGCTCTTCAACAAATTGAAGACATAGTCAGAAAATTGCAGACTATCTTATTAATCTTGCTAATATTGTTTGATACTTTATAGAAAATTTAAGTCAGAATCAGTTGTCTGGTTCATCATGAATATTTTTTTCACTGACAAAAAATTAAAAACGAATTATTTTTAGTAATCTAAGAACTCAAAATAATTCTTAAGGTATTAATTATTTGAAACGTAGGTTCGCTCTTAATTAACAAGCTTGACTGATAGACCAGCAATTAAGCCCAAAAGAAGGCAAAACAAAGATATTCTAAGTTTAAATGAATTTTGATTTCGTATTTTTGTCATTGTTTTCTTTCTATGGAATTTATCACTTTCAATTTAAAATTTTTGAAGTGGTTTCATTAAGGGATTCGATTCCACTATTTCTTACTATATTTTAATAGCTTAATTATCAGATTGACTCGCTCTTCCAATGCATTAAGTAAATATTATGTTAACTTTCCTGAAATAGTTCGCACAATTTTCGCAATTTTTATCACTAATAGTCAAGAAAGCATTAAAGATCTCATCATTGTGCAGCCTTTTAATGATCTAAAATTTCCAGATTAAGTAAAAAATTCCAAAGAAGAACAACGAAAATATTGCAAAGATAATTCTTGAAAGTATTATACTATGAAATAAATCGTCATTGATAAATTAAAGCAATTTCTCAATATTTGTTTCAACGTAAGATTTCAGCGTTGGATGATTTTAGTCTATCTGTCGTCTCAGGGTTGAAATTTATTAAATATTAATAGTTTGATTTAACATGTATTTTTATTTTAAAAGTTTGAAGTAATCTGTATATATTGTGAAGTACTGGTCCATTACAACTGTTTGTAAATCTTAATTTGTGTCTGAATATTTTATTAATCTTTATAAAACTGGTTTATTGCCCCATTAGTCTTCAAGCCATAACCCAATATGTTAATTTTCAAAACTATTAAGTACGATATCAAGAGCAGCTCCTGCTCTCTAAATTTGAAAACTTGGCAATTTCAGTTTCAAGTCAAAGTTAATAAACCGGCTATAAGCGAAAGAAATTCCACAAAACTTTTCAAACAGCCTCAAAGATTCCCTGGAATGATCATCAAAATTATCATTAATGTACAGTTAAATATTGATTTCAACTATGAGAACAACAGCCATAAGAATGAAACAAAATAGAACAGCAAGAACATAATAAAATATTGACCTATTTGCAAAAGTTGGACTATTTTTCACTCGTTAGCGAAGGCTTAAAAATATACTATCTGAAGACATGCTTAAATTATAAGTTGATGTATGAATACTTGAATTATACTCACAGAACTGAATCTAGTTTCGATTAGATTTTGCTAAAGAATTGCTTGATTCAGGGAAATCTTATTATCTTAATTATACCTCTTATTTACGATTTGGATCACCATTATTATCCATTGATGCGAAATTTTTATGAATTGTAATGAATTTTATGACAACAAAGAAAAGATTTCCCATTCTATATGGCTCATAAGAGACCGATATTCGAACAGCTCTAGCTTTAGTTTTTATTTGTTATTCTGGCAGTATTGTCTAAAGACAACTGGCTTTAGTTATTTGATATCGACTCAATTGATACTCCTATAACAATTATTCAAGACCTTTAATATGATAGAAAGTAAGAGTTGTTTTCTTTTTTTGAGGAGATGCTTTAACTTATGATATTAGACTTTGCACATTTTAACATACAGCCGAAAGTGGTAATTTAGAAACTTAAGAACCTAATGCTTTCTTGAAATTTTATCCTAGTCCGTCAATAAAGCCATCCTAATTAACCAGCATAAAATCATTATGGTTAGCTTTGAAAAAAGTAGCTAACAGATTAACTGAATCTAATCTTTGTACAATTCGCACATAAATAGCCGTTTAAAAACAGATTCTATCTTTCGTCATAGCAAAAATATATCTTTTCTTATGAATATTCGCCCATGAAGCTCTTTCCCTCCATGAATCCAAAATGACATCATGTTATTTTTGCATTGATTTTGGCATAACTTAATTAATGTTTTAGCCAATAATGATTTATTTTCTGTATCCGAAAACGTGGGTAATATTTTTTGAAACATTGAGAATTATACCCATTTTAGTCTTCTAAATTTCAGATTAAAATATAACAGTACTTTTTTAAAACATAACAGCCTTGATATCAAAATTTTGTTTCTTTAATATTTTTACATGCTAATTCTTTGATATATGGTTATCTCTAAAAGCTTATTTAAGTTCAGCCGGCATAGAAGTCTTCAATTTGATACAAACTTAATAAATATTGATGAACTCCAATAAACAGAGACTGAAGTGAAAAGATTAATATATTTTTGGAATTATTTAGTCGATCTCTAAAGACAACTGAATTTGCTTTTAAATAGAGTTGTTGACTGCTGAATAATCAGGAATTCTCTTGCCTAGTGATATCCAGAAATCCATTTTATTGCTTGAAATTTGTTGTAATTTATTAGATAATTTAAGTATTAATTAATCATGCACTTGAATCAATTCAGTTTAAAATGCGCATGCTACAACTTTTCGACTATCGACAAAAATTTTTATTTATTGTTTAAAACATAAGTACTACAATTATTGAGATACAGACAATTTCGTTTAAAGTCTCAATAATTTCATTTTCGATAGCAGATCAGGAAAAGACTTAAAAAATATCAGCTTCAAATAACAACAGTATAAACTGAGCTAAATATTATTGGCACAGCAATCCATAATTTCTCTAATTTTATCATTAATAACATTACTTTTATACAGCTCCTTATTATCTAAATTTTGTTTCATATTACAGACACAGTGCACATCGACACATTTATTTTAATGTTAATTTTTTAAAGTATTGACAATAAATTATAATTTTGCTGCACCATTTGTACGATCCATCAACGAATCCGATAATATTGATAAATATAGTTGATTTAATCTTAAACTGGTGAGCTAATTTGTTATTATTTAATGATTTCGATAATCTATGTACTGTTTTGTACCCCATAACAAGAATATTGTAAGAGTCAGGGTTAGAAGTTACATATTTGATGCGAATATTGTGTCGGGGAGACTTGAATTTAGTAATGAGACCAATGATATTGAAAATTAGAAGCATGAAGAAAACAAAAACCCAAACTAAGCTGTACTGCTATGGAACAGAAACTAACTACATACAACATCTATCATAAAACATATAAATTACATAAAGGCACAATGGCAAATATAACATGCAAAGCAATAATAGCAAGCAAACCCTTATTATTACTACTATAATTATTATTAGTGTCACCATACTGCTAAGTTAGTACAGTTGTCACAATAATCAACACATACGATATAAATTATTTCATTAATAATTTGTTGTTGTGGTAATGGATCATCAAATTCTAGTTTTGCATTTTGGCACTGCACGATATTAGCTGAATGAATATATGGATTATGAGGCAGATTAATATGCTGAAGAAACATAGAATTTTGAATAATATTGTCAAATTTTATGAATTCTAGGCCAATATTGAGATTATTAAGTATCGGATTAAAATTGGGTTTATTATGCTTATTATGAATGCGATTATGATCACTTTTTGTTTAGCAGATTGACTGTCTTTGAAAATTAGTATAAATCCTAAAATGAAGCTGATTATAAACGCAGACCATACACACAAATTAAAAATTTGTTGATTTGAATCTAATAGTAAGTTCGTTAATTTTTCCCAAACATTTCTAATCCTTCCAAAGGATTGGTTGCTGTTAGTGATAGGCAAAAAAGCAATATTCAGAAACACACCGAATAACATTTTAAACCAGATGATCATGAAGATGAGAAAATTGTGTCTTATTCGAAAGTTAGCGAACTATCGTTTCAGTTATACGCATCTGTCATAGAGGATTGCATTAAAGTTACGATCATTCTCTTTGTCTGAATACATTCGAAGATGTTCCTTATTTAAACACTTTTATAATTTTTAGAAATTGTGCGAAAGAAATCAGCTAAAACAATTTCAACAAGTTGCATCAAATTAAGACCTAATAAAACATAACTAATTCTATAAGACAATCATTAACAGTATATTATTTATAAATTTACAAATGTTCATCTTAATAAGTAGAAATGTAATCATTTATAGAAATACTCAATTCTGGCATTTCTTTCTTCCAGTCATTCTCATCATTGATTCGAAAATCAAGAATCCGCAGCCGTTTACAGGAAATGATCTTAGAATAGTCACTCCCAGTCCTTTATAGAAGGTCTTTATACCTTCTTAATTATATTTCATTTTTGAAAGTGTTACTGCAGACATAAACTCTTTGCTTTTGATTGATTGAGACTGTACTAATGTTTTTGCATAATCGATTGGGTAAGTAGCAAGCCATGATGCTGTGCCTGCAATCCCACCCATGAAAAATGCAGCTTATAAAGGGGCGTTTGATGAAGTTTATCCTTCGGGATCGAGAAGTCTCATACCTTGTTAATAAACTCCAAAGTAGAAGGACAAAGCAATAATTTCACGAAGTAGAGTTGAATGAAAGCCTAAGTATAACCCCTTCAAACCATTTCTTTGATATATTTTCTTAACCACATCGAGTGAACTCTTATACTCCTTAGATGCGTCTTTCTTTTGAAGTTGAATTCTCGTTAAGTCCACCGGTGTAACAACTAAGGCACTCGGTATTCCAGATAGAAAACCTGAGGCAAAGGCAGTTGTTATATTGGGACCAGAGCTTTCCGTCTCACTTGCTTGAAGTTTCAACAATAGCTTTTTCATGAACTCATTCGAAGCAAACTGCAAGGCCACTTGAGGTCCAACACCTAAAAGCGGAGAAAGTGTGCCTTTGTAGAAAGTTGACATGCCTTATTTGAAATGAATTTTTTTGATGCAGTCAACAATTCCTAAATATTCTGGAGATTTCAAGGACTGATTAGCCAGTCTAACTTTGATAATTTCAAATGGTTGCATGATAAAGACTTGACTCCATCCTGAAACCACCCCACAGACAAGATCGCCAGCAATCTCGAATGCAGCAGCACCTGCGCTTTGACTCAGTCTCACACAAAGAAATGTTTATAACAAATTTAAATTAAACTGTTGACTAGTATTAACAATTTTGGTCGGCATTTATGAGTACTATTATATTATTTTAAAAGGTTATTAAGCTACTTAACTATGCATGAATAAACTAAAGAAGAAGATAAATAAATTTATAAAATATGCTTTGTATCACAGTAAATGGGCTGCTAAACCAGATGGACCACCAGTTGGCAGTTATATTTTTTATTAACTTTTTTTTGTATGTTAGACTGATTTTTTGGTTTAAAGAGTTTAACTTTTGTTTGAAATTTTTTGTTAAGGCTATTACTTTTTTGACTGATTCGATTATTGTTTCAACGGATTTGATTGTTGCGTCGACGAGTTTTATTGTACATTATTCTCTTTTTTAACTATTGGATGTTAAATTTGTTTTGAATTAGCGATTGTTGAAGCTGAAGTCTCGGTTTTTACTGTTTAAGGTGTAGATGCAGATGCAGATGCAGATGCAGATGTTTGCTATGGTTTCACTTATTTAATCACTTGACTGATTCCTTTGAGACCTTTTCTTTGAGTTGGTGGAATAGGTGTTGCAATTTTTGCTACTTCTGGCTTTTGTTAAACTACACTTTATTATTTTTTCTTCGTCTACTTTTACTCGATAATTTTATCTTGTTTTGCTTGTTTTGTCTGCAATACGCTACTTTATTTTACTGCTTATGTATTTTTCTTTTAAATTTCTACAGTATTAACTTAAGATTATTATTATTACTTCTCTGGAATATCATCTTTTTATCTAACGTCTAGTAATTGGTCTGATTGACACATCTCAGGGCTTTTGTCTAGTCTAATCTCTTAAAATACAGGAAATCTTAATGAAATTCCACCTTTTCCCTGACTGAAATCGAGTTCATAAATGGGAGATCGTGATATTCCATCAGCTTTCAATTTAAACACGTAAACAGGTTTGAAATAATTAGCGAATCTTAGCTTTTTAGGAATTTGATAAGATTATGGTTTTTCTTTAACTGTTATTTTAGAGAACATTTGTGTTAATTCTTCAAGCTGAACTTAAGTGAATCCTGTTCCTACTTTGCAAACAGGATGTATCTTACCTTAGTGGTATATCCCCAACATAAAATTACCAAAAGCTTATTTTCTTTTCCCTTAACCAAAAGCAGCACCCATAACAATCAAATCCACATCAATATTTCCGATACCTTTATTATCCAATATGAATCCTCTTTTCATTTTTGCCCAATATTTTCGTGATCCATTCTTAAAATAAATGTCATCTTAGCCCTTAAGTATTATGCCTTCATAGCCAGCTTAGACAATACTTTTGAAATGTTGAAGCAAATTTTATTTTTATTACGGAAATGTAAATTATTTTATTTCACTGATTTTTATATGTGGAGTTTCAAAAAGAAGTTTTCTTCTGGTCATAAGATCTTTCTGGGTCATCTATTAACCATTGTATTAAATAATATCAAAAGCGAAGACCTAAATTGTGGTATCGTTGCCATCTAATGTTGCTTTTCCTCTTTTTGAGATCAGCTTTTGCATGCTCATGTGTTTTCCTTATTTATCTACACATACCATTTCACCATCTATCTTTATGCTGGTAATTTATGGTCGCTAATCCAATTATTTTTGTAAAACTTTTGCCAATGGGCCATATCGATCAGTTTGCTATTTTTTATTACGGCTCATTAATTGTATTGGTTCACCTTTCTTGTATGATATTAAGGTTCTTTAACCATCATATTTTAAATCAGCCATAATTTTTTGATTATCTTTTGTTACACAGAATTTTTAAAGGTCTAATAAATTTTTTAATCCTTTTGCAAGCATGAAGTCAAATGCAGGATTTTATACTGAAACTTGCTTCTGTTTTGAGGCAGCTGACTTTTATTTTGGAGCTGCTTTCTTTTTTTGAGGAGCTGCTTTCTTAGCTGGTGGCTTTGATTCATTTTATTATTGAAGTTGTCTTGCTTATTCATCATTTTCAAGCCCAAGTTATTACTGCGATTTTTTAACAGCTTTTCTACGGCCTTTCGTCGGCTTTGGTTAAACCTGCTCAACATTTTACTATTCTCCTTATTAAGTTACTTATTATTATTGAACATTCTCTTTTAAGAAAGTCAGTGATTTATAAGTGAGTCCGATTCTTAGTTTCCTATCCAAAATCCTGAGTATAATTCTAATTTCATCAACACTCATGCTGTCCATAATTTCAGCCAGCCGATCCAATTTTTCCTTTTGTGAGCCTTTTCCTTCATGTTCTGCCATATAAAACAGTAATTATTAAACATCAGCAAGCTGCACAATATCCTATTAATTTTCTTCAGGATCTTACAGCTAGTTCACCAGTTAATCAACGCCTTTTTCTTTAATTTATTCCGCATCGACATCATTAAAATATCTTTCTGTAACAAATTTAAGTAGAGTCTTTCCTGCTAATTTTGTTGGAGGTTTATCTCGGATGAATGTGAGTATGTTTGCGATTCTCTACTTATCTTCCTCGACTGATGATTCATAGTATTCATTAACTAATTTCTTCTTTGCAATCGCACCTTTTGTCGATTAAACTTTTAAAAGCATGACCGCGAGTTCTTTGAAACTGGCGAACGAGAATGCTGGTGATCTGAGCAAAATGTTGGAAATCATAAATAATAATTAATAATAAGACTTAAATTTAACATTGATCTTAACTTAATATATATACTCAATTATTATTTTAAGTGATTTACCTAGAATACCCGCATTCAAGAAAAAAATATCTTCAAGTATCATTTTACTCTGGCATCTAAAATCCATAATTTTAGGCCATTTACTTGAATTTCTATGATTTGTACATCACGTCTAAAACTTCAAATCTATTGAAAGAATTTGATTTCATGAGTTGTCCTATTTTTTTGCAGCATTGACTTAGCTAATTGAGAAAGTTCTTAATCTCATAAATTACTGAGCCTTCGTATATAATTTTATCAGCAATAAATTTATACTAAACACTAAGTAGTTCTATTTTCTAAGTGACAAGTTGATCAAAAGTATAATCTTTGATAACTTTACCAATAAAATTTCTCTAAATTTCAAAATAATCACTCAATTATGCTAGCATCAATCTTTCCTTTGGCACTAAAATCGCACATCGATTTTTGAAATTATTTTCAAATTAAATTCGATTGTAAATATCAGCAAATTTAAATATACATAGTTTCACACGGTTAAAACAGTCATTATTTCTTTCATTTTATAATTAATCCACATTTTGTAATAATTTTGTTATCTTGTACTGCTGTTACTCGCAGAATAGTAAGTAAATTTTGGAAAATAAAAACATTAACCGAATGTGGTTTAAGAAAATTGGGCGGATTGGCTGTTTTTAGAGAGGCGTCGTCATGTAAGATTTTTCATAAAATTATAGAATCTATGTCCAGCTTTTAAATGGCTAGTACTGATAAATTCCCCAACACTTTATTACAAGTTTTCTCAATAAACTAGGTTTACTATTAAAATCTCTATCATATTTTCGAAACCATTATTATGGATGGGATGCATGTTTTTTCTTAAATGTCTTGTCGTCATTGAAGATAGATTGCTTACCTTGAAATGGACCTTATTTTGCAAAGGAAAAATAAATGACAGCTCCAAGAGCCCAAATATCATACTTACGAGCATTTTCGAAAGTTAAATCATAAGGTTTCAGTGTCTAAGGGTTGCTACTTTAAGGATGAAGACAATATTAATAACTATAATGATTTTAAGGACCCACTCCATAATCTCCCAGCCTGGTCATCGGAAACTAATTCGACCCTTAACCTGAAAATTTTACTAAAATAGCTGTTGGATTAATTCTCAAATGACAAAATTTATTTTGTTATAGAACAACCATTGCTCTAATAACTTGATAGAAAATATGCTTGAGTTCCCCTTCAGTAAGATTAGGTCTTTTAAGTACAATTTATTGTAAAGATTATGAACCTTAAAAATATTACGACATAACATAAACTTTTCTCTAACTCTAATTAAAACCTTGAGCTCTCACAGGCACTAAATGATCAAATTTCGGTATTTATGATATCGCAAGCTGTCTCCCCTTAACTTTCGGCGTAACTTAAATATCTTTTGTAGTTTTTAATATGCATTCGTATAATATAGTATCTTTATATTTGTATTATGGTCGAGTACAGCGTTGGGAAGCATTTAGGCTTTGGGTTTACTTTGGAGCTTATGATATTGGTAGCTTAAGGCATTATTTTTATAATTCGTTCATAGTCTACTCCCAGATAAATAATATCTAATTATACTCAGAAGACAATAAGACGTAATACTTACAATTAACTTATTAAGACTAAAAAATTCAAACATCAATAATGATATATACTCATTAATAATGTGAAAATAGTCCTCAATACCATCAACATTTCAGCTAGACTTTATTATTTAATAAATTTAAGATAATTACTATTCTTTAATTCCATTTTTTAATTAGCGAATATTAATGAATTAGATTTTAAATTCAATAATTAGTATCAAGATAAAGTCGTTACATAATTTGGATACAATATATGTACAAATATCAAATAGGTGCTCATCTGCACTTGAACAAAGCAAATAATGCTTGCTTTTTCATGAGATTCTCCACAATTTGATCAGCTCTTCTAAATTTCTTCCTGATTGGCATTTATTGTAGTTTAAACCCAGTTTATTCCTTGATCATCATCTTATCAAAACGAGTCATCTTCTTCCTGAACACATGGCCACCTCCGCAATATTTTACAGCTTTGTCTTCGAACTCCTGCTTCATTTCCCTTAGCATAGGGTTGACTTAATCTTCAGGACATTCGAAATCGTATCCCATCTTCTTTTACCATCTTGCTACTGTGTTGTGGATCGAATTTTTCTACGTGTATTTTGGCGGAGTTATACAATTGTAACCTTATGAATTGCGTTTGTTTTATTTTTTACGGTTGCGTTCGGATTTATGAATTTTTACTTCGTACATTTTGAGCTAATTAGTGAAAGAATATAATAACTCACATAAGCTCATTCAAATAATAACAATACTGATAAAATCTGATATAATAGTATGTTTAATGAAAATTACACAAAATCATTAAGCAGATTAAATGATCAATAATCAAAAAAATCTGTTATAGAATGTTAGGTTAACAATATAAATAAGCAGATTAAATGATCAAGGGCTTTCACTGAGCATTTCGATACAATTCCCAAAACATCCACATGAAGATTTTTTAACTGGTTCTTCTTATTATGCTCCAGTGAATGATTAATTCAAGCTTTCCATACTTGTCTAAGATGATAATAGCTAAGCCTTTCTTGCTACAGAATTCTTTCTCTTCTGTCTTTCTAATCCCGTAGAATTTGTGAAAAGATTATATAGTTGAGCAAAAATTAAATTCAGTAATCCAAATGCCAATAATGAGCTGAAAACGATGGTAACAATATTGATTGGTAAATGAACAGCATCAGGCACTTCTATAGATTTTCTATAACTGACAATCTTAAGGTTTAAAAGTAAAGCAACAGAACAGAATATAACTTAAGCAAGCCCAACAAGCAGCACAAAAAGAAACAACGTAAATTTCCCAACATTATGCGCACCGACACAGTTATTAATCCATGGACAATGATGATCGTACCTGTGTATACATTTCTGACAGATATAACAATGGAATATTTTATCATTCAGTGGTCGTTTACATTCAGCACAGAAATGTCCCTATATGTCGAGTAAGGGTAATGGTTTCTTTCTTCTTGGCTTGCGTAATAGTAGTATGTATAGAGTTAGGATTATGAGCTAGTATATGCCTTAGAATAACAGAGGCACTAGTTTTACGTAATGCTAGTCGATGGTGAATTCGGAGATTAGGTTTACTGGCAAGAAGAATAAGTGGAACAGAATTATGAAGTATATTGAGTAAGAGTATGATGATTTCTATGGCTCGTATACTATCTTCTTATTACACTTTATCTTAATTTTATCGCATGTACCAAAATCATTATCCAAAATTTTAACCAAATCTTCCCTCTGAGCATTTTTAGCAATTTGAAGTGCACTCTACCCATTATTATTAATATCTGCTCTACTTGCACCCTTGATTAACAACAATTTAACAATCTATTTCTTCCCTTCTTTGGTAGCAATTAATAATGGCGTTTATCCTTAATTATTAGCCAAACTTTTATCAGCACCCAGGGTCAACAAATATGATACTATTTGTGTGTAACCCTTACCACAAGCTTGATGTAATATAGTATCGCCGCTTGCGTTTGGCAAATTTATGTTGTAATTGTGTTTTGATTACAGTAAGTAAATGAGGGATTTGACTCGATTGTGTTACACGCACATGAATAATATGTTCTCGTTTTTTGTAGTCCGGTAATGCATGTTTGATCCGCATTATTCTAGGAATTGGATCATCTGTATGTTACCATGTAGTGCAGCGTATAGTAATGGAATATATCCTTAATTGTTGGCAGTGTTAACCCATGCTCGTAGCTTATCATTGAAGGTAGACATCCCAGTATATAGGCCAGACCCATGGTGCGTTTACGTGAACTATTTGAAATGCTTTATGAAAATCTTCATGCGAGGTAGATCGTTCTTGAATGCAGCAAAGTGAAGCAGTGAGCTTTTCTTCTTATCTGCTAAAATAGAGACATTGAGCTCAGATCTCTCTTATAGATAATTCTTAAGCTCGTCAATGGATTTTATACTTGTGATTTGTGTGATAGGTTTCTCCATAATAATATCTATCACTAACTTGAAATCTATTCTAACTTATTCATTAATCTATTTATCTTAATACTTTATTAACTATACCAGGTATGATAAAAATGTGAAATTTTATACAGGAATAATAATTAGAAAATATTTGTTTACTTCAATGTTTGCTTTCATGTTTTTACTAGTTGAGCTATTTTAACACACTTTCACTCTTTTCTGTCATGATAATTTAACTCTTAGTCAAGCTTTACTTTTTAATGCCACCTTAGCTTTAAGTTCCTGAAAATTCGTCTTCCTCTTCAATATCGAGATCTAGTTTCACGTCTTTGGGTCGCATGACGTAAAATGATGTGCTCTTCTAGTTTACATTTTTCCCACCGAAAATGACAATAAACTCGTTATCAACTACAGTGGCAGCATGGTAAACTCTAGGTACTGGTTGACTTGAACTTGTCTTACATTTTATTATTGGGTATATCCTAGATTAATAGATTATTACCATTCTAGTTTTTCGGTGTCGAATACAATTACATCGTTATATCTCTGTTTTTTATCACCTTAACCACCAAAAATAATCAAAAATTCGTGCAGTGCGTTCATAGTGTGGCCATTCCTTGGAGCAGGAGGATTTCCTTTTGGTTTAAGTTCTTGCCAGTGCAAATTCGAGACAGTTTCAAGATCCATAACCCACATATCATTAAAATTAACATAGCAGCTGAATCCCTTTTAACTATTGACATTCTTGCCTCCGAATACGTACATTTTTGAGTGAATCAAGGCTGAAGCATGTGAGAATCTAGGATTTGGCAGCTGCCCATTAACCTGAATAGAGTCCTCGTCGATCCATTTCATTTATTATATGTCTAGCACTTGAATATCGTTGTAGGTCGACTAGAATTCGATATCTGTGGAACAAAAATAACCTCCAAAGAACACTAGTAGGGTTTTATACAATACACAGGATTGCTTCTCTCTTTTTTGAGGAATAGATCCCTTGATATCTGGCGCAGGTGCCCATGTACGATCAGTTGAGTTAAAAGTATGATAATCTTGCAGAATAACTTTGTTATGACCTCCGAAAATAATCATCTTATTTCCATACACTTCACAGCAATGAAAAGCTCGTTAATTTGGCAAAATTTCTTCAGCTTGCATCACCCCTAGCTTATGTATGTTGACTTTCGTAAGTTTATTTGTAAAATCGTTATGTATCCTCCCTGCATTATATTTTTATTACCTCCAAAGATATAAATATGTTATCCAACCTGACACATACTATGCCC
>APMI01010248.1_pt1 | contig 27333 bp, 28 predicted proteins | sample 667938 | NCBI WGS metagenome assembly APMI01 (sample SAMN01084076, study PRJNA167559) | wastewater metagenome | biome: Wastewater | place: Denmark: Ejby Moelle, Odense | collected 2011-11-28
CGGGCGGGTTGAGAGGCGGCTGGTCGTTTCCCCCGCCCCTTGTGCTGACGATACGCCGGCCGACGAGTGCGGCGATCAGCGATAGCACCGCGAAGACGAGCCATTGCGTCTGCCACACCCAGAGCGTCTGCTCCCACAGGAGAAGCGAAAGCGCGCCGGTGACGATCGCGGCGATGCCGATCCAGACGAGGAAGACACCCGGCAACAGCACTTCGAAGATCAGGAGGACGATCCCGAGAAGCCACCAGGCCCAGGGACCGAGTTGCGCGACGATGCTATGGATCATGCTCACGTTCCCTGCGGCGGCGTGTCGAACGGATTGCGGAAGGCGGGTGTGGAGGCCGTCGTCGAGGTCGTCGTCGACGGGCGGGCGCGCTGCGGGTTGCCTGCGGGCGCCGCGCCGTCGCCGAACACTTCCTTCGCGATGGCGCCGATGCCGCCGAGCGAGCCGACCAGCGAGGAGGCTTCCATCGGCATCAGCACGATCTTGGAATTCGGCGCCTTGCCGATCGAGGCCATGGCTTCGGTATACTTCTGGGCGACGAAGTAGTTGATCGCCTGCACGCTGCCGGCGGCGATGGCGTCGGAGACCATCTTCGTGGCCTTGGCTTCGGCCTCGGCAAGGCGTTCGCGCGCCTCCGCGTCGCGGAAGGCGGCTTCGCGCAGGCCCTCGGCCTCGAGGATGGCGGACTGCTTGGCGCCCTCGGCGCGCAGGATCTGGGCGTTGCGCGAGCCTTCGGCCTCCAGCACCTGGGCGCGCTTCTCGCGCTCGGCCTTCATTTGCCGGGCCATCGAATCGACGAGGTCCTTCGGCGGAGCGATGTCCTTGATCTCGACGCGGGTGATCTTCACGCCCCAGGGATTGGCGGCCTCGTCGACCACGCGCAGAAGCTGGTCGTTGATCTTGTCACGATTGGAGAGCAGTTCGTCGAGATCCATGGAACCCATGACGGAGCGGATGTTGGTCATGGTCAGGTTGATGATGGCGTGCTCCAGATTGGCGACCTGATAGGCGGCCTGGGCGGGATTGAGAATCTGGTAGAAGGCGACGGCATCGGCGGCGACGCTGGCATTGTCGCGGGTGATGACTTCCTGCGTGGGGATGTCGAGGACCTGTTCCATCACGTTCAGCTTGGAGCCGATGCGGTCGATGAAGGGGACGATCAGGTTGAGGCCGGGCTGGAGCGTGCGCGTATAGCGGCCGAAACGTTCCACCGTGTACTGGTAGCCCTGCGGAATGGTCTTGATCCCGGCAAAAAGGATCAGGATGACCAGAACCACGAGGGCGACGACGACGATATCCATTCCGGCAAAATCCATGTTCTTCTCTCCAAAAGGCATTGCGGCGCTACTGTAGGCAATACGGGCCGCGATGCCAGTCTATTTGGACGGGAAGAAGATTTATGCCGGTCAAACCCAGCCGGAAAGCTCCCGGCGCACGACCGCCTCGAGAACGGCCATGCCCTCGGGGGAATCGTTCAGACAGGGAATATGCGCGAACTTCTCGCCACCATTGTGCAGGAAGCTTTCGGCGGCCTGCTCGGCGATCTCCTCCAGCGTTTCCAGGCAATCGGAAACGAAGCCGGGATTGAGCACGGCGATGCGCTTGACGCCTTCCTGCGCCAGTTTCTCCACGGTCTTGTCGGTATAGGGTTGCAGCCATTCCTCCGGCCCGAAGCGGGACTGGAAGGTGACGACGAGCTTTTCCGCCGACCAGCCGAGACGCTCGCGCAGCAGGCGGGCGGTCTTCTGGCACTGGCAGTAATAGGGGTCGCCCTTCTCGAAATAGCTCTTGGGAATGCCGTGGAAGGAAGTCAGTACCTTTTCCGGTTCCCAGTCGAGCGTCGCGAGATGCTTCTCGATGGAGACGGCGAGCGCGTCGATATAGGCCGGGTCGTCGTGATAGGGCGGCACTGTGCGCAGCGCCGGCTGCCAGCGCATCTTCAGCAGCGTCTCGAAGGCCTTGTCGTTGACGGTCGCCGTCGTCGCCGCGGCATATTGTGGATAGAGTGGGAAGACCAGGATGCGCTCGCAGCCCTGCTTTTGCAGGTATTCCATGCGCGAGGCGATGGAGGGCTGGCCGTAGCGCATGGCCCAGTCGACGACGACGTTCGAATGATCCTTGAGGGTTTCCGCCATGAGTTCTGCCTGGCTGCGGGTATAGGTGCGCAGGTAGCTCTCGTTCCTGTCCTTGTTCCAGATCGTCTCATAGGCCTTGCCGACCTTGCCGGGACGGGTGCTGAGCACGATGCCGAAGAGGATCGGGTACCAGGCGATGCGCGGCCACTCGATGACGCGCTTGTCCATCAGGAATTCCTTCAGGTAGCGCCGCATGGATGTGTAGTCCGTGCCGTCGGGCGTGCCGAGATTGACGAGCAGCACGCCGACCTTGCCATGCTTGACGGGCGGATGGTCTGCGGGCTTGGCGACGATGTCCATGGTGGATCCTGTGCGTGCGGTTGTCGTTCTCATGCGGCGAAGGCCGGTCCGTTCAGAACGGTTCTAAAAAGAAATGCCGGTCCGGGAAAGCCCGGACCGGCAGAAAAAGTGGAGACAAATTGTCCTTATTTGGAGGGGATCGACAGTTCCTTGCCGATGTGCAGGGCGCGCGGACGCGGGTTGCCGTTGGCTTCCGCAATCCTGCGCCACAGCGTGCCGTTGCCATAGGCCGCCTTGGCGAGATCCCAGAGCGTGTCGCCGCTGGCGATGACATGCTTGCCGCCGGCGGTCGCCGTGGAACCGGCCGTAGTAGCGGCGGCTTCCTTGCCGGATGCAGCTTCACCCGTTGTCGCGCCTGCGGCCGATTTTGCCGCTGTGTCCGTCGGGGTCGCAGCTTCGCCCGTGGCGGGCTTCGCCTCGGTGCCCGCTCCCGCAGCGACTTCCGTGATGCGGCCGTCGGTATAGGGCTTGTAGGGGCGGTGGGCAGACAGATAGTCGGCGACGACCAGCTCGAGATTCGGACCGAAGTCGTAGGCATTCATGCCCGACTTGGCGAAGACGGAATAGCCGTCGCCGCCCGAGCGCATATAGTTGTTGGAGACGACGCCGTAGGTCTTGGCCGGATCGAGCGGCGCGAAGGCATCGCCCTCCTTCACCTCGACCGAGACGACACGGCTGCCGGCCGGCTTCGAGCGGTCGAAGGAATACTTCAGGCCGGAGACCTGCGGGAAGCGGCCGGCGCCTTCCTCGATCTGGCTGAGGCCGTTTTCGAGGGCGGCGACGATGTCCGAGCCCTTGAGCTGGAAGGTCGCGACGGTGTTCTGGAAGGGCAGGACGGACAGGACCTCGCCCATGGAGACCGGGCCGCCGTCGATGGACGAGCGCAGGCCGCCGCCATTGGTGATGGCGATGGTCATGCCCTGGTCCCTGGTGCGGTCGAGGATCGCATCCGTCACGAGGTTGCCCATGGCGCATTCGGCGGCGCGGCAGACCTCGCGCGAGCCGTCGATCGGCTCTGCGGCTTCGGCGACGATCTTGTTCTTCAGTTCCTCGATGGGGCCGGACAGCTCCTTGATACGGGCAAGGACGGCCTCGTCCGGCTTGATCGAGGAATCGATGAGGATCGGTTCACCCGAGGCTTCCTTCACCACGCCGGCATCGTCGAAGACGACCTTGAGATTGCCGAGATATTTCGTATAGGCGCCGGCCTGCACGACCGGCACCTTGTAGCCGCCGGGATTGTCGACCAGCGTCGGATAGGGACCTTCGGCCTTGTCCGAGGTGTTGGAGAGGAAGGTGTTGGTGTGGCCGCCGACCACAACGTCCACATCCGCAATCTTGGCGATGGCGGCAAGGTCGCGCGGATAGCCGACATGGGTGAGGGCGACGATCTTGTCGACGCCCTGTTTCTTCAATTCGGCGACGGCGGCGGTGATGTCGGCGACGTCGTTGCCGATCAGCACATTCGGGCCGGGCGAGGAAAGCTCCGCCGTGTCGTTGGCGACCGCGCCGACGATGCCGATCTTCTGTCCGCCCTGCTCGATGATGGTGAAGGGCTTGATCCGGTCGCCGATCTTCGAGCTTGCGCCGGCGGCGACATTGGCCGTGACGACCGGGAACTGGATCTTGTCGAGGAAGGTTGCAAGGCCATCCTCGCTGTCGTCGAATTCATGGTTGCCGACGGTCATGGCGTCGAACTTCATGAGGTTGAGGAATTCGGCTTCCGCCGCGCCCTTGTAGGTCGTGTAGAAGAGCGAGCCCTGGAAATTGTCGCCGGCATTGAGGAGCAGCACGTTCTTGCCGGAAAGCTTCTCGCGCTCGGCGTCGATGGCGGCCTTCAGGCGCGCGACGCCGCCGAAGCATTCGCCCTTGCCTTCCTCTTCGGCCGAGCAGGTCGAATCGAACTTGTTGATGGCCTCGATGCGCGAATGCAGGTCGTTGATATGCAGGATGTTCAGCTCATAGTCCGCAAGCGCCGAGCCGCTGGAGAGCGCGATAAGGGAAGCGGCCAGAAGGCCGGATCGGAAAATCGTCATGGGTCCTGTTCTCCTCGTTTGCCGCGATCCATGCCGCGGGGCTGTCTCTTTCCTGAACCGGAAACATGACAGCGGGCCGGCGGATGTTTTCACCGCTCGAAGGCAACTTCAAGAGAAAAGAGGCCGCGCGGAAGGCAGGCTCGTTTGACGGTTAAAACGAAAAAAAGGGCCTTTCGGCCCTTGATCCCGATATTGCCCTGCCTCAGGCGCGGCGGGCGAGCGAGAACTGTGCGCCCTCTGCCGTCGTGCAGTTCAGTTGGCTCTGGCTGACAAGCGCGCAGTTGACCTTGGAGCGGGTGTTGCGCACCAGCGAGGTCATGTTGATCTCGACCAGCGTTGGCGAGGTGTTGACGTAGGTGCCGGAGGCCAGAAGCTGGTTCGTGTCGGTCGTGCGCGTGGTGAACGTGCCGGCCGCGAAGGTCGAGACGATGCCGTTCGGGTCCACCCATGCGCCTTCGACGCCGGTCGGTGCGGGCCGCTGGGCCACCGGCATGTCGCGCGGGGCGCGTTCCGTCTGGCACGAGGCGAGCGCTACGGCGGCGGTGAGCAGGCTCAGGGCTGCGATTGGTTTCATCTCAAGTCTCCCAAGGTCACGGCGGCGCGAAGCACCGTTCGGTTCGCCAGACCATGCCGCGAAGAAATGCCGAAAGCAAGATATGCCGCCCGGCGAACGGGCATTATCCCATTGAAAGCGAAGACGCCCGCGGGCTTTGCCGTGGGCGTCTCGCATCGGGTCGTGTCGATCGCTCAGCGAACGAGGATGTTCCTGAACTGCCACGGATCCTTCGTGTCGAGGTCTTCCGGGAAGAGCCCAGGGCGGCCGTCGAGCGGGGTCCAGTCGGTGTAGTGGCCTTCGACCGGGCCGAGATAGGGCATCTGCACTTCGAGGCAGCGCTTGTAGTCGACCTCGTCGGCCTCGACGATGCCGGCCTTGGGGTTTTCCAGTGCCCAGACCATGCCGGCGAGCACGGCGGAGGTCACCTGCAGGCCGGTCGCGTTCTGGTACGGGGCGATGCGGCGGGTCTCTTCCAGCGACAGGCGCGAACCGAACCAGTAGGCGTTCTTATCGTGGCCGTAGAGCAGCACGCCGAGTTCGTCGACGCCGTCGACCAGCTCGTTCTCGTCGAGGACGTGCAGGACCGGCTGCTGGTTGCCGCCGTTGCCGAACATTTCATGCAGCGACAGCACGGCGTCGTTGCAGGGGTGGTAGGCATAGTGGCAGGTCGGGCGGTAGGTGACGTCGCCGTCCTTGTCGCGGACCGTGAAGAAGTCGGCGATGGAGATCGACTCGTTGTGGGTGACGAGGAAGCCGTATTGCGGGCCGGGCGTCGGGCACCAGGAGCGCACGCGCGTATTGGCGCCGGGCTGCTCCAGATAGATAGCGGCCTGGCAGCCCTTCTTGTGCTTCTTGGCGTTCTTCGGCGTCCAGTTCTCGTGGGTGCCCCAGCCGAGTTCTGCCGGCTGAAGGCCTTCCGAGATGAAGCCCTCGACGGACCAGGTGTTCCAGAACGTGTTGAACGGCTTCGGGTTCTTGGTGCGCTGGGTGTCGCGCTCGGCGATATGGATGCCCTTGACGCCGACCTTCTTCATCAGCTTCGCCCAGCCTTCACGGTCGTCCTGCGCCGGCTCCTCGAACTTGACTTCGAGGTCCTTGGCAAGGTTCAGCAGCGCTTGCTTGACGAACCAGGAGACCATGCCCGGATTGGCGCCGCAGGTCGAAACCGCGGTCGTGCCGCCCGGATGCTTTTCCTTCTCCTTGCGCAGGGTTTCGCGCAGGGCATAGTTCGTGCGATCGGCGTTCTTCATGTCCTTGTCGAAGTAGAAGCCGAGCCAGGGCTCGACGACCGTGTCGATGTAGAGCACGTCGTGCTTGCGGCAGAACTTGATGAGATCGACCGAGCCGGTATCGACGGAAAGGTTGACGCAGAACGCCTGGCCTTCGCCTTCCGTGAGGAGCGGCTTCAGCAGGTCCTTGTAGTTTTCCTTGGTGACATGGGCCTTGATGTGGCGAACGCCGTGGCGGGCATAGATCTCGGCGTCCGCGGCGTCTTCGCGCGGTTCGATGACGATCAGCCGGTTCCGGTCGTACTTGAAGTGGCGCTCGATCAGCGGCAGCGTGCCGCGACCGATGGAGCCGAAGCCGATCATCACGATCGGGCCGGTGATTTCGCCATGTACCGGATAGGTGCTGTCTGCCATTTGGTTCTCCTGCGGACGGCCGCTTTGTGCTGAAAATTCAGGGGTTCAGAGGCCCCTTAGCATAATATGGCAGCGCTAGAGCACAGATTTCTGTCACAATAAAGGGCGGCCGGATATTTCTGCGGCGATATGCTTAAGCTGTCGTCTGCTTCAGGCGAGGGTGCAGCGGATCAGCCCGCGTAGCGAGTTGCCGACGAGGACCGCGCCGCGCGAAAGGTCTTCCGGCCGCAGCACCTTCTCGACGGCCTTGCCGGTTTCCAGCAGCTCCTCGCGCAGCACGCCCGCCAGCAGGCCGGAGGCGAGCGGCGGCGTCTTCAGGGGGCCGGAACCGTCGTCGAGGAACAGCGAGGTGATGGTGCCCTCGCAAAGCTCGCCGCGCTCGTTGAGGAGGATGACCTCGTCGGCCTCCGTCGCCGGGAGTTCGGCGCGGGCGGCGGCATAGAGGGCGCGGCGGGATGTCTTGTGGCTCAGCAGCGGGTCGGTGGACGTGAGGCGGGTGGCGGCGAGTTTCAGGCGCCACCTTGCATCTGCTGCAAGGGGCGTGAAGTCTGCGGTCTGCAGGTCGATCCGGCCATCCGCGAAGAGTTCGAGGCGGATGCGCAGGGCAGAGGGGGAGGACGTCGCCGCCAAAGCATCCCGTGCTCCATCCGCCCCCGGCAATCCCAGCGCCTCCGCCGACCGCTTCAGCCGCGCCAGATGCCGTTCCAGCCGCACGAAGCCGGCTTCCGGCTCCCAGCGCAGGGTCTCGATCAGCGAGATATCCATTGGTCCCCCACGGCAAAGCGCGCCTTCAGCAGGCATTCCTCATACTCCGCCTCTGCGGTGGAATCGAAGACGATGCCGCCGCCGACATTGAAGACGGCGTTGCCGTCCTCGAAGAGCGAGATGGTGCGGATGGCGACGTTGAAGCGCATGGTGCCGTCGGGCGCGATCATGCCGATGGCGCCGCAATAGGCGTCGCGCGGGCCGTCCTCCAGGTCGTGCAGGATTTCCATGGCGCGCATCTTCGGCGCGCCGGTGATGGAGCCGCAGGGGAAGAGGGCGGCGAAGATATCGCGGATGGAAATGCCCGATGTCAGCTTCGCCCGGACGTGGCTGACCATCTGGTGCACGGTCGGGTAGGTCTCGACGGCGAAGAGTTTCGGCACATGCAGCGTGCCGACCTCGGTGATGCGCGAGATATCGTTGCGCAGGAGGTCGACGATCATGCGGTTTTCCGCCTGCGTCTTCGGATCGGCCTGCATGGCGGCGATGATGCGCTCGTCCTCGGCCGCGCTGCCCCCGCGCGGTGCGGTACCCTTCATCGGATGCGTTTCGATCCAGCCGTCGCTGTCGATATCGAAGAAGAGTTCCGGCGAGCGGGAGAGGAGTTTTGGCCCGTCCAGCGAGACGAAAGCGCCGTAGCGCACCGGCTGGCGCTCGATCAGCGACCAGAAGGCGGCGAGCGGGTCGCCGTTCCAGCGGGCGCGGATCGGCATGGTGAGGTTGGCCTGATAGCAGTCGCCCTGCCGGAGATGCTGGTGCAGGCGGTCGAAGCGGCCGCGATAGGTGTCGAAATCCCAGTCGGCTTTCGGCTCGGTGAGGAAGGGTTCGTTCTCGATCCGCTGGCGCGGCGTTGCGCGCGGATGATCCTTCGCCGGCTTTTCGAAGATGCCGAAGCTCATCAGGGGCGTCGGGCGGTTTTCCTTCGCGAGCGGGGCCAGCTTCTTCTCGAAGAGATGGCCGGCCTCATAGCTCATGAAGCCGGCGATCCAGTGGCCCTTTTCATGCGCGGCCTGCAACGCCGCAAAGGCCGGCTCGAAGCCCGCGCGCTCGCGCACGGTGACGACCGCGATCGGATCGGCGAAAACCACCGTCCGATCCTCACGGTCGTCCCTGAGGAGCACAAAGCGTTCGCGGTCGGTCATGCGGGCTTCCGGCTTCTTTTAAGATGACGCCTTATCAAGCGCTTCCAGTTCGTCGATCAGCCCTTCGATCATCGACAGTCCCTTGCTCCAGAACGACGGATCGCTCGCGTTAAGGCCGAAGGGCTTCAGGAGTTCGGAATGATGCTTGGTGCCGCCGGCCTTGAGCAGGTCGAAATATTTCGCCTGGAAGCCGGTCTCGGCCTGTTGGTAGACGGCATAGAGCGAGTTCACCAGGCAATCGCCGAAGGCATAGGCATAGACGTAGAAGGGCGAGTGGATGAAGTGGGGGATATAGGCCCAATAGGTCTCGTAGCCCTCGGAAATGCGGATCGCCGGGCCGAGGCTTTCGCCCTGCACGGAGAGCCAGAGTTCGCCGATCTGGTCGGAGGTGAGTTCGCCTTCCTTGCGGGCGGTGTGCACCTTGCGCTCGAATTCGTAGAAGGCGATCTGGCGCACGACCGTATTGATCATGTCCTCCACCTTCTGGGCGAGCATCGCCTTGCGCTCGCGCTTGTCCTTCGTCCTGTCGAGCAGGCTGCGGAAGGTCAGCATCTCGCCGAAGACGGAGGCCGTCTCGGCGAGCGTGAGCGGCGTCGAGGCCATCAATGCACCCTGTCCGCCGGCCAGAACCTGATGCACGCCATGACCGAGTTCGTGGGCGAGCGTCATCACGTCGCGCGGCTTGCCCATGTAGTTGACGAGCACGTAAGGGTGCGCGGAGGGTACGGTCGGATGGGCGAAGGCGCCCGGGGCCTTGCCGGGACGCACCGGCGCGTCGATCCAGCCCTTGTCGAAGAAGTCTTTGGCGATGGCCGCCATTTCGGGGGCGAAGGCGCTGTAGGCGGAAAGCACGGTGTCGCGCGCCTCGCTCCAGGGGATGGTCGCATCGGGCGTCTCGGGAAGGGGCGCATTGCGGTCCCAGTAATCCATCTGCTCCATTCCGAGCCACTTCGCCTTCATCGCATAATAGCGATGGGAGAGGCGCGGATAGGCTTCGCGCACGGCTTCCGCCAGCGCCGCGACCACTTCCGGCTCGACGCGGTTGGCGAGGTGCCGGCTGTCGGCGATGTCCTCGAAGCCGCGCCAGCGGTCGGAGATTTCCTTGTCCTTCGCGAGCGTGTTGGTGATCAGCGTGAAGGTGCGGATATTGTGCTTGAAGGTCTTGGCCAGCGCCTCGGCCGCCTTGCGGCGGGCCTCGCCGTCCGGCGACTGGAGCTGGTTGAGGGCGATTTCCAGCGGCAGCTCCTCGCCGTCGATCGTGTAGCGCAGCGAGGCCATGGTCTCGTCGAAGAGACGGTTCCAGGCGGCCGCGCCCGTCATCGACTTTTCGAGGAAGAGCTGTTCGGTCTTGTCGTCGAGCTGGTAGGGCTTGTCCTTGCGCAGGTCCTCGATCCACGGGGCGTAGTGCGCGGCGAGCGCGTCGTTCTTCAGCGCCGCCTCTATGCGTGCGTCCGCTATCCTGTTGAGTTCAAGGGAGAAAAACAGGAGATGCGCGCCGAGATCGGTGAGCTTGGCCTGCGCGTCGCCGTAGAATTTGCCGTTGGCCGGCTCGGTCGTGTTGGTGAAATAGGTGAGGCCGGCAAAGGAGATGAGGCGGCCCATCAGGTCTTCCAGCGCCTCGAATTCGCGCACCGCCGCGCCGATGCCCTCGTCGCCGGACTTTTCCGTCGCGGCGTCGAGCTTGCCCTTCCATTTCGCCTCGAAGGCGAGCGAATCCGCTTCGGCCTTCTTCATGTCGTCCTTGAATTCGGCCGAGGCCGGCGAGGGATAGAGGTCGGCGAGGTTCCAGCCGGGCAGGTCGCCCAGTTCGGCGGCGGCTGCGGCTTCCGCGGTCGCGAAATCGATCCGGGGTGCAAGGAAAGTGGGCTTCATCGGTATCTCTCTTCCTGATGGGCAGGTCGGGTTCATTGCTTGCGTCGGCGTTGGTTAAAATGCAAGCCTTTCTCAAAACGGCATGTTCAACCCTTTCTGCCATGGTCCGCTGGTATTCAGTTCCCTTGGGCGTGCATGACGCGCGCCTTCGGCAAGGAGGTTCCAGTGACGGCCCATATTCTTGTCATCGATGACGATCCTGTCCAGCGCAGGCTCCTGAAGAACATGATCGAGCGCTTCGGTCACGTCGCCCATATGGCCGAGAACGGCCGCGCGGGCCTTGACCTGCTCGATCGCAAGGGCGGCCTGATCAACGTGATCCTGCTCGACCTGATGATGCCGGAAATAAACGGTTCGGCCTTCCTCGACGTGCTTGCCGAGCGGGAAAACACCATTCCGGTGATCGTGCAGACCGGGCAGGGCGGCATCGAGACGGTCGTGATGGCCATGCGCGCCGGAGCCTTCGATTTCGTGGTGAAGCCCGTTTCGCCGGAGCGGCTCAATGTGGCCGTCGGCAACGCGCTGAAGATGGATCAGCGCGAGGGCCGCGGCCGCGCCGGGCGGCGGGGCCGCCCCGAGACCGTGCATTTCGACGATATCGTTTCGGCCAGTTCCGAAATGCTGCGCGTCAGCGAGCTTGGCCGCCGCGCCGCGCAGTCGAACATCCCCGTCGTGCTGGAAGGCGAGTCGGGCGTCGGCAAGGAAATGGTCGCGCGCGCCATCCAGGCGGCGAGCGAGCGGGCCAACAAGCCCTTCGTCACGGTCAATTGCGGCGCGATCCCGCACAATCTGGTCGAAAGCATCCTGTTCGGCCACGAGAAGGGCGCCTTCACCGGCGCGAGCGAGCGCCATACCGGCAAGTTCATGGAGGCCGATGGCGGCACGCTGTTCCTCGACGAGATCGGCGACCTGCCGCTCGAGGTGCAGGTGAAGCTGCTGCGCGCCGTGCAGCAGGGCGAGATCGAGACGATCGGCGCGCGCTTCCCGCAGAAGGTCAATGTCCGCCTCATCTCGGCGACGAACCGCGACCTCATCACCGAGGTGCGCGAGGGGCGCTTTCGCGAGGACCTCTACTACCGCCTCAACGTCTTCCCGATCACCATTCCGGCGCTGCGCCGGCGCAAGGAGGATATCCCGGTTCTCGTGCGCGCCTTCGTGCAGCGCTTTGCCGGGGAACAGAAGCTCGCCCGTCCGCTCGGCGTTTCCGCCGGCGCCATGGCGCTGCTGACGGCCTATGACTGGCCGGGCAACATCCGCCAGCTCGAAAACGCGATCTTCCGCGCGGTCGTGCTTTCGGAAGGGGCCGAGCTGACGGCCGCCGATTTCCCGCAGATCGCCGCGCAGGTGCCGGGCTACGGGCTGGCCGAGGGCGGGGCCGCGACGTGGGAAGCGGCGAGCGTGCGCCTGCCGGACCCGACTGCCGATATCCGCCTGCCGAGCGTCTATCCGGACTTCCGCCCGGCCGAATCAGTGGAGACCGCTGCTCCGGAAAACGCCATTCCCAGCGTCGACAAGGGCGGCCATGTCCGCAAACTGGCCGACGTGGAGGAGGAACTGATCCGTTTTGCACTGAAATTCTATCATGGCCAGATGAGCCAGGTTGCCCGCAAATTGGGCATCGGACGGTCGACTCTCTATCGCAAACTGAAGGATTACGGCATCGATCCGGACGATCCGATGAAGGAAGCTGCGTAAAAACCCGTGAAATCCCGGCTACTTGGGATTTCTCGATTGCCGTTTATTCCCTGTTAGTGGATTGTTCACTATAACGGGGGCGGGATATTGAGTGTGGCGGATTTGCCATGCTCTCACCGCAATTGGCAGTCATCTGGGACAACGGACGTTCGTTGTCCTTCGGACGGGGAAAGAGTTGGCAAATTTGTTCGCATCGATGAAGCGCCCAGGGACCTCCCTGAGCGGGCTTTGCAAGACAGTGCTGCATAAGCTGCCGAAGGCGCTGGCCGCGGCCGTGCTTTCCGCTGCCCTGATCCTGCCGGCCGCCATCCCTGCAACGGTTCAGGCCGAGAGCGGCAACCGCACGCTCAAGCTCTATTTCATCCACACCAAGGAAAAGGCCGAGATCACCTTCAAGCGCAACGGGCGCTACGACCAGCGCGGTCTCCGGCAACTCAACGAATTCCTGCGCGACTGGCGCCGCAACGAGCCGACGAAGATGGATCCGCGCCTCTTCGACCTCGTCTGGGAAGTCTACCAGAAGGTCGGCGCCTCCGGTTACATTAACGTCGTTTCCGCCTATCGCTCGCCGGCCACCAACGGCATGCTGCGCTCGCGCTCCAAGGGCGTGGCCAAGAAGAGCCAGCACATGCTCGGCAAGGCGATGGACTTCTATATCCCGGGCGTCAAGCTCGCGACGCTGCGCGCCACCGCCATGAAATTCCAGGTCGGCGGCGTCGGCTTCTATCCCACCTCCGGTTCGCCCTTCGTCCATCTCGACGTCGGCAGCGTGCGCGCCTGGCCGCGCATGAGCCGCCAGGAGCTCGTCAGCCTCTTCCCCGACGGCAAGACCATGCACGTGCCGGCCGACGGCAAGCCGTTGCCGGGCTACCAGCAGGCCGTCGCCGACTACAAGCGCCGTGTCGGCGCGAATGCGATCGAGGTTGCGGGCGGCGGCTCCAGCCCGACGGCATCCAAGCGCAAGGGCTTCCTCGCGGCTCTCTTCGGAGGAGGCGGCGACGAGGATGAAGAGCCCGAAATGATCGCGAGCAATACGGCCATCGCCGACGATTTCGACGAAGGCGGCTCGGCCGGTGCCAAGGCAAAGGCAGTCGAGGAAGCCAAGCCCGTCGCGGCAGCCGAAACGGAAATGGCCTTCAATGCACCGGTCCCGGGCAGCCGCCCGGCCTTCAAGGCCGCCGAGACGAGCGAACTTGCTCTTGTCGCGCCGACGACGAGCGGTGCGGTAGCGGCTCTCGAAGCGGCCACGGCCGAAGAGCAGAAGCCTGAATTCGAGGACCTTGCGGCCTACAAGATCCCGCTTCCCGTCATGCTGGGCGCCCGCACCAAGGCTGGCGACGCGCAGCCGGGCGATGTCATGACGGCCGAGGCTGCCGCCGAAGACGGCGAGGAACTGGCAATGGTGCCGGTGCCGGGCCTGCGCCCGCAGGTCGAGCTCGACAAGTCGCAGACGGCGCTGATGGCTGCCGCAGAGGCGGATGTCGCGCTGCCGACCGCCGCCGACCGTTCCGGCCTTGCCGCGCTTGCCGATCCTGTGGGCGATCCGGCGACGGATCAGTCTGGCGGCACGCCCGTGGAAATGGCCGCGCTCGTTCCGTCGAGCGCCACCCGCTCGCTTTCCGGCGTCGATGCCTTTGACGCCAAAACGGCAGAGGAAACGCCGTCGAAGGGCGGCCGTCCAAAGAAGAAGGATGCCGTTGCTGCAAGCCGTGGCGCGATCCGCACCGAGCCGAAGCCGACGCAGAAGATCCTGTCGCAGTGGGCGCTGACGCAGGACAGCGTTTCGACCCTCTCCACGCCCGTCAAGGCGCCGCGCTTCGTCAGCCGCACGCTGCGCGCCGCGCCGACGACCGTCTACATGGCCGGCTTCCAGTCCGAGGGCAAGTCGATCGATACGGGCCGCTTCAGCGGCACGGCGGTGAACTTCATGGAAGTGCGCAAGTTCGAGAGCGCCGAGAACTGAGCCAAAAAAATAGCTCCAAAGAAAAACCCGCCGGATCGCTCCGGCGGGTTTTTTGCTGGGTCTTGCCTAAGGCTTATTCGGCGTCCGGCGGCAGCTCGATCATGCCGAGAGCCTGCAGGTAGGTGTCGAGGATCGCTTCCTGTTCCATGCGCTCGTCCTTGTCCTGCTTGCGGATCTGGATGACCTTGCGCAGGATCTTGGTGTCGAAGCCGGTTCCCTTGGCTTCGCCATAGACGTCCTTGATGTCGTCGGCGATGGTTTTCTTTTCTTCCTCGAGGCGTTCGATCCGCTCGATGAATGCGCGAAGCTGGTCGCGTGCGACGCCGTGGGCATCCGACATGGTCTTCTCCTTGGATGGACTAGAAATTCGATGGGTGCCGTGACTTGCCGCGAACTTCCGGCAAGATCAAGGCCTATCGCGCGGCTCTTCAGGATTTTCGCATGCCGGGCGTTCATTCCTTCGGGCGGTTGACCTCGAAGGCGGCCTGCTGCGCCTCTGTCGCCTCGCGCTGATGCAGCGCGCGCCATTCCTCGTAGGGCATGCCGTAGACGATCTCGCGGGACGCTTCCTTGTCGAGCGCGACACCGGCCTCGTTGGCGGCCTCGCGATACCAGTTCGACAGACAGTTGCGACAGAAGCCGGCAAGGTTCATCAGGTCGATGTTCTGCACGTCGCTGCGCGCGCGAAGATGCCTGACGAGGCGGCGGAAGGCTGCGGCCTCGAACTCGGTCTGCTGTTCTCTTGTCAGGTCGGTCATCGTTTCCGTCTCAATAGGGCCCGGTGCGGGAAGGGTGTATCTCGTATGTGTGCAGGGCCGTGTCGGCATTCAACCGGGCGAAGATCGGCGCCAGCCGGTCGGCCCAGCGGACGATGCCGCCTTCGTCGCCGATCTCGTCCTGGCGGATCTCGATCAGCGCATGGGCGATGCCCGGCTTCATGCAATGGCGGAACAGGGTGTCGCCGCGCAGCGCCCCGTCATAGGGCTCGTTGTCACCCACCACGACATCGCCCGGCGCCTCCAGCGCGGCAAGCAGCGGGCGGACCGCGCGGGCGTCGCTGTCCCAGAGGACGGTTACCTGCCAGGGGCGGGGAACGCCCTTCCAGGCGGGCGTGAAGGAGTGCATGGACATGACGAGCGGCGCCTTGCCCGTCCGCTCCGCGACCGCGCCGATCGTGCGGGACACGGCATCGTGATAGGGGCGGTGGAAGGTTTCCAGCCGGTATTGCCATTCTTCCGGCGTGATCGGGTGATTGCCTGGAATGATCGCGCCGTCGGAAATGCGCATGACGAGCGTCGGGTCATCCTCGCCCCGGTTGGGATCGATGAGGAGGCGGGAAAAGCGGCTCAGGACCACCGGCGCGTTCAGCCGGGCGTTGAGGCCGCGCACCACGCCCTCCACGCCGATATCGTAGGCGATGTGCCGCTCGAAGGCGCTTTCCGGCAGGCCGAGGCGACCGTAGCGTTCGGGAAGAAGGTTCGTCGCGTGGTCTGCCAGGATGACGAGCCCGAGGCTCAAGTCGCCGTCAATGATCTCGAAAGGGGGATGGTCCTGCATGCTTTTGCCGATTGTATGCCGCGCCGTGCGAGTGATCGCATGGGGCGATGCGCCCCGCAACCCGCAATGCCTGCGGCGCGGGAAAGATTCCTTCTCTTTTCATGACAATGTAATCGATTAGAGCCGCGTTGACTTTCATGCCCCGTCGTCGCAAGAAAGCGCATATTCAAATCAACGGAGTTCCATTGGAAGCCGTGAGAGCCAAGACCCATCGCCCGTTTTTCCCGAAAGCCAGCGGCCTTCTCCAGGCCGGTCTTTTCATCGTCGCGGGTTTTCTCGCCCTTTCCGTCGCGGATGAGGCGAGAGCCGACTTCCGCGTCTGCAACGGCACGCAGAACCTCGTCGGCGTCGCCATCGGCTACCGCGCCAAGGAAGGCTGGGTGACCGAAGGCTGGTGGCAGGTGCCCGCGACGACCTGCGCCACGCTGATCGAAGGCGAACTGCAGTCGCGCTACTACTATCTCTATGCCGAAGACGCCGCCCGCGGCGGCCGCTGGACCGGTGACGTCAACATGTGCGTCGCCGAGAACGAGTTCAAGGTGACGGGCGTGCAGGACTGCTTCGCCCGCGGTTTCCAGCGCATGGGCTTCAAGGAATATGACACGGGGCGGCAGGGAAGCTGGATGGTGCAGCTTTCCGATACGCCAGGGACCCAGGAGAGCCAGAACTGATGAGACGGAACAGAAAAGTCAAAATCCTCGCCACGCTCGGACCCGCATCGTCTGACGAGCAGATGATCCAGAAGCTGCATGAGGCGGGAGCAGACCTGTTCCGCATCAATATGAGCCACGCCAGCCACGACGTGATGCGCACGCTGATCAGCCGCATCCGCGCCGTGGAAGCGCGCTGCGGCCGCCCGATCGGCATCCTTGCCGACCTTCAGGGCCCCAAGCTGCGCGTCGGCAAGTTCGCCAACGGCTCGGAAGAGCTGAAGCCCGGCCAGACCTTCACGCTCGACAACAAGGACGTGCCCGGCGACAACACCCGCGTGTTCCTGCCGCATCCGGAAATCCTCGAAGCGGTCAAGCCGGGCCATCGCCTGCTGATCGACGACGGCAAGCTGCATCTGCGCGCCGAGTCGTCGGACGGCAAGTCGATCGTCTGCACGGTCGTCTCCGGCACCAAGATCTCCGACCGCAAGGGCGTCAGCCTGCCCGACACGCTGCTCGGTGTCGGCGCGTTGACGGAGAAGGACCGCATCGACCTCGATGCGGTGCTCGCGACCGGCAGCGTCGACTGGGTTGCTCTCTCCTTCATCCAGCGTCCGGAAGACCTTGCCGAAGTGCGCAAGGTTGCGCGCGGCCGCGTCGGCCTGATGTCGAAGATCGAAAAGCCGCAGGCCATCGAGCGCATCGACGAGATCATCGAGCTTTCCGACGCCCTGATGGTCGCCCGCGGCGACCTTGGCGTGGAAATGCCGCTGGAAGCCGTTCCCGGCCTGCAGAAGCAGCTCATCCGCGCCTGCCGCCGCGCCGGCAAGCCGGTTGTCGTCGCCACGCAGATGCTGGAATCGATGATTTCCGCGCCGGTCCCGACCCGCGCCGAAGTCTCCGACGTCGCGACCGCCGTCTTCGAAGGCGCGGACGCCGTGATGCTCTCGGCCGAATCCGCCTCCGGCGCCTATCCGGTCGAAGCCGTATCGACCATGGCGTCCATCGCCAGCAAGGTCGAGCGCGACCCGCATTATCCGGGCATCATCTACGCCCAGCGTTCGACGCCGGAAGCGACCGGCGCTGACGCCATCTCGCTGGCCGCGCGCCAGATCGCCGAGACGCTGAAGCTGTCGGCCATCGTCTGTTACACCTCGTCGGGCACGACGGGCCTGCGCACTGCGCGCGAGCGGCCGGAAACGCCAGTTCTGGCGCTATCGCCGGTCATCGAGACCGCGCGCCGCCTGTCGGTCGTCTGGGGCCTGCACTGCGTCGTCACCGGCGATGCGGAAGACCTCGACGACATGGTCAACCGCGCCTGCCGCATCGTCGTTGCCGAAGAGTTCGGCAAGCCGGGCGACCGCATCATCATCTCGGCCGGCGTGCCGCTGCGCACGCCCGGCGCGACGAACATGCTGCGCATCGCCTATATCGCCGCCGATGGCGTCAGCGGCGTCTGACAGCGCCTATTGCGCGTGATCCTTCGCAAGGCGGGCCTCGGCCCGCCTTGCCGATTCCTGGAGGTCGCGATCCGCGCCGGCGATCTTCTCCAGCGCCTCGATGGCGAGATCGGTGACGATATAATCCGGCTTGTGGCCGAGATTGCGGATCCACACCAGTTCCGACCCGGCAATATCGCGGGCCAGTCCGCGCGAATGGATTTCCTCGTAGACTATGCCGTCCGTATCGCCGGTGACGATCACCGTCGGCGTGCGGATTTCGCCATAGCGCGACTGCACGCGGCGAACGTAGTCGAGCAGGCTTGCAACATCGATCGCATTGTTGCGGAAGGTTTTCGGGCGCAGCACGAGGGCGGGGGCAGTGGTCTCGATATAGTCGCCCGGACACGGATTGGGGGCGAAAACGGACCGGCTGCCTCCCTCGATACGGAACAGCCCGGCGGGCATCGCCACGATATGGCTGAAGAGCCAGCCGATCACCGGCATTTTTGCAAGATCGTAGTACCAGTCGATGCCGCCGGGCCAGGGATGCGTGGCAGGGGCGAGGAAGAGTAGCCCCGCCGTCCTTTCCGGATGCTTCAGTGGGAAACTCGCGGCGATGGCGCCGCCGAAGGAGTGACCGACGACGATGGCCCTTTCGATGCCGCGCTGGTCCATCAGCCGCGCGATGGCGCGGGCCTGTCCGTCCGGATAGGCATTCTCCGGCCCGCCGCGCTCGGAATAGCCGTGGCCGGGACGGTCGAGGAAGAGGAGGTCGCTGCGGCCTTCAAGCTTGGCGCGGAAGGCATGCATCTGGTCGCGCAGATTGCCGCTTGCGCCATGGATGAAGACGATGGGCGGCAGGTCGGCCACCGTTCCGGCCGGCACGAAGACGCTGTTCATGCGCAGGCCGCCGACATCGATGAGATCGCCGATATTCGGAAACTTTTGTTCGAGCGCACGCGTCTTCCAGGCCGAAAAGGCAAAGCCCGCGGACAGAAGGACAAGGAATATGACGAGGGACGCTGTCAACATGAGGCGGAAAGAGGGGAGAGGACGATCCGATCGGCTTCGATAGCCGGTTTATCCCGCGTCCCGGCTCCCAGGGCGGTCAAGTGCGCTGGCCGGTCAGCTTTTCCGCAAGGTCGCCGAGTTCTTTCTGTGCTTCCCGCTCGGTCGGGTAGACATCCAGAAACTTCTCCCAGGCCTTGAGCGCCATCTCGTCGCGGCCGGTCTGCGACATGATCGCCGCCATGCCGGCCAGCGCGCCGAAGTGCCGGGGCTCTATCCGCAGCACCTGGTTTATGTCCGACATGGACTTGCGGTAGTTGCCGATCTTGAAGTGCAGGGTCGCGCGCCGGTTCCAGCCCTCGACATAGTCGGGCTTCAGGCGAATCGCCTCGTCGAGGAAATCGAGCGCGGCGGCGTTGTTTTCCTCGGAGATCGCCTTGTCGGCCCACTGGATCAGCAGGTTGATGGTGGCGCTGCCCGAGTCCTGCCATTCGCGGCGGATCTGGTCGGCGATGCCCTTGGCCTTGCCCGAGTCTCTCTCGTGCTTCAGCTCGTCGAAGAGCTTGTCGAGCCGCTGGGCCTGCGTGGTGAAGACGCTGGAGGAGGCGTCGAGGGAGGCCTTGTCCGCCGTCTGCGCGCGCGCGACAGCCGGTATCGTGCCGGTGAGAGAGAGGGAGAGGCAGAAAGCGGTAAGCATGAAAAAGCGCATGGCGGTTATGGTAAACCGCCATGCGCCAACTTCAAATCATTATTTGTCGATCATCACTTCCCGCAGGGCGGAAAGGCGACCCACGACGCTTGATCAGCCCTGACGAGCCTTGAAGCGTGGGTTCTGCTTGTTGATGATGTAGACACGGCCCTTGCGACGAACAAGGCGGTTCTCGCGATGACGAGCCTTGAGCGACTTGAGCGAATTCTTGATCTTCATTTTTCTGATCCGCGTATTTCGGGGCGACTCGAGTTCGCCGGATTTCCTCAATCAAAAACGCGCCGTTTCGGGCGCGCTTTCGGGTTGGCAGGCATGTAACCCGTGATATTTCCTCTGTCAACCGTGGGAGCCGGTTTTCCAGCATCCCTCAGTCGAGAATCTGGGTGATATGCCCCATTTTTCGGCCGGGACGGGCCTCCGTCTTGCCGTAGAGGTGGACGAGCACGCCGGGTTTTTCGAGCCAGGCGGGGACGTCGTCGATGTCGTCGCCGATCAGATTCTGCATCACGCAGTCCGAATGACGGCGCGGATCGCCCAGCGTATGGCCGGCGACGGCGCGCATGTGCTGCTCGAACTGCGAGACGACGCAGGCCGCTTCCGTCCAGTGGCCGGAATTGTGTACGCGGGGCGCGATCTCGTTGGCGACCAGCCCGCCGTCCGGCAGGACGAAGAACTCGACGCCGATGACGCCGACATAGCCGAGGCTGTCGAGAATCGCCCGCGCCGCCTTGCGCGCCTGGTCCGCCGTCGTTTCGCTGACGCGGGCGGGCAGGGTGGAGGTGTGCAGGATGCCGTTGCGGTGGACGTTTTCCGCCGGATCGTAGCAGGCGATGGTGCCGTCGCGGTCGCGGGCGGCGATGATCGAGACTTCCCGTTCGAAGGGCACGAGGCTTTCGAGGATGAGCGGTACGCCGCCCAAGGCTTCGAATGCGCCTTCGCGGCTCTCGGCGGGCGAACGGAAGAGGCGCTGACCCTTGCCGTCATAGCCGAGGCGGCGCGTCTTGAGCACGCCGACGCCGCCGAAGGCGTCGAGCGCGGCTTCGAGATCGGCCTGGCTGTCGACGGCGGCGAAATCGGCGGTGAGGATGCCGCAATCGCGGATGAAGCTCTTTTCGACCAGCCGGTCCTGCGAGACTTCCAGCGCGCGGGGGGGCGGGAAGACCGGGACGGATGCGGCCAGCCTCTCGGCGGCGGCGACGGGCACGTTCTCGAATTCGTAGGTCACGACATCCGAGATGCGGGCGAGTTCCGCAAGCGCGTCCGGGTCATCATAGGGCGCGACGATCTGGGCGTTGGCGACCTGCGCGGCCGGGCAATCGGGCTGCGGCTCCAGAATGACGGTGCGCAGGTTGAGCCGCGCGGCGGCCATGGCCAGCATGCGGCCGAGCTGGCCGCCGCCGATGATGCCGATGGTGCGCACGCTCATAGCGGGCCGTCCACGGGATATTCGGCCACGGCGTTCGACTGGTTCTCGCGCCATTCGTCGAGGCGGTGGGCAAGCTCTGGGTCGCTGAGGGCCAACACGGCAGCGGCGAGCAGCGCGGCGTTGACAGCGCCGGCCTTGCCGATGGCGAGCGTGCCGACGGGAATGCCGGCCGGCATCTGCACGATGGAGAGCAGGCTGTCCTGACCGGACAGGGCCTTGGACTGGACGGGCACGCCGAAGACCGGGAGCGGGGTCATGGCCGCAGCCATGCCGGGCAGGTGGGCCGCGCCGCCGGCGCCGGCGACGATCACCTTGAAGCCCTCGGCCCTGGCGCCGCGCGCGAAGCTGTAGAGCCTGTCGGGTGTGCGATGCGCCGAAATGATACGGGCCTCGTAATCGACGCCGAGCGCATCGAGCGTGTCGGCAGCGTTCTTCATCGTCTCCCAGTCGGACTGGCTTCCCATGATGATGGCGACGGGGGGCGTTTCTGTCGTGTCCAAGGCGTCTCGTCCGTTCAGGCGATGATGTCGGGGATGATCTGGTCTTCCAGCTTGGAAAGCTTGTCCTTCAGGACCAGCTTTTTCTTCTTCATGCGCTGGATTCTGAGGGCTTCGCACCCGGTCTGGATCATGGCGTTGATCGCGGCGTCATAGTCTTCGTGCTCCTGGCGGAGCCGTGCCGCGGCAAGCCGCAATTCAGCTTGTTCCTGGTCTGCCATGCTGTTCGTTCCCCGTCGTCGCGGGCGCGGTCGTTCCCCGTCGCGCGCCCTCTGTGAAGGCTGCTCGTACCACGAAACCCCCGGTAACGGGAAGTTATCCCTTGCCACGTTTTCGCCTTCGACAAATGAAAAATGACATGGCACACTGACTTTGTTGCAACCTGGATCATCCGGCACGCAAGTGACCGGGTGCAAGCAAAAGGAAGGAACTGTCACATGACGATTGAGGCCCATCTGGCTACGCTCGAAAAGAAGCACGTTGCTCTGGAAGAAGAGCTGCATGCCGCGGTGAACCGCCCCTCGGCTGAGGATCAGACGATTGCGGAGATCAAGCGTCGCAAGCTGCGCATCAAGGATGAGATCGAGCGCCTCCGCTCTTCTTCTCACTGAAAAGACAGGGATTTTTCCAAAGTTATCAAAGGAAGGCACGTCGCGGAACAGATGGTCTGTATGGGAGGACCTGGGTCAGAGCCCATTTCGCGAAACCGCTTCCGGAATACGAAATCATAGATGTCGCGACGCCCTGGCCCGTTCGAAAGACGCGCCGGGGCGTTCTGTTTCAGGATGGGATGGCGGAGTGCTTCAGGACCAGAACTGGTCGAGCCAGAGATTGAGCCTGTCGAAGCCCCTGGCGTTGATGGCATAGACGCGTTTCGTGCCCTCGGCCTTCACGCTGACGAGGTTGGAATCGAGCAGGGCCTTGAGGTGTTGCGATACCGCCGGGCGGCTGATGGGCAGTCCTTCGGACAGTTCGCTTACCGTGCGCGGCGCGCGGCGCAGCTCCTCCAGCAGGAACCTGCGGTTCGGGTCGGCAATCGCAGAGAAGGGATCCGGCTGGGTCATGGCCGGAGGCTATGGCAAAGCAGCAGGTGCGGCAAGTATTTTGTGCGCTGCGAAGGGCCGCTCAGAGGAAGGCGCGCGCGCCGTCATAGACGAGGCTGAGGCCCGCGATGAAGGCCATGGCGTACATGAAGGGATAGAACACATCGGGCTTCATGCGCTTGACGATGAAACCGCCGAAAGCGGTCGCGGCGATGGCGAGGGGAACGAGCGTGGCGGAGATGGTGAGGTTCTCCGTGCCGAACTGGCCGAGTGCGAAATAGGGGCCGAGCTTTATGAAGTTGAGAATGGCGAAGAAGCGCACGGCCGCGCCCGTATAGTCGCGGGGTGGCAGTTTCAGCGGCAGGCCGTAGACCTGGAAGGGCGCGCCGCCGGCATGGGCGACAAAGCTGCCGTAGCCGGACAGCGTGCCGAGAAAGGCGGCCGGCACGAGCCGGTGCGGCCTTGCATGGATGACATGGCCGTGGCGCACCCGCCAGCTATTGTAGAAATAGCGGGCGGCGAAGAGCACGGTGATGAGGCCGATGATGAGGCGCAGGGCGTCGCGCGGCACATAGGCCGAGGTCGCCCAGCCGATGGCGAGACCGACAAGCGCGCCCGGCAGCAGCATCTTGAGGAGCGTGCGGTCGTTGTGCCGGCGCCAGATCCACAGCGAGACGCAATCCATGACGACGAGGATGGGTAGCAGGATGGCGGCGGCCTGCACGGGCGGCACGGCCATGGCGAGCAGCGGCACGCCCATCAGCGCCAGCGCCTCGCCCATGCCGCCCTTGGTGAGGCCGACGAGAAGGACTGCGGGGACGGCGGCATAGTAGATGGCGGGGTCGATGGACATGGAAGGCGATTGATCCTGTTCGTCCTTCCGTCTATCCGCTTTGATCTGTTATGACGAGACCGGGCGCCGCAACCGGCGACTGCAAACAAGGGAAGTCCCATTCATGTCCAAACTCGAAAGCCGCTGCCGCCTTGTGCTGATCCTTCCCGAGGGCGAGGACCTTGCCGCGCGCGTGGCCATGCTGGAGGGGGCCTTGAAGGGCGGTGACGTCGCCTCGGTCATCCTGCCGCAATACGGGCTGGATGACGGGCAGTTCCAGAAACATGCCGAGGCTCTGGTGGCGGTGGTGCAGAAGGCGGGCGCTGCGGCGCTCGTTGCGGGCGATACGCGCGTGGCGGGCCGGGCGAAGGCCGACGGCATCCATGTGACGGGCGGAATCGAGGCGCTTGGCGAGACGGTGGAGAAATTCACGCCGAAGCTCATCGTCGGTGGCGGCAATGCGACGGACCGGCACAAGGCGCTGGAGATCGGCGAAGTGCAGCCGGATTACATCTTCTTCGGCAAGATCGGCGGCGACATCAAACCGGAGGCGCATCCGAAGAACCTGGCGCTTGCCGAATGGTGGGCCTCGATGGTCGAGATTCCCTGCATTGTTCTGGGCGGTATGGATCCGCAGTCGGCGCTTGCCGTGGCCGAGACCGGTGCGGAGTTCGTGGCGCTCGACAAGGCGGTCTTCGCCGATCCCGCGCAGGCTCCGCATGTGGTTGCCGCCGTCAACGCGCTGCTTGACGAAAAAGCGCCACGGTTTGAGGAATAGTAGGCGTTCATGATCAGGGCCGTTCTTTCGCAAGCTAGCCGTATCGCGCCGGTGGCGTTTCTCGCCGCGGGCGTCCTCGTGGCCGTACCCGCCCTTGCGGAAACGGCGAAGAAGGGACCTGCCGTCACGACCGGCGACAAGACCGACCCGACGTCGACCTTCCAGAAGCCCGAGCCCGGCAAGGGCGAAAGCGGGGACGGGCCGTCGACGGGCCTGTCGGTCCTCGACCGCATGGGGGCCGACCTTCCGGCCCTGCCGGACGAAAAGCCCTTCACCGGCAAGATCGACGATGCCTATGGCGCTTTCCAGCGCGGGCGGTATCTCACGGCGATGGAGCTTGCCCTGCCGCGTGCCCAGCTTGGTGATCCGGCAGCGCAGACGCTGGTCGCGGAAATTCTCGACCGCGGTCTCGGCGTCAAGCGCAATCGCGACCAGGCGATGTTCTGGTACGAGCAGGCGGCCAATGGCGGCGATCCGACCGGTATGTTCAAATATGCCGTTCTGCTCATGGAGCATTCCCGCTCCAAGGACGACCGCAAGAAGGCCGACGAGCTGATGAAGAAATCGGCCGAGCTCGGCAATCCTTCGGCGCAGTTCAACTATGCGCAGGTGCTGGTGGCCGACAGTCCCGGCGAGAAGGGGCTGCGCGAGGCGCTGCCCTACTACGAGAAGTCCGCCGAGCAGGGCATTGCGGATGCGCAATATGCCCTGTCGCAGATCTACGAGAGTCTGCCGGACCTGCCGGCGGACAAGAAGCAGCGCGCCCGCGAATGGCTGCTGCGCGCCGCGCGTGCCGGCTACGACACCGCCCAGCTCGATCTCGGCATGTGGCTCGTGAACGGCACGGCCGGCGAGCGCGACTACGATGCCGGCTTCAAGTGGCTGAAGCGTGCGGCGGACGGCGGCAACGCGGTCGCCCAGAGCAAGCTCGCCCAGCTCTACATCCATGCCATCGGCACGAAGCCCGATCCGATCGAGGCGGCGAAGTGGTTCGTACTGGCGCGCCGCGCCGGGCTCAACGATCCCTCGCTCGAGGATTTCTATCTCGGCCTCAGCGACGAGCAGCAGAAGGCCGCGATCACGGCGGCGAACAAGTACCGTTCGGGGTCCTGACGGCCCCGCATTTACCCTGTTGCGCGATAGGATGGCCTGCTTTGCATCCCTTGCAGGGGCTGAAGGCTTGAAACTTCGGGGGATTTGTGGTCTTGAGGCCGCATATCCCGGTCCTGGCGCGTTTGCACGCCGCGGCGTCTGCCGTCCCGAGCACCGGACATTCCCGAAGGACAAGGTTGCATGGCTCGTTCAGCTCTTCTCAACGTCATGGTTCAGGCCGCTTTCAAGGCCGGCAAGTCGCTCGCGCGCGATTTCGGCGAAGTGCAGAACCTGCAGGTCTCGCTGAAGGGGCCGGGCGACTACGTCTCGCAGGCCGACCGCAAGGCGGAAAAGATCATCCGCGAGGAGCTGATGAAGGCACGCCCGACCTACGGCTTCCTCGGTGAGGAATCCGAGGAGATCGTCGGCACGGACGGCGCGCATCGCTGGATCGTCGATCCGCTCGACGGCACGACGAACTTCCTGCACGGCATTCCCTGCTTTGCAGTCTCCATCGCGCTCGAGCGCAACGGCGAGATCGTCGCCGGCGTGGTGCTGAACCCGGCGACGGACGAACTCTTCACCGCCGAGCGTGGCGGCGGAGCCTTCCTCAATGATCGCCGCCTTCGCGTTGCGGCCCGCAAGAACCTTTCGGATGCCGTCGTCGGCTGCGGCGTGCCGCATCTCGGCCGCGGCAACCACGGCAAGTTCCTCATCGAGCTGCGCCATGTGATGGGCGAAGTCGCCGGCATGCGCCGTCTTGGCGCCGCCGCGCTGGACCTCGCCTATGTCGCCGCCGGCCGTTTCGACGGTTTCTGGGAGCGCGACCTTTCGGAATGGGACATGGCGGCCGGCATCCTGCTGATTCGCGAGGCTGGCGGCTATGTCAGCGATCTCGACGGCGGCACCGCGATGTTCGACACCGGCACGATCGTCGGCGGCAACGAATATATCCACAAGGCGCTGCGCGAAGTGCTGCACCGCCCGGTGCCGACGCGCTAAGCACCTGGCATGAGCGGCGCTTTCGGGCGCCGCGTTGCTGCTTGGCCCTTCAACTCGTCGCAATCTTCCTCTAGTCTCCGCCCCGACGAGGAAGCGGAGATGCGACTACATGGCTAAGCTGGCGCTGTCGGGCCGGGGAGGCTCGGCCGAGACCGAGGACTACCCGCACAAACTCTCAAGCCCCATGGCCTTCTTCTGGACGATGGTGATCTTCCTCATCATCGTCGGCTTCGTGGCCGCCATCCTCTTCCGTCAGGCGCAGACGGCCTTCCTTTCCAATCCCGGCCTCAACGGCCTCATCCTCGGCGTGCTGCTGATCGGCATCCTGCTGGTCTTCAACCATGTGCTGGCGCTGCGGCCGGAAGTGCGCTGGTTCAATTCGTTCCGCGCGGCCGGCAGCGCCGAGAAGGTCGGGCGCGATCCGGTTCTGCTTGCGCCGATGCGCTCGCTGATCGGCCGTCGTCATTCCGTGGCGCTCTCCACCACGGCACTGCGCTCGATCCTCGATTCCATCGCGACCCGTCTCGACGAATCCCGCGATACATCGCGCTACCTGATCGGCCTTCTCGTCTTCCTCGGCCTGCTCGGCACCTTCTGGGGCCTGCTCGGCACCATCGGCTCGATCAGCCAGGTCATCCAGTCGCTGGATGCCGGCGGCGGCACGGCGAACGATATCCTCAATGCCCTGAAGGAAGGCCTTTCCGCCCCGCTGACCGGCATGGGCACGGCCTTCTCCACCTCGCTTTTCGGCCTTTCCTCCTCGCTCATCCTCGGCTTCCTCGACCTGCAGGCCGGCCGCGCGCAGAACCGTTTCTACACGGAGCTGGAAAACTGGCTCTCCTCGGTCACGGATGTCGGGCCTGAACTCCAGCCGGTGGCCGACGGGGCCGGCGCGTCCTCCGCAGACGTGCAGGCGCTTGCAGAGCAGATCCTGCTGCTTGCGCAGGAGAGCGGCGGCAGCAACCGCTCCACGGCCGCGATGGCGAGCCTTGCCGAGGGCATACAGGGTCTCGTGAAGAACATGCGTAGCGAACAACAGATGCTGCGCGACTGGATCGAGGCGCAGCAGGAGGAGGCGAAGGCCCTGCGCCGCACGCTCGACCGGCTCGCCGCGCGCAGCGGCGAAAAGGCCGAGCGCGCCGCCGAGAAGGCCCACACGACCGGGGGCGAATGATCATGGCGCTCG
>APMI01007931.1_pt1 | contig 27249 bp, 21 predicted proteins | sample 667938 | NCBI WGS metagenome assembly APMI01 (sample SAMN01084076, study PRJNA167559) | wastewater metagenome | biome: Wastewater | place: Denmark: Ejby Moelle, Odense | collected 2011-11-28
ATATTTTCATATTTACAACAGGGGTGTAAATGGCGTATGAGCAACCCCGCCAGCGGTTGCAATCCCTGGCGGTGGTTGTTTGAAGGGAATTGTTTTATTTAATACAAAAACGATGTTATGCAAATTCAACCATTGATTGAAGGACAGTATTTTCATATTTACAACAGGGGTGTAAATGGCGAAAATATTTTTAAAGAGCAACGGAACTACCACTATTTTTTACAGCAGTATTTTATTTATTGCGCAGATGTATTGGACACACTTTCGTATGCGCTGCTTAAAAATCATTTTCACTTATTGGTGTATGTAAAAGAGAATGTAGAAGTACCCATGTACAGCGGAAAAGGTGCTATCCGCCTAAACGCCTCCAAACAATTCTCACACTTCCTTAATTCGTATGCTCAATCGATCAATAAAGCACATCAACGCACGGGTCATTTATTTGAATCTCCCTTTAAAAGAAAACTGGTAGATAACAACAATTACTTTACCGACCTGGTACTTTACTGTCATCACAATCCCCGGTTACACGGTTTAACAACTGATTTTAAACTATGGGAATTTACTTCTTACCATACCATTTTAAATAATAATAACAACATGCTTGCTTCGCAGAAAGTGCTGAACTGGTTTGGAGGAATTACTGCTTTTGAAAAAGCGCATGGTAACAAAGGATACAAAGAAGCAACAACAAAATTTATCATAGAGTGATAGCCACCAACAGGGCTGATAGCCGCTGTTGGGGCCGTCATCAACATCACTGCTCATCTTAAACAAACACACATGAAAGCCATTGTAGATTGCAACAGTTTTTACTGCAGTTGCGAACGCCTGTTTCAGCCGCAGTTAGATGATAAACCCGTAGTGGTGCTTAGCAACAACGATGGCTGCATCATATCCCGGAGCGATGAAGCAAAAGCATTTGGCGTAGCAATGGCCGGCCCTTATTTTTTAGCAAAACCCCTTATCGAAAAGCACAACGTGGCCACCTTCTCTTCTAACTATAATTTATACGGCGACCTGAGCTGGCGGGTGATGGAAACCCTGCGGATACTGGTAGGGGCAGAAAATGTAGAAGTATATTCTGTAGATGAAGCGTTTTTAGACCTGGATGAATTTGCACAGGGAAACCTGGAAGAAGCTGGAATCCGGATAAGGGAAACAGTAGAACAATGGACAGGAATAAAAGTATCGGTAGGCATAGCACCCACCAAAGTATTGTCGAAAGTGGCCAATCATTTGGCCAAGAAGAATAAGATAGCTACCCAATGCGTGGTAGTACTGGATACAAAAGAAAAAATTGACAAAGCACTGCAGGATACACCGGTGGGTGAAGTATGGGGAGTAGGCAGGCAGTACGAACAAAAACTGCTTGACATGCACGCCATATTCACCGCATACGATCTAACAAAAAAAACAGCAGAATGGGCGCACAAGAACTTAGGCGGCGTGGTAGGTATACGGTTGTTAAAAGAATTGCAGGGTGAACCGGTAAATGAGATAGGGCTGCTACTAACTGAAAAGAAAATGATCGCTACCACCCGTATGTTCGGCAGCCCGGTGAAAGACATTGCCGATATCAAAGAAGCAGTGGCCACCTATACTTCCAAAGCAGCGGAAAAGTTAAGACGGCAACAAAGCGCCGCCAATATCATCAGTGTTTTTGTTGTGCCAAGGGAGCAAAGTCACAACACCCGTTTCAGGCACGGACCTACCCTAAGCACTTACGTTACCCTTCCGGTGGCTACTTCCTCTACCCACGAATTGATAAAGCCGGCAGTAAAACTGGTAGACAAACTATACGAAAATGGAAGGCTGTATAAAAAAGCCGGGGTGATGCTGAGCGGGCTGGTACCGGATGATACGATACAGGCGAATTTATTTGTAGCAGAAAAACACAATGGTAAGCGCATGCTGATGGACATGATCGACAATATCAATTTCAGCCAGCGGGATGATGTGTTGAAATTTGCAGCATCCGGTACCAAACGTGACTGGAAAATGCGGATGGAATTGAGAAGTCCACGGTACACTACCCGTTGGGAAGAATTGTACCAGGTAAAGTAGCGAACTGACTGTCAGTTAATTTATGTACCACCCTGTTCAGTCGAACAGCCCTTTTTGCTGTTCCACAAATGTTGGCCGGGTTAGCTGTACGCCCAATTGTTTGTTGATTGCATCTACCAGGTAAACCGTTAGTTCCGGCGAAGTGGCTTCGTCGTGCATGTGCATAAAAAAATAAATTTCTGCCAAGCCCTGCTGAAGCCAGTATTGCAGCCTTTTGATCCAGGCATCGCTCCGGGTATAATCTGTAGGATGCAGGCTGTTGCCAACATACCGGATAAACACTTTGGAGATGGGGAGGTGCATGTGTGCACAATCTCTTCTGCCGGCCGTATCTGTAATGACGGCACCGATCTTCATTTCTTTTAACGTACTGAACAGTTCTGCACAGATATCGGCTTTCCTGAACCAATCGGGGTGACGAACTTCTAAAAAAAATTGAATACCGGAAGGCAGGGTTTTTAAATAATCGAACAATTCCTGCTTCCTGTTGGGAGAAAATGTATCGCTGACTTGTATAAAAACCGGACCGAGGTGATCGCCAAAAGCTGCTATGCCACGGAAAAATTCATTGCTGATGAATTGTTTGTTGGCCAGGCTTCCCCGGTGCGTAACGCCCTGGTACATTTTGGGGCAGAACATAAAATCTTTTCCTGCCGCTTTATCTACCCATTTCTGTATGCCTGCTCCGCCATATACTTTGTAATGCGTGGCGTTCAGTTCAATACTGTTGTAATGCTGCACGTATTGCTGCAAAAAATCTTTTTCCTTTGTTTTTAGGGGATATATTTTACCGAGCCATTCTTCCCTGCCCCATTTGGCACAGCCCAAATAGATCTTTGGTGCTGCTGCAGGTTTACCCGGTAAAGTATCTTTGTTGAAAGCCGGTTCGGCAGGTAATGAAAAATCAATACTGTCTAATTCGTTTTCCGGCACCCGTCCAAATTCCATAGCTGATCATTTTAGCTGCAATTTAGAGCTAATAACTTCCGGGTGACTTTTTGTGCGCTTCTTACTTTTTATTTTTTCATAGATCGCTACGTTCATCATTACCAGCAGCATCCCGTACAGTACATCTTCTACAGGAATGGTTGAAATTTTCATACCGAGGTTTTCATTGTCGTTGTACAGTACCACCGGTATGGAAGTGAGGTAACCGTTCACAATTAAAAAAGGAATCACGATGATAGAATAGGAAATAACAAAAGAAGTGGCATCGAAATGTTTGAAGTATTTTTTATTGGCGTACAGGAAAATGATGAACAGTCCGGTAAGTACGAAGGTCCAGGACGTGTACATCTTTTTATGAAAGATGATGCCTGTTATGACCAGGGCCACGGCCAGTAATTTTAAAAAAAGATCGTATTGCCGTTTGCGTTTTAAATTGCGGAAATACACCCGGATGCACTCATAAATGAACATGCAGCAGTAAGGAACTACAAAAAAGAACAGCACTTCTTCTATTGGCAAATTCGCAATTTTAATCCCGGTGATACATTCCGGGTTAAAACTCCAAACACCTTTGGCGGTAAAATAAATATCCCATGCAATGTATATAGCCGCCGGCAGCAGCATGGCTTTAAAGATATATTTCCATTTTCTGAAAAAACCCACTTTTGAATCAAAACTCAATGCAAGCGGACCCAGTAATGAAGCTATCAGTATGGCAAGGTATATCAGGTGTGTCTCCAAAATAAAAAGTTAAAGGCAACTGCAATTATAAAAATATAAAAAAATCCCCGGAATACCCGAGTTACAGTCACCGGTAAAAATAAAGCATTAACGTACCGGCATTGATAAAGGTTGCCGGACGGTAATAATTACCCGCTGCATCCACTTAACGCATCGCTGCAATACTATTTCAGTTATTTTTGTTCAAACCTCAATTAACAACAGCAATGGCTAATCATTACTTGATCATCGGCGCAGGCTTTTCCGGTTGTGTGCTGGCGCAGCAGTTAACTTCCCAAACAGATTGCAGGGTTGATATCTGGGATGAACGAAGTCACCAGGGAGGTAATTGCCATACGCACCGGGATGCCGCCACCGGCGTAATGGTACACGAATACGGTCCGCATATTTTTAATACTGATAAAAAAGAGATCTGGGATTATGTGAACAGCTTTGTTGAATTCAGGCCCTATGTACACCGGGTAAAAGCAAAGAGCGGCGACCAGGTGTATTCACTACCGGTTAACCTGCATACCATCAACCAGTTCTTCAATAAAAACTTTACACCGCTTGAAGCAAAAGCCTTTTTGGCAACGCTGGCAGATGACAGTATCCAGGAGCCCGCCAACTTTGAAGAACAGGCACTCAAATTCATCGGCAAAGAATTGTACCATGCTTTCTTTTACGGCTACACCAAAAAGCAATGGGGCTGCGAGCCCTCCGCCCTGCCGGCATCTATCTTAAAGCGGATACCGGTACGATTTAACTACGACGATAATTACCACAACAATCTTTACACCGGCATCCCCGTTGATGGCTATACGGCCGTGATGGAAAAGATGACCGCACACCCCAATATCAGCATCACACTCAATAAAAAGTTTGATGGTTTGGAAGACCTGGGCCAATACGATCATGTTTTTTACACAGGCCCCATTGATGCCTTTTTCAATTTTGAATTTGGAAGACTGGGCTACCGCACCGTAGTGTTTGAAAAAGGTTATGCAGACGGCGATTTCCAGGGCACCACGCAAATGAATTATTGTGATGCCGACATACCCTACACCAGGATCGCTGAACACAAACACTTTACGCCCTGGGAGCAGCATGACAAAACCATTTATTTTACCGAATACAGCAAGGAGACCACGGAAACAGATGTACCCTATTATCCCAAGCGCCTGTCTGCAGATATTGAGCTCCTGAAAAAATACAGGGCAAAGGCTGAGTTGTGTAAGAACACTTCCTTTTTAGGTCGACTGGCCACTTACCGCTATATGGACATGCACCATGTGATTGGTGAAGCATTGCAATTTGCCCGGCAATTCATCAGCAGTACACACGGCGGTGAACGGGCACCGGTGTTTCCCAACAGTGAAGCTTTTTAGCGGAACGCAGCATTGCTGAATAAGGCATTTTTTTCACTGAGCCAACAGGTTTTCAGCACTTTATACAGTAAGATTATTTCTTTACATATCCAGGTTTCAGTTGATGTAAGGCAATAAGCGTTACAGGAATGCGTTATTATATCAACGTACTTATTCCGAACTCCTGAAAACCTGAACCCCTATGGAAAAGGCTATTGCTGTTGTAGTAACATACAACCGACTTTCGCTGCTCAAAGAATGCATCACTGCACTCAAAAATCAAACCCATCAACCCGATGCCATTTTAATTGTGAACAATGGCAGCACCGACGATACCGGCCATTGGCTGCAATCGCAACAGGACCTGCTGGTAATTACCCAGGCCAATGTAGGCTCCGGTGGCGGATTTGAAACCGGCATACAATGGGCTTACAAAAATGGCTATTCGTGGATATGGTGCATGGATGACGATGGCTATCCCAAAGAAGATGCATTGGAGAAAATACTGGCGCCTGAACTGAACAGGCTTTGCCTGCGCAACTGTGCTGTGATCAATAAAGACGATAAAAAAAGTTTTGTATGGAAAACAAAACATTACCAGACCATTGATGAAGTGGATTGCCAGGTGATCGAAGGCATCGGTCATCCTTTTAACGGCACCCTCATTCACAGGAATATTGTAGAACGGGTAGGTGTACCCAAACAAAACCTTTTTTTATGGGGCGATGAAACCGAATACTACTACCGCATCACACGGAAGAACAATATCCCCGTATGTACCATCCCGGGCAGTGTTCACTACCACCCCGCCAGCGGCTTCTCTTATAAAAAAGACTGGGACTATATGAAGGCATGGAAAATGTACTTCTATGTACGCAACAGGTTTCATGTACACAGGGCCAAGTTCAATTACAAGATACTGGCATGGGCACATTACTGCTGCTTTTTGATAGCGATGGTGGGTGTAATTCTGATCTATCAAAAAACAGATAAAGCCAAAAAAATAAACTTTATGTTATGGCCTGCCATGGACGCATTAAAAAATGATTTCAGCGCAGATCCTTCTATTATTCTAACCAGGCTGGCCGGCAGATCGGGCGATGTACAGAGTATAACAGGATTGCATATACGAAGTAATTTCACTTCGATGGTCCACTTCTTTACACCGGTAAAACTCAGGAGGGTAGCCGGCTAACAACACTATACATTATTTGTTCCAGGGCTGGCTTCTTTCAGGGATGCCAGCCTTTTCTTTTTCGCCTTGTACCGTTCCAGTATCAGCACGAGCGCTATCAAATAAAAAGGCATACAGGGTATCTTATACCTTACCAGTGTACCAAAGTTGAGCGTGGTAACACCAACGAACAGTGCAAATACCAGGGAGAACAACAGGCAGTACATGATCATGGGATCTTTGATGATGCTGCCGAAGAAGGTGATTGGCCCGGCCCTTAAAAAAACATACAGCGTAAAAAGCATCAGTGCAAGGCTCTCCAGCGATGACATGAGCGTAGATATTTTTTTTGACTCCCACAAATAAGGGCGGTACAGCGTTGCTACAATACCGGCGGGCGCTATCTTTAAAAAACCGGCAGGCGTACCATCAAATTCGCCGATCGAAAAAGAAGATTCGGCCAGGTCGGAAATACGCATAAAACTTTGCTGCGTGGTTTGAACAGACTCTGCCAGTTTGTTCAGCGCAAGGTCTTCCATTTCTGCCTGCAGCCGCTCTCCCACCACCAATACTCCGCCGATGATAATTATAAAGATCATGAACAACATTGCGATCCTTACAAACGGGCGCTTGATGGTTTTAAGATTGGCAAACAAAATAAAGAGCAGGAAAAAAGGCAGGTAAGAAGCCAGGATATACGCTTTTACAATTGCCAGTATCATAGCCGCTATCACAGCGACCAGTAAATTTTTGATGATGGATTCCCTTTTCACCAGCATTTTATACATCGAATAGGTGAACCATCCCAGCATACCGGTACACAACGGATCTTTTAGAATACCGGAACTCCAGAATACAAAATTTGGCAAAAAGATGATGGCAATGGCCAGTTGCTTATGCAATTGGGGATACTGCTCATAAAAAAATTTATACAGCCGCCACACACCACTAAAAGAGATCATGGAAAAGAACAGGGTGATCACACTGTAGCTGCCGAAGCTTACAAAAGAAAGTGCTGTTACCATCCTGGCAATAAAAAAATTACTCTCACTGGCAAAGTATCCTTTGTTAAAAGTGTCCGACAGCAGGTTGGGATCAAAATCCTTCCCGGAAATGAACAGGAGTTTTACATTGTTTACATCCTTTATGATGAGTTTGGCAATATTGAGCCCTTCGGGATAATATAGAAACGTTGAATCTACCTTGGCCAGGAATTTACTAAAAATGATATAGGCCAGTGCACTGAATACCTTTATCCAAAAACCATAGCGGTGGTACTTTTTTAACAGCGGGTCCTGTATTTTCTTTCGCCGGGCGGCAAAAAACAGTGCAAACAAACCAACGTACAGCGGAAACAGTATTATATCTATCAGGTCACTCATCTTGATGTAAAAATGCTGCGGCTGGTTTTAAATATGCAGTAGGCAACAAATTTATCCTAAAATATCAATTGCCATTTAATAATATACAGTTATTTTGCCCCAGCTAATTTTTTCTACTTTATGTGTGGCATCGCCGGCTCCGTTAATTTTCCGTTATCATACCAACAGGTAAACAGGTATATGTTTCACCGTGGACCAGACGAACAAAACGGATTTACGGAAGACAATATTGATTTTTACCATTTGCGTTTATCCATCCTTGATATTGGCGGTGGCAAACAACCCATGCATCTCCACAACCGGTACAGCATCATCTTTAACGGTGAAATTTACAATCACCAGCAGGTAAGAAACAGCTTCAACCTCAAAGGCAATACATCTTCTGATACAGAAACGCTGCTGCTGCTATACCAGCAATGCGGCGCAGATATGCTCAACCACCTGGATGGCATGTTTGTGTTTGCTATTTACGACAAGGTTGAAAAAACGATCTTCCTTGCAAGAGACCGGGCAGGTAAAAAGCCGCTGTACATTTACCGGGATAACGAAAAAATTGTTTTTGCCAGTGAACTCAATTGCCTTAAAGGATTGTTACCGCTGCAACTGCAACAGGATAACATCTACCATTACCTGCATTTCGGTTCTTTTTACAAACAGCTTACTCCTTATAAAAATGTGACCGAACTCGGTGCAGGCAGTTGCGCAACCATTCATTGCGACAAACTCCGGTACCAGGAAACAACATGGTGGGATATTGGAAAATTTTACAGGCAACAGCACCCGGATAATCTTGCTGACTGCCTCAAAAAAACAGACGCCTTCCTGCACGAGGGCGTAAGAAGAAGAGTGGAATCCTCCGACCTTGAAGTAGGCAGTTTTTTAAGTGGCGGCATCGACAGCGGGCTGGTAACCGCCATCGCCAGCCAGTACAATAACAAATTAAAAACCTTTACCGTATCGTTTGAAGATGAGTATGATGAAGCGCCGCTGGCAAAACTGGTGGCCGACAAATATCATACGCATCATACCCAGATCAGCATCTCATTCAACAGTTTAAAACAGGATGTAGAACAGATCATCAGCAATTACGGCGAACCTTTTTTTGACAGCTCTGCCATACCAAGCTACTATGTAAGCAAGGAAGCGAAAAAGCATCTGACCGTTATCTTAAACGGCGATGGCGCCGATGAGTTGTTTGGAGGATACCGTCGCTATGTACCCTTCGCCAGCCATGATTTTTTTCAATCCAATGCCCTCATAAAAAATGCAGCCAGTGCGGTAAAAAAAATATTTCCACCAGCCGGCAACAAAAAATCAACTTATAACTACCTGTACAGGCTGGCAGCGCTGGCCTCAAAGAGCAACCTGCACATTTATCTTTCTGCCGGTGTTGACATATTTGAAGATTTTGAAAAACACATTGTGCATGCACCGGAAGGATACCTGCGACAGATGCAGGATGATTTTAACGCCATTGCAGAAACATCGGTGAGTGGCTTGAAAAAGATTATGCAGCTCGATTTTGAAACTGCCTTATTCAACGACCTGCTGGTGAAAATGGACATTGCCAGCATGGCCAATTCGCTCGAAGGCCGCAGCCCTTTTCTTTGTAAAGAACTACTGGAATATACACCTGGCATCAACGACCGCTTTAAGATACATGGCAGCACCACCAAGTACCTCCTTCGCCAGTTGGCAAAACAATACCTGCCGGCCGAACTCATCAACCAGCCCAAACGTGGGTTTGAGATACCCCTGAAAAAATGGGTGGAAAATGAATTGAAGGAGATCATCCACGATTACCTCGGCAGTAACAATAGCTTTAGCAAACAATTTGTTGATGGAGACTTTATTAATGGCCTGCTCAACAACAGGGTAAAGATCGCCCCGGAAAAAAGAGCCAAGATATTGTGGACATTGTTTTGCCTGGATGTTTGGCATAAGAATGTTTACCTGGGCATTGGGGTAACAAATTTTGCCGGTATAACAGCGTAACGCAATAAAAGGACAGCAACAATTTTTGATACTTTTTTTCACCAATTCAAACAAACATCAAAGCAGCTTGTTGCTATTGCAAGTAAAACGAAGTATCCATGCATTCATTCACCATTAAGGACCTTGAAAATTTATCGGGAATAAAGGCACATACTATCCGTATCTGGGAACAGCGCTACCAGTTTCTTAAACCCAGCCGTACCGAAACCAATATCCGTTATTATAGCTGCGAAGAATTAAAAACACTACTCAACATTGCATTGCTGAATAAATATGGATATAAAATATCTCATATTGATAAAATGTGTGAGGCGGAATTGAGGGAAAAGATATTACTGCTTTCGGGCACCGAAGCGCTACAGGAAAGAATTGTGAACGATCTTATCCAGAGCATGATCGACCTGGACATGGACAGGATGGAAGATACTATTGACCGGTATATCATGAACAAGGGGATCGAAAGAACCATTACACAGATCATTTTCCCGTTCATGCAAAAGATCGGCATCCTCTGGCTCACCAATCATATTAACCCGGCACAGGAGCACCTGGTAACAAATATCATCAGGCAAAAACTCATCGTTGGCATTGAAGGAGTAAGTACTTCTCTAAAGGTGGATAAATCTGTATTGCTGTTTTTACCCGAAGGTGAATACCACGAAATAGGATTGCTGTTTGTATATTATTTGATGAAGAGCAGGGGCGTTACGGTAATTTATCTCGGCGCCAACGTACCGCTCAATGATGTGGAATATGTTGTAAAACTGAAAAAGCCGGACTATATTTTTTCTCATCTTACTTCAGTAGCACAGAAATTTAATTTTGATAAATTCATCGCCAGCATCACAAAAAAATTTGCAGGCACACCCATGATCATTTCCGGCCAGCTCACCCAGAGCTATCAAAAAAAGATCCCCTCCCCGGTGAGGTTTAAAAGATCATTACAGGAAGTAACAGAGTTCATTTCTGCACTGTAAGTTTTATAGACTGCCCAACTTTGTTTATCCATTCACTTATTTTCAATAAGGCAGGGTTTTTGTGTCAGAATAAAAGCCTGTCATCCCTGATATAGTTATTATCTGCACACGTAAATTACTGAAACTGTATTGTTTAAATTTTTTCTGAAAACATTAAACAAAATAATGCTTTAGTTCTCCAATTATTGTTTAGTTTTATGGATAATAAGTTAAACAAGATGGTCATGTCAACAGGAGAGTTCAATCAACTATTACTAAAGAATACGGAGTTTTTAAAGCCGTTTGCCGTAACCCTTACCCGGGATAACGAAACAGCCAAAGACCTGCTGCAGGAAACGATGTACAGGGCGCTGGCTAACCAGGATAAATACAATGTTGGTACCAATATAAAAGCATGGTTGTACACCATCATGCGCAATATTTTTATCAATAATTACCGTCGCAAGGCTAAACAGAATACTATTTTTGACAATACGCCCAACGATTTTTTACTCGACCATAATCAAAGCGCCATTGCCAATAAGGCTGAAACAACACTCAGCTATAAAGACATACAGGCTGCTATCCACAACCTCCCCCATATTTTTCGCAACCCGTTCATGCTGTATTTTGAAGGCTACAAATACCACGAAATAGCCGCCATGCTTAAAGAGCCGCTTGGCACCATCAAGAGCCGTATCCACTTCGCAAGAAAGTTACTGAAAGAGCAGATCTCCCGTTTTTAATACCTGGTCGCTGCTTTGTAAATACTTGTATTACTTTAGCAGAGAACCTATTTAATTAGTTGCATGAAAAAAGCTGTGGTAATAGGAAGTGGTTTTGCCGGAATGTCTGCCGCCTGTTTTATGGCAAAGGCCGGCTGGGATGTTGTAGTGCTGGAAAAAAATGACATGCCGGGAGGCAGGGCAAGATTATTACAGGAAGCAGGTTTTAAATTCGACATGGGCCCAAGCTGGTACTGGATGCCGGATGTATTTGAACATTTCTTCAATGCCTTTGGCAAAAAAGTAGCCGACTATTACGAACTGCAACGGCTTGACCCTTCTTACCGCATCTACTGGCCGGATGGCCCCATGGATATCCCCGCTGATTACAATGAACTGAAAAAATTATTTGAATCGATTGAACCCGGTGGTGGAAAAGCGCTGGACAAATTCATGGAGGAGGCCGCTTATAAATATGATACCGGCATTCACCAGTTGGTGTACAAACCCGGCCAGTCATGGTTGGAATTTGCAGACTGGAATCTTGTGAAAGGTGTTTTTAAACTGGATGTTTTTACGTCCATGCAAAAACATGTAGGCAAATTTTTCAAACATCCCAGGCTGCAGCAGCTGCTGGAATTTCCGGTGTTGTTCTTAGGCGCACTTGCCAAAGACACTCCTGCGCTGTACAGCCTGATGAACTATGCAGATGTAAAGTTGGGCACCTGGTATCCAAAGGGTGGTATGTACCAGGTCGTGCAGGCCATGTACGATCTCGCCAAAGAACTTGGTGTGCAATTCCATTTTGATCATACTGTAACTTCGATACAGGTGGAAGCAGGCGTTGCTACCGCAGTAGAGGCCCATACAACAAGCGGTAAAATTGATTATAAGGCCGATGTGGTAATTGGTGGTGCCGATTATCATTTTATAGAAACAAAGCTGCTTGCAGCACCTTACAGAACTTATACAGAAGCTTATTGGGATAAAAGGGTAATGGCACCCAGTTGCCTGATCTATTATGTTGGCCTCAACAAAAAACTCAAACAGGTGCTGCACCATTCTCTTTTCTTTGACAGCAGTTTGGAAGTACATGGAAAAGAAATTTACCAGGATCCTGCCTGGCCGGTTGAACCATTGTTTTATGTAAGTGTTACATCGGTAACAGATGATAGCGTGGCACCGGAAGGTTGTGAGAATTTATTTTTTTTGATTCCGGTGGCTGCAGGCCTTACCGGGGACACCGAAGCATTACGAGAAGCGTATTTTGAAAAGATATTAAGACGGTTTGAAGCACATACAGGCGAGCAGGTAAGCGATGCCGTGATCTATAAAAGATCCTATTCGGTGAGCAATTTCATAAGTGATTACAATTCGTTTAAAGGCAATGCCTATGGACTCGCCAATACCTTGCTTCAAACGGCCATACTAAAACCAGGTTTAAAAAGTAAAAAAGTAAAAAACCTGTTCTATACAGGCCAGTTAACCGTTCCCGGCCCGGGCGTACCACCGGCCCTTATCAGCGGAGAAGTGGTATCAAAGGAAGTGTTGAAATATTTTTGAACGGCCCCTTTAATTTCTTAAACATTGAATGAAAAATTCAATATTGTAATAAATATTGCAGCACCATGATGAATCTTTTTCATGAATTAAGCCAACAGTGCAGCAAAAGCACCACGGAGAAGTACAGTACTTCTTTCTGCAGTGCCATTAAATTGCTGCATGCCGACCTTCGGCAGCCGGTGTTCAATATTTACGGCTTTGTACGCTTTGCAGATGAGATCGTGGATACTTTTCACGGGCACGATAAAGCGAGCCTGCTGTCAGAATTTAGAAATGACACCTGGGCTGCCATTGACAGGGGCATCAGCCTCAATCCCATCTTACACAGTTTTCAGTTAACGGTAAATGAATACCATATTCCCCGTCACCTGACTGAAGCTTTTTTCGATTCCATGGAAATGGATCTAACCAGTTCCACTTTTACCGGCGACAAATACCGGCAATATATTTACGGCAGTGCAGAAGTGGTAGGCCTCATGTGTCTGCATATTTTCTGCGGCAATAACAATACGCTGTACGAAACGTTGAAACCCTATGCCCAGTCGCTGGGAGCAGCCTTTCAAAAGGTAAATTTCTTAAGAGATGTAAAGGCAGACTACGAGCAGTTGAGCAGGACCTATTTTCCCGGTGTTGACTTCAATGATTTTTCTTCTTCTTCAAAGAAGAAAATTGAAGAAGATATTGCGGTCGATTTTGCTCATGCTTATGAAGGCATCCTCCAACTACCGGTAAAAGCAAGGTTTGGCGTGTACGTAGCTTATAAATATTATTTGTCCCTTTTCAATAAGATCAAAAAAACGCAGGCCAGGAGTATTTTACAGCAACGCATCCGGATACCCAACTACGGTAAAGCCTTCATCCTGGCAAAAGCAAGCCTGCGTGCCCAGTTGAATATTCTTTAAATACAGCAGCACATCATCATTAAATTTTTTCAGCGTACCGATCTGCTAAATCGGCATAAATTGCAGCAATATGGATGTTATTTTAGTTGACGAGCACGACAATCCTGTTGGTACAATGGGCAAAATGGAAGTGCATGAAAAAGCGCTGCTGCACCGGGCATTCAGCATTTTTATTTTTAACAGCAAGGGCGAAATGTTACTGCAAAAAAGAGCAGCTGGCAAATACCACAGCGCCGGTCTCTGGACAAATACCTGCTGCAGCCATCCCAAACCGGGGGAAGATACCGCCACAGCAGCCAGCAAAAGATTACAGGAAGAGATGGGATTCAATACGCCGATCAGCAAAGCTTTTTCATTTGTGTACAAGGCTCCGTTTGACAACGGGCTTACCGAACACGAGTTCGACCATGTTTTTATCGGCAGTTTTAACGGCCTTATAGAACCCGATCCGCATGAAGTAAGTGATTATTGTTACCAGTCGATGGAAACGGTTAAAACAAATGTGCAATCACATCCCGATCACTTTACGGAATGGTTTAAAATAGCATTGCCCAAAGTGGAAGCTTTTTTACTGGAACAGGGCCGGCCAGTAGATATTATTTAAGTTACTTTTGTTCATCAGCAATTTAATTATGCATTCTAAAAAAGCCATTGTAATCGGCAGCGGTATCGCAGGCATGGCAACCGCCACCAGGCTGGCTGTGCAGGGCTTTGAGGTGAGCGTGTACGAAAAGAATGCTTATCCCGGTGGCAAATTATCGGCTTTTGAAAAAGATGGTTTCCTGTTTGATGCAGGCCCGTCTTTATTTACCCAACCAGAGAACATTGAAGAGTTGTTTACACTTGCGGGTGAACCGATCGAAAAGTATTTTTCCTACCAGCCTGTTGACATCGCCTGTAAATATTTTTACGAGGATGGTAAAACGGTGAATGCCTATACCGACGCTTCACTACTTTCAAAAGAACTGGAAGAGCAGATGGGAGAAGCGCCGGGTGCAGTGGCCAACTATTTGAAGCAATCAGAAAAATTATACAATGCCACCGGCAGCATATTTGTAAACCATTCCTTACATAAAAGAAATACCTGGCTCAGTAAAAGTATTGGCAGGGCACTGTCAACCGTAAAGCCTGCCTACCTTTTCCAATCTCTCAACCAGTATAACGAAAAGCAATTCAGGTCAGCCGGCACCGTGCAATTATTCAACCGCTATGCAACTTATAATGGCAGCAACCCTTACAAAGCACCAGCCATGCTGAGCCTGATCCCCCACCTCGAACTGAACCAGGGTACTTACTATCCTGCCGGTGGCATGATCAGTATTACCAATGCGCTGTACCAACTGGCCATTGCCAAAGGCGTGCAATTTCATTTTAATGCACCCGTGCAGCGCATCATCCATCACGAAGGAAAGCTGCGTGGTGTGGTGGTAAACGATGAAAATATCAGTTGTGATATTGCAGTCAGTAACGGTGACGTGTACCTTACCTGCAAACACCTGCTGCTGGATGAGAAAAAAGCCAGCAAAATATTAAAGCAGGAAAGAAGCAGCAGCGCTGTGATCTTTTATTGGGGCATGAACAAACAATTTCCAGGACTGCAGCTGCACAATATTTTTTTTGGGAAGGATTATAAAAAAGAATTCGAAGATATTTTTATCAACCGGCAATTGCCTTCCGATCCAACCGTGTATGTGAACATTACTGCAAAAATGGAGCAGGGCCAGGCACCCGAAGGAAAAGAGAATTGGTTTGTAATGGTGAATGCACCCGCCAATACGGGGCAGGACTGGGAGTCAAACAAACAAATATTGCGTGGCATTGTAACTGGCAAATTAAGCCGCCTGCTGGGCGAAGATATAGCAGCACAGATCGTGACGGAAGAAACGCTCGACCCAGTAATGATAGAACAGCGAACTTCTTCTTATGGAGGATCTTTGTATGGCACGAGCTCCAATTCAAAGTGGGCAGCTTTTTTAAGACACCCGAATTTTACCAGCTCGGTAAAAGGGCTGTATTTCTGCGGTGGCAGTGTACACCCGGGTGGCGGCATTCCGTTGTGTTTAAAAAGCGCTGCCATTGTAAGCCGACTTGTGGCAACCGATATTAAAAAACAGAGACACTAAAAACCACTGCTCTGTGATGCAACGATTTACCAGGAACCAACTTGCTACCGCCATTGCGGTATTGTTCCATACGGTTGGGCTGTTAGGTATACTGGTATTTAAGAGCGACCTTATCATCCGCTCTACCGCCTTCAATCTTCTACTGAGTTATGGCCTGCTGACCTGGACACAACAAAACAGGAACCTTTATTTCTGGTTGTTCACCCTGGCAGTAATGTGTATTGGCTTTACAGCGGAGGTAACGGGTGTGCATACCGGTTACCTGTTCGGTGATTATCAATATGGAAAAGCGCTGGGTGTAAAATGGCAGCAGGTACCGCTGGTAATTGCTGTCAACTGGTTTATCGTGATCTATTGCTGCGGCATGGCAGTTACAGCTTTACTGGAAAGAATCACCAAACCCGTGCAGGGAATGCCGGCAGCACCTGCCCCTGTTCTCAAGGCCATCTCCGTGATATCAGATGGCGCCACGCTGGCGGTACTATTCGACTGGCTGATAGAGCCGGTTGCGGTGAAATTAGGGTACTGGCAATGGCAGGGTGGCCAGATCCCGGTGTACAATTACGTTTGCTGGTTTGTGATCAGCCTGGCGCTGATGACACTGTTCAGGTTTTTGCCCTTTGACAAAGGAAACAAATTCGCCATAAATTTGTTACTCATTCAAATCATGTTTTTCCTGTTGCTGCGCACATTTTTAAACTGATCCATGAACAGCTATCTATTTATATTGATCGTACTGGCCACTTTCATTGCTATGGAAGGCGTAACCTGGTTAACGCACAGGTATGTAATGCATGGTTTTTTGTGGTACTTACACCGTGATCATCACCAGAAAGGCAAAGGATTTTTTGAAAAGAACGATGCATTCTTCCTCATTTTCGCCATACCAAGCTGGCTCTGCATTATGCTCGGTTTGCAGCACCGGGTGTATTGGGTGGCGGCTATCGGCTTTGGAATTGCCCTGTACGGACTGGCCTATTTTATTGTACATGAAGTGATCATTCACCAGCGCTTTAAATGGTTTACCCGGAGCAACAATATTTACATCCGTGGTATCCGCTGGGCGCATAAAATGCACCACAAACACATCGGTAAAGAAGAAGGCGAAAGTTTCGGAATGCTGATCGTTGCCAAAAAATACCGTGACAAGGTAAAGCAGGACGCCCTGCGCAATGAGCAAGCCAATACAGCTTAGTCATTCACACCTCCATTATTCTTCAACAATTACTGCACTTTCTTTCCCACTGCCAGTAACAATACCGGCAACAATATGAGATTGGTTAAGGTTGCCACCAGTAACGTAATGGAAGTAAGCCATCCCAATGCGATTGTTCCCCCAAAACTGCTAAAGCAAAAAATCACAAAACCTGCGATCAGCACCATGGAAGTATAAGCGATGCTCAGGCCGGTGTGCCGGATGGTAGAAGTAACGGTAACTTTTACATTGTTATTATGTGTTGGCAACTCCTGTTTGTAGTTCACCAGAAAGCGGATGGTAATATCTATTGCAATACCCAGCGCCACACTGAACACAAGTACAGTAGAAGGTTTTAGCGGCACACCGGCCCATCCCATTACACCGGCTGTGATCACCAGCGGAATTAAATTAGGGATCAGGGAACACACGAGTATCCTCACTGATTTAAAAAGATAGAGCATGCAAAATGAGATCAGCACAAAAGCCCATAAGATACTTTCCTTTAAGCCATTGATGATAAATTTGCTGCCTTCTAAAAAAGTGATACTGGTGCCTGTTAGTTTTACATTGTACTGGCTGGTATCAAACAGCACATCGATCTTTTTCTGGATGCTGTCTAACACCAGCGGCAAACGCTTGGTACCGATATCAGCCATGCTTACACTGATACGGGTATTTTGCTTCGACGAATCCATAAAGGATGAAAGCATTTTGGCGAAATTATTTTTAGTGCCGCTGTCACCTTTGCTTGTTTTAAGATAATCGCTCATAAAAGCGATCTCGTACAATGTAGGCATCTGGTAAGCGGCAGAATCGCCATCAAAAAAAGCCTGCTTGGCAAACTTCAATCCTTCGGCAATGCTCAGCGGGTGGTTCATGTTGGGCATGGCCGCTATGTACTGCGCCAGCGAATCAGCCTTTGTAAAAACTGCCAGTCCCCTCGTGCCTGTAAGACCATTTTTCTTTTTTGTTTCTACCACGATCTCCAACGGCATCACCCCTTTAAAATTCCGCTCTAAAAATTTGAGATCAGTATAAAGCTTGTCCTTTTTAGGAAGGTCATCTACAATAAAACCTACTGTCTTGAGCCTGAAGATACCAACGATGGCAGCGATGAGCAGCACGCTGGTAGTGATGTACACCACCGGTTTGTGATGCAGCACCCATTTTTCAACCCTTAATAAAAACGACGTTACAAATTTGTTGTGCAGGTATTTTGTCTGCGCCGCACCTGGCACCGGCAGGTAACTCAGCGAGGCCGGCAGCAGGATAAAGGATACTACAAATATCAGCATGATGCTGATGCCCGCTACCACGCCAAACTCCTGCAACACAGCGCTTTTGGTTAAAGCAAATACGCCAAAACCGATGGCAGCCGTGATATTGCAAAACAATGTAACGATGCCCATCTTGCTCACCATTTCTATCAAGGCCTGGTTCTTATTGCCATGCACCAGGAAGGCGGTATGGTATTTATTGATAAAGTAGATGCAATTGGGAATGCCGATCACCACCACCAGTGGCGGAATGATACCGGTAAGGATCGTGATCTTGTAACCGCACAGGTACAGGATGCCGACGCTCCATACTACCCCGATCAGCACCACCAGCAGGCTGAGGATCATGGTGCTGAACGAACGGAAAAAGAGCAATAAAATAAGGGCACTTAAAATAACTGAACCAAATAAAAAGAAACGCATTTCCTTTTGTATCCGGTCGCTGCTGATGGTACGGATCAGTGGCAAACCACTCCTGTAAGTCTCCGTATTCGTCTTTTTTTCAAAGCTGGTTACGCAGGCGAGGATATCTGTTACGATCTTCGTTCGCAAGGGTGAGTTAAGCGAATCTTTATTGATACCCACTCCCATCAGGTAACACAGTGAATCGGGGTTGTACAGCCTCCCTGCATAAAACGGCAGTTGTAAAAATGTATTTTTGGCGCTGTCCAGCTCCGCCTGCGTGGAAATGTTATCAGCAAATATTTTTACTGCATTCATTTTCTGCGTAAGCGAATCTTTTTTGAGGTTGATGGCAGCAGGCACACTGATGATCGTGTTCACATTGTGCACGTTCCTGATCTGCTCCTGCATGGCCATGTATTCCCTGAAATAATCCAGTTGAAAAAACCGGTCGGTCTTTACTACCAGGATCAGGACATTGCCATCATCACCAAATTTCTGGCGAAAGGAAACATAATCTTTGTACTTGGGATTGTCGGTAGGAATGGCTTTGCCAAAATCGTAGCTGAGTTTTACCTTGCTGGCGAAATAACCCATTACACCGGTGATAGAAAAAAGAACAATCAGAAGGACCAGGCGGTACCTGATAACAGAACTCCCTAAACGTTGCCACATATACTAAAAAGAATTACAAATGACGAATGTTGAATTTGGCTGCAAAGAAAACTAATTTATACCGCATTGCATCATTGTTAACTATTTTTGAACTGCAGCAGAAAAATCAAGAACTGGCTTTGCGGCGTCCCGTATATGACACACAAAACAAAAGCGATCGTATTAAGGACCATCAAGTATGGCGAAACCAGCCTGGTGGTAACGGTGTTTACGGAACTGTTTGGTGTACAAACCTATATGGTGAACGGGGTAAGGTCTTCAAAAAAAGCTAGCGCCAAAGCCAATTACTTTTTGCCCGGCGCCATCCTCGACCTGCTGGTGTACCACCACGAACAGAAGAACATGCAGCGCATCCGGGAATTTGGCTGGGCGGTATTGTACCAGCATGTGCTGAGCGATGTGATCAAGAATAGTATTGCGCTGTACATGGTAGAACTGTTGTACAAATGCCTGAAACAACCGGAGCAGAATGAGCCCCTTTTTTATTTTTGTGAAGATGTATTGCTCTGCCTCGACAGAGCCGACCGTGTTATTACTGCGAATATGCCCCTGTACTTTTCACTGCAGTTGTGTCATTTTTTAGGTTTTAAAATGAATGATGATTACAATGAAGTGCAGCAGGTACTGGACCTTAGGGAAGGAAGTTTTGTGACGGAACAGCCAGCCCACCCTGATTTTATCGATGGCAGCAATGCCATGCTTACATCTCAATTATTGAAAGTGATGCACCCTGATGAGCTGTCGCATTTTCACCTGCACCATGAAGTAAGAAGAAAATTGCTGAATTACTACCACAATTACTATGCGCTGCACATACAGGATTTTGGTGAGATGAAAACATTGTCGGTACTGCAGGATGTGTTGTAATTGCGCTTCTCACCGGCATGCGTACACTAAGACTGACATTGGTACCAGGCAATTCTTATTTCCGGCTACCGAAAATAGTCAGCAATGACCGGTGACTCCTGTGCAATAAAATACAACCGTTTTAAGCGACTTTCATTTAACTTGTAGTTATGAAATTTCCACTTTCCAAGATCATCGCAGCAGGATTCCTGGTTGGAACACTGGACATCACTGCGGCCTGCATCCACTATTTCTCCAAAACCGGTAAGGGGCCGGCCGGGGTGCTTCGTTTTGTTGCCAGCGGCGTATTTGGAGAGGCAGCTTTTTCCGGCGGAAAGGAGATGCTTTTCTGGGGGATGTTCTTTCATTTTGTGATCGCCCTGTCATTCAGCTTTTTTTTCTTTCTCATTTATCCATCGCTAAAAAAATTCATCGGCAATAATGTTGGTATCGGCATTGTTTATGGAATTTTTACCTGGTTGATCACTACCCAGGTAATCGTACGGTTGTCGAATACACCCAAAGGTGAATTCAATATTGTGAACGCCCTTGTTGCAGCTTCCATTCTCATCATTTGCATCGGCATTCCATTGGCAGTCATTGCCGGTTCTACGTCTAAAAAATAACCGGTAAAAAACCGGCAAACTAACTATCTTTAAAATCAACATGGTTTTTTATGATAAAAAAGTTATGGCTATTTTTTAACCTGCTGCTCGTTACCGGCCTGTGGGCCACTGCCCAGGTATCAGAAAATTTTAGTGATGGTGATTTCAGCAGCAATCCTGCATGGACTGGCAACAACAGCGACTGGATCGTAAATGCCTCCGCACAACTCCAAAGCAACAATACAGTAGCCAACAGTAGCTTTTATATTACCACAGCAAGCACATTGGCAACGGTTGCGGAGTGGCAGTTTTATGTAAACCTTGCGTTCAATACTTCTTCTACCAATTATGTAGATGTTTTTTTAACTGCATCTGCCGGCGACCTCACTGCTGCTACCACCACGGGTTATTTCGTTCGCATTGGCAATACTACCGACGAGATCTCATTGTATAAAAAAACAGGTGCTTCCGTTACAAAGATCATTGACGGTGTAGATGCAACAACCAATACCAGCAATAATACGATCAGGATAAAAGTAACAAGGGATGCCGCCAACTTATGGACCCTTGGAAGAGATCTAACAGGCGGCAATAATTTTTCCACCGAGGGTTCGGTAACAGACAATGATTTCAGCAGCTCCGCATTCTTTGGCATTTTTGTAAAGCAGAGTACCGTTGCCAGTTTTGCCCAACGCCATTTTTTTGACGATATCCTGGTGCAGCCCTTTGTGCCCGATGTAACACCCCCTTCCATACAATCAATAACAGCAACCAGTGCCAGCACACTGGATGTATTGTTCAATGAAGCGGTTGACAATGTGAGCAGCCAGGTACCTGCCAACTACATTGCCAATAACAGTATCGGTTCGCCGGCAACTGCAGTGATCGATGGATCGAACAATGCATTGCTGCATTTAACTTTCGGCAACGCATTTCCCAACGGCAGCAACAATACCCTTACCATTAACGGGGTGAAGGATCTTGCCGGCAACACACTGAATAACGGCATTGCCAATTTTAGTTTTTATACACCGCAGCAATATGATATTGTGATCGATGAAATAATGGCCGACCCCACACCGCAGGTGGCTCTACCAAACAGTGAATGGATCGAATTGAAAAACACCACGGCCTTCCCGGTTAACCTTCAGGGCTGGAAAATTGGCGATGGAAGCGGAACCAGTGGCGCCATACCCGCTTTCATTTTAAAACCAGATAGTTTTGTGATTGTATGTACCGGCAGTGCCGTTGCGGCGTTGTCAGCATTTGGTACAACCATCAGCGTTAGTAGCTTTCCATCGCTGGATAACAATGGCGAACAGTTGTTTTTATCCGATGCGGCAGGCAATATCATTCATTCTGTGAATTACAATATCAACTGGTTTCAAAATGAGTTGAAAAAAGATGGCGGCTGGACGCTGGAGATGATGGACACCAAAAATCCCTGCAGTGGTTTCAGTAACTGGAAGGCCAGCACTGATCTAAGCGGCGGCACACCCGGTAAAAAGAACAGCGTGGATGGCATCAACACAGATGCAGCTTCCCCTAAACTGCTGAGGGCTTATACAACAGATAGTTTGCATGTCGTACTGGTGTTTGATGAACCGCTGAATGCTGGAACTGCCTCCATTGTAAATAATTATCTTATCAGCGATGGCATTGGTGCACCGGCTACTGCTGCAGCGATAACCCCTGTGTATGACCGGGTGAACCTTGTATTAAATACTGCTTTATCAAGAAACAAGATCTATACCATTACGGCCAGCAATCTTACTGATTGCGTGGGCAATGCCATCGGCATCAGCAATACGGCAAAAGTTGGACTGAGCGAAGTAGCGGACAGCCTGGCACTGGTGATCAACGAGATCCTTTTCAATCCGCCGTCTAACGGGAACGACTATGTAGAGATCTACAACCGCAGCAATAAGATCATCGACTTGAAACAAACCTATATCGCCAACCGGAGTTCAACCGGCGTGATCAGCGGCATTGCACAGTTAAGTGCCGAATCTTACCTGCTGTTTCCGCAGGAGTTCATGGTGATCAGCGAAAATACAGGCTGGATAAAGAGTGCCTACATTACTAAAAACCAGGATGCTTTTGTTATGATCTCCACCCTGCCTTCTTTTAATGACGATGCCGGCGATGTAATTATTTTGAATGCCCAGGGTGCCATTACAGATGAATTAAAATATACTGACAAATGGCATTTCAAATTGCTGGATATTACAGAAGGCGTTGCACTGGAAAGAATTGATTACAGCGCCGCTACGCAGCAGGAAAGCAACTGGCATTCTGCGGCCAGCAGTGTTAACTACGGTACGCCCGGGTATCAAAACTCACAGTTCCGGATAAACGATGGCGTGCAGGGAGAAGTGAACTTATCACCGGAGATCGTTTCGCCTGACAATGACGGCCAGGATGATTTTGCAAGTATTGGCTATCGTTTTCCTGAGCCCGGCTACATCGCCAGCATCACCATATTTGATGCAACAGGAAGACCCGTGAGATTGCTGCAGAAAAATGCACTTTGTGGTACTACCGGAAGTTTTCGCTGGGACGGACTGGGCGATAAGGGCCAGCAACTGTCAACCGGCGTATATATTGTACTCACGGATGTATTTAACCTGGCAGGGAAAAAGAAACAGTTCAAAAAAGCGATCGTGGTGGCGAGAAGGAGCTAGGAATTTGTCACGCAAAGACACAAAAAAGAAAAGGCGCAAAGAAAACTCTTTGCGCCTTTTTATATTCCTTTCGGTTCTTCGCTCCTTAGCGTCTTTGCGTGACACCTTTACAACAGCCCTTTTCCCAGCAAATATTCCGCTATCTGCACGGCATTGGTAGCAGCGCCTTTGCGGAGGTTGTCGCTTACGATCCAGCAGTTGAGTGTATTGGGCTGCGTTTCATCCCTGCGGATGCGGCCCACGAAAGTTTCATCTTTTTCATGTGCTGTTAACGGCATTGGATATATGAAGTTGGCCACATCATCCTGCACCACCACACCGGGTGCCTTGCTTAACAGTTCTCTAACTTCAGCCAGGTCAAAATCGTTTTCAAATTCAATGTTCACGCTTTCACTATGGCCGCCCATCACCGGAATGCGTACAGTGGTTGCCGTTACTTTGATGTTTGCATCACCAATGATCTTTACTGTTTCATTGGTCATCTTCATTTCTTCCTTGGTATAACCATTGTCAAGAAACACATCGATCTGCGGAATGGCATTCAGGTCGATCGGGTATTTGTAAGCCATTTCTCCCTGCACTCCTTTTCTTTCGTTCATCAACTGGTCTACCGCCTTTACACCGGTACCCGTTACGCTCTGGTAGGTGCTTACTACAACTCTTTTGATCTTGTATTTTTCATGCAGCGGTTTTAACACCACCACCATTTGTATGGTTGAGCAATTGGGGTTGGCGATGATCTTGTCAGCAGCGGTCAGCACATCCGCATTCACTTCCGGTACCACTAATTTTTTGGTGGGGTCCATGCGCCAGGCACTTGAGTTATCGATCACGGTAATGCCGGCCTCTGCAAATTTTGGTGCCAGTTCCAGGGAGGTGCCTCCACCGGCAGAGAAAATAGCAACTGCAGGTTTGGCCGCAATGGCATCCTGCCAACCCACTACCTTATACTTCGTTCCTTTAAAATCCACCTCCTTGCCGATAGATCTTTCAGAAGCCACCGGTATCAGCTCTGTTACAGGAAAATTTCTTTCGGCCAATACCTGCAGCATCTTGCTGCCCACCAGGCCTGTTGCGCCAACTACTGCTACTTTCATCTTTGTGTTGTTTTTTATTTGGTTTAAAATATTGCTTTTGATACCAGCTTCGGCAATGATGGCAGCATCGTTGCGTCGCACCCTTGTGCAAAATACCATCACTGAACATTGTGTTTCCAGGCTCTGACTTTTTTAACCCGGTCTGACCTGCGGTAACGACCGGTAAAAAAAAGCCCCCCGTTTTACCGGAAGGCTCAGTATTTTGTAACCTACAAACAACTGTTATCCTTCCGCAGCATCGCTGTGTTTGGTAATGGTCGTTGTATGTTTAATAGTGATCATTGCTGCCCGAAAATAATAACAAATGATAAACCAGCCAAAATATAGACCGCATTTGTGCAGCACACCCTCATCTTTTAGATAATTTCCTTTATTTTACAAATTAATACCCTCCACAATGAATAATATCAAACCCTTAGCACTTCTGCTTGGTTTCTTCCTTTTACATTTCACTGGTTTCGCCCAATTTCAATTTATCGAAAACAAAGGCCAGTGGGAACAGCAGATCGATTTTAAAACAGATATAAAAGCCGGTGCTTTTTTTATTGAAAAAAACAGCTTCAGCATTTTGCAACACAATGCGGAAGAACTGGAAAAACTATCCGGCCATTCACATGATTTAGCAGGAAAAGAAAACGCCAGCATTGGCAATGATGCGATCACCCTGCATTCTCACGCCATCAAAGTACATTTTGAAGGAGCCTCCGCAGGTTCCCTGAAACAACCCGGCAAAATACTGCCCGGTTACAACAATTATTTTACCGGGAACGACAAAGACAAATGGCAGGGCAACTGCAGGTTGTTTGAAGAGATCATTTATACAAATGTGTATCCCGGTATTGATGTACGGTATTATACCAATGCCGGCAGCATCAAGTATGATTTTTTAGTGCACCCGGGCGCTGATGCAGGCGCTATTAAATTAAATTATGAGGGTGCCGATCAACTGGCAGTGAAGAACAACGAACTGCATATTTACACTTCGCTGGGAACGGTGAAAGAATCTTATCCTTACAGTTACCAGTTGGTGAACGGTGAAAGAAAAAAAATAGCCTGCCGGTACGTTTTAAAAGGCAACACGGTACAGTTTAACCTGCAGCAATATGACCCAACAGCATTGCTTGTAATTGATCCCACTTTAATATTCAGCTCTTTCACCGGCAGCACGGCGGATAACTGGGGCAATACTTCCGCCCCTGGTCCGGATGGAAGTTTTTTTTCCGGAGGTATTGTTTTTGCAAATGGTTACCCGGTATCAGCAGGTGCCTTTAGTCAAACGTTTAATGGTGGCCTGAATGACGATGGAAATGGTCCGTTTGACATTGCGATCTTTAAGTTTTCGCCCGACGGAACCAGCAGGCAGTATGCCACCTATCTTGGAGGTAACGGCAACGAACAGTTGCACAGCATGACTTGTGATGCACAGGGAAACTTAGTGGTATTCGGCAGAACAAATACCCCGGTTACAACCACCACTACCTATCCTGCAACAACGATCGTAGGACCCTGCGGCAAGTTTGATATCGTGGTCACAAAATTCAATGCAGGCGGAACGGCATTGATGGGTTCTGTCAGAATCGGTGGCACTGAAGATGATGGTATCAACATCAGGGGCAAGTACACGGCACTGGGAGTACCGGGACAGACAGACGGCGCTTATGATACAAGAAGGAATTACGGCGATGACAACAGGGGCGATATTTTGCTGGACGACAGTAATAATATTTACATCGCCAGTTCTACTCAATCAACCAACTTCCCTGTATCAGGCAATCCTTTTCAGCCAGCGTTTGGTGGAGGCGGAGCAATTATCAGGCAGGATGGGATCATCCTCAAGATCAACCCAACCCTTTCTGCCATTGGCTTTTCAACTTTTTTTGGCGGCTCAGGCAATGATGCCTGTTTTAATCTTGCATTGAATAAAGCAACAGGCAACTTGTATGTTTCCGGCGCTACCACCAGTACTGATCTTCCCGGCAATAAGATCAATGCCATTTCTGCGAATTTCCTGGGCGGAGCAACCGATGGCTTTGTCAGCATTATCAAGGCTGATGGAAGCAGTATTGTAAAAACAACTTATGATGGCACAGCAGGGAACGATATGATCTATGGTTTGCAACTGGATAAAAAAGGATTTGTGTACATCACCGGCACCACCACCGGGGCCAGAAATGTTGTGAATGCTGCTTTTAGTCAGCCTGGCGGAAAACAATTTATCAGTAAACTGCAACCTGATCTTTCTGCCTACCTGTACTCCACCAATTTTGGAACGAATGCATCGAGCCCGAATATATGCCCGCTTGCTTTTTACGTTGACAAATGCGAAAATGTATATCTATCCGGGTGGGGCGGTGCATTGAATACTTTAAAGCAGTACCCTAATGCCGGAACAACAGGCCTCACCACTACTGCCAACGCACTGCACCCTGCTACGGATGGCAATGACTTTTACTTTTTTATACTGCAGAAAAATGCAGCGGCACAGTTGTACGGCGATTTTTTTGGACAAACAGGTGGCTTTTCAGATCATGCCGATGGTGGTA
>APMI01000666.1_pt1 | contig 27245 bp, 25 predicted proteins | sample 667938 | NCBI WGS metagenome assembly APMI01 (sample SAMN01084076, study PRJNA167559) | wastewater metagenome | biome: Wastewater | place: Denmark: Ejby Moelle, Odense | collected 2011-11-28
GTGGTGGGAACGGTGATTTTCAACAAGGTGGAGAAGTCTTTTATGGATACCGTGTAATGGGGCGATGTGATGAGTGATGCGTGTTACACCGTTACGGATTCGCCGCGGTGAGGCTCCTTCGGAGTGACCGGTGCTGGATTATGAGTACTTTTGCTTCGAAAAAAAGATTGCTTCTCTACCTTCGGCGGCTCGCAATGACAGTCTTTGATAATTACAGACAAGTCTTAAATAGAGTTAAAAATTTTCCCTTTTAAATTAAAGCCTTAATTTTGCCGGTTACAACCGAATAAACAACTATTAATAAAATATTTAAGGATATTACCTTTTTAAAACAGAATAATAATGACTTAGGAGATTTTTGCGTTAAGAAAAATTAAAATTTCTTTATAACGGAATTGCTAAATTTGAACCACATAAAAACTTCCAGTGTTTGAGTGGCGGCAACCGTCTCAACCGAAGTAATAATCTGGTTTCCGCCCGAGTTTGGAAGTTTTCTTAAAAGAAATTTCAATTTTTTAGCAAAAAGATCCAGGTCTTGAACTTTTGGTTCTTTTGTTTCAAGACAAAAGAACTGTGAACAAGAAAAACATGAACAACAACCTTGCAATAAAAGCCGAAAACATCTCCAAGCAATACCGCTTGGGTGAAGTAGGTACCGGAACGATTACCCATGACCTGAACCGAGCCTGGGCAAAGCTGCGCGGTAAAGAAGATCCCTATTTAAAAATTGGTGAAAGCAACGACCGCAGCACGAAAGGTGGAAGCGAATATGTTTGGTCTTTGAAAGACATCAACTTTGAAATTGAAAAAGGAGACGCCGTAGGAATTATTGGCAGAAACGGTGCCGGAAAATCTACCTTACTGAAATTACTTTCCCGAGTAACCAAACCAACCACCGGACATTTTGAGGTGAATGGCAGAATTGCCTCGCTTCTGGAAGTAGGTACCGGTTTTAACCCCGAAATGACGGGACGCGAAAATATTTTCCTAAACGGAGCCATCCTCGGAATGCGCCGCCAAGAAATCAAAAGAAAGTTTGATGAAATTGTAGATTTTGCGGGCGTAGAACGATATATCGATACTCCGGTAAAAAGATATTCTTCCGGGATGTATGTGCGTTTGGCATTTGCAGTGGCGGCACATTTGGAATCTGAAATCTTAATTGTAGATGAAGTTTTGGCAGTAGGCGATGCCGAGTTCCAGAAAAAATGTTTGGGAAAAATGGGGGATGTAACCAAAGGCGAGGGTAGAACGGTTTTGTTTGTGAGTCATAATATGGCGGCTGTCCAGAACTTATGTAATAAAGGAATTTTTTTAGAGTACGGTAAAGTTATTGCGGAAAGTGATATTGATGATATTACAAATAAATATTTGGAAAACTATAAACCAAAAACTGAAAAACTTTGTGTAATTAAGGAACGTGAAGGTAACGGAAAGATTCAGTTTAGAGATTTAGTGATAGAAGCAAAAAATACGGACTCAGGGAACGTCGAAAGTTTTGCAGATTTTAAGATTATTGTAAGGTTGGATCAAGAAATTGATTTTAACGTTTTGAATGTCAAATTGGACATAGGTATAAATAACAATCAAGGATTGCGAGTCGCATGGTTGTCTACGATTAATGCTAATTATCAGAAACTAGGTAGAACTTCTGAGGTTTGTTTCACTATTGAAAACAATCCATTATTTCCCGGTAACTATAGTCTAAATTTACATTTAGTTGTTAATAATGAAGTTTGTGACTGGTTAAAAGAAGTTTCACCTTTTACAGTTGTGGAGAAAGATTACTATAATACTGGTAAGCTTGTTCCAGCAAATCAAGGCAATATATTACTAAAATATAGCATATAATTTATGTTACAAAAAATTAAAAACCTATTCCACGTTAAGGATCAGGTTGAAAAATTGGAATTTCATTTGTCACAGATTGAAAAACAGTGCAATGAAAATATGTGGGCAAACATATATCACGACAGCATTAGAGGTTATGAAGAGTTAGAAAAATTACCTCTCAATATTGGAAGATGGGCAGGAAACTATTCATTTTTTTTTATTCTTCATCGAGTTCTGACCGAATTTAAACCTGAGAATATATTGGAACTTGGATTAGGAGAATCTTCCAAATTTATTTCAAAGTACATAGAATCTTATTTACCAGAAACAAAACACATCATTACAGAACATGATATCAGCTGGATTGAAGTCTTTGAAAGTAAATTTTCACTATCAAGCCGCTCAACTATAAAAAAGTTAAATCTTGGAAAGAAAACTATTAATTCTGAAGAAGTTATTTGTTATGAAGATTTTGAAAATCAATTTAATGAGTTTTTCGATATGATTGTTATAGATGCGCCATTTGGAAGTAGAAGATACTCTAGATACGATATAATTTCTTATATTAAACAGCATGATTTTAAAAGAGATTTTGTTATTATTCTAGATGATACCGATCGTGTAGGTGAGAAAGATACATTAAGGGAAATTTTAGCCTTGCTTTCAGAAAATAGGGAAGATGTTTATCATCAAACTTTAAGTGGAATTAAGGCTACTTCAATAATTACGAATAAAAAATTTTTAACTTCATTATAATTAATATTGATTTATGAAGTTTATACAAATTTTCCACAAATACACTCCATATATTGAGTTTTTTGAGAAGAAATATAATGTAGATGAAACCAATCCCGATTTTAAAACTTTACGACGCCTTTTAATTCAGGATGGTTTTTATGCGCCACACATACTTAAACCAATTTTTGAAGAAGATGACGATGCATTCTATACCTTATGGGATTATGACCGGCTTCAACTTGCATGGGCAAAAGAAAACAATGTCGATTCAACTGATCTAAAGGAAATATTGGGACTGCAGATTCAAAAGTTCAACCCTGAGGTTATCTACAACATGTCTCCTCAAAAAATTGATTTTAATTTTCTACAAAATTTTGGTAAAAAACTGCTGTGTTGGAATGCGGATCCCTATTCCATCAATGACGAAAGTTTGTTGAAATATGATGCATTGTTAACCAGTTCAGTTAATAAGTCAAAACAGGCAAACAACGTTTTTCTGCACTACCCATCTAGCGATCCATTGATGGATGAGGTTCTTGATCCAAGAGAAGAAATCGACGTTTTCTTTTATGGGCAGTTTGATGGTGCACCTTTCCAATTACGAAGAGAATACATTAGGGAACTTGTAGATTTTTTCACAAAAAAGAATATTTCGTTCGATTTTGCTGTAATGTATAATGAAAGTGAGAGGATAAAGATTAACATACCTTTTATCAGAAGATTCAACTTCGCAAAAGAAAAAGTACCGCCAAAAAATCTTTCTCGGCGGTTTACTCCTCCCGTTTTTGGAAAGGATATTTACGAAAAAATATCAAAATCTAAAATAATTTTTAATATTTCGGCAACGCACGAAAATTTTGGAGAATACAAGTTTAATATGCGTATTTTTGAAACTTTGGGAGTGGGTGGTTTTCTGCTTTCCGATGAAGGAAATTATCCCCCGCATTTAGAAGCTGGAAATCATTTCGTAACCTATTCAAGTATTGAGGATCTGAAAGAAAAAATTATCATTTATTTGCGTGATGATATTGAGCGGGAAAAAATAAGGAAAAAGGGAAAGAATGTGGTACACCAAAACTATTCAAAAACTAAACAATGGGAAAACTTCCTTAGTATTGTAAAATCAATTGATTCATGAAACCACGTCTTATCGTTTTACCAAAAATAGGAAAGCCTGACTTAGGCTATCTAACCATTCTTCAAGAAGGTGGTGAAAACCTTGATTTCGAAATTAAAAGAGTGTATTGGACTTACTTTACACCAAATCATGTTGAAAGAGGAAACCACGCTCACAAAAATCTAAAACAAATTATTGTAGCGGTCTCTGGAATTATTGATTTCAAGTTGATCGGACAAGATGAACAAACCTATGAATTTACTTTAGATTCACCAGAGAAAGCCCTATTTATACCTGCGGGATATTGGCGGGAAATCAGATTTTCACACAGCGCGGTTCTTTTGTGTTTGGCTTCAGAAGTGTATGAAGAAAGTGACTATATAAGAGATTATAAAGGATTTTTAGATTTTAGTTTATGATTTTTATTCATTCTCTTGCAGATGTACAGAGCACGGATATCGGAAAAGATACTCGTATTTGGCAATTTTGTGTGGTGCTAAAAAATGCGGTGATTGGAGAGGGATGCAATATCAACTGCAATGTATTTGTTGAAAATGAAGTTGTTATCGGAAATCATGTAACCATTAAATCAGGCGTCCAAATCTGGGATGGAGTTACTGTAGAGGACTACGTTTTCATCGGGCCTAATGTAACTTTTACTAATGATTTAGTGCCGCGATCAAAACAATATCCTGAAGCTTTTGCAAAAACCTTAGTGAAGAAAGGAGCATCCATAGGAGCTAATGCAACCATTGTTGCTGGAAATACAATAGGAGAAAATGCATTAATTGGCGCAGGAAGCGTGATAACCAAAGATGTTCCGGCAAACACAGTATGGTTTGGTAATCCAGCTAAACAAAAAGGTCATATTGACGAAAACGGAAAGATACATTATGATTAAATTTCTCGACCTCCAAAAGATTAACCTTGTACACCAACAAGAAATTGAAGAACGACTGCTTAAAACTTTTCGCAGTGGATGGTATTTGATGGGAAATGAAGTGAAAACATTTGAAGATCATCTGGCCAATTATATAGGATCAAGGTATGCAATAGGTGTTGCCAACGGACTGGATGCATTAAGGTTGATTTTGAAAGGCTATATTGAATTGGGTTTAATGAAAGAAGGCGATGAAATAATTGTACCTGCAAACACCTATATTGCATCGATTTTAGCGATTACAGACAACCAGCTTGTTCCCGTTTTGGTGGAACCTGACTTGGAAAACTACAATATTGACATTACAAAAATCGAGGAAAAAATTACTGCCCGAACAAAGGGAATTATGATCGTGCACCTTTATGGTAGGGTTGTTTTTTCTGACAAGTTAAAAGCTCTAGCTGAACAATATTCTCTAAAAATAATTGAAGACAACGCACAGGCAATCGGCGCAGAATACAATGGAATAAAAACAGGTAATCTTGGTGATGCGGCAGGTTTCAGTTTTTATCCCGGAAAAAACTTGGGGGCTCTTGGTGATGCAGGTGCAATAACGACCAGTGATTCCGAACTTGCCAAAACTATTCGTGCTTTGGCAAATTATGGTTCTAATGAAAAGTATGTGAATATTTATCAAGGTCTTAATTCCAGGCTGGATGAAATTCAAGCAGCTGTTTTGGATGTAAAGCTAAAATATATAGAGGCTGATAATCAAAGAAGACGTGAAATTGCACAACGTTATATTTTGGAGATAAAAAATCCCAAAATCATTCTTCCGAAAGATCCAAAAGATGTGCTTGAGCACGTTTGGCATCTATTTGTTGGAAGAACTTCAGAAAGATATTCACTTCAAAAATATCTTTTGGAAAATGGTATTCAAACACTCATACATTATCCAATTCCGCCACATCAACAGGAAGCTTACAAGAATTTGAATCCGCTTTCTTTCCCAATCACCGAAAAAATTCATCGAGAAGTATTAAGTTTACCAATAAGCCCGGTAATGGAAGATGAGGAGGTTCATAAAGTGATTGAAATCATTAATAAATTTTAGGATGAGTGATTTGCCATTGGTAAGCATTGTAGTGGTCAGCTATAATCAGGGAAAATACATCCGTGAGAATCTGGACAGCCTCAAGGCGCAGACTTATCCGAATATTGAACTGATTGTTGCAGATGATGCCTCCCAGGATAACAGTGTGGAGGTTTTTAATGAGTGGCTGTTTAAAAACAACTATCCCGCACAAACAAATTATCACACCAAAAATACCGGTCTTGCTACCACCCTTAATGAATGTGTGGAAATGGTTACCGGCAAGTATGTTAAATTTATTGCAGCTGATGATTTTCTGCATCCGGAATCGATTGAAAGGTGTGTAAAGAAATTGGAGGAGTTGGGAGAAGAGTATGGGATGGTGTTTACGGACATTTATGCGGTAGATGATGACTCTAAACCATTGGGGGACATTATGGATTATAACCGCGCTGGTTTGGTAGATCGGGAGGTATTCCGAAGAGACTTAAGAAAAGGGAATCGAATTGCTGCGCTTTCGGTACTTATGCGGCTCAATGTTCTTAAAGAAACTGGTCCTTACAGTTCTGATATGCTAGTGGAGGATTATCAGAAGTGGCTTCAGATAAATGAGGATTATTACATTGCGTATATTCCTGAAAAACTTTGTTACTACAGACAACACATCAATAATATTTCGAAATCCAAGGCGGCTAAAATTGCGATGGAAGATCTCTATCTCCGAATTAAATATGATAAATATGGAGACAGCAAAAAGCATATCAATGACAACATACAGTTTCTATATTCAAAAAAAATGTTTTTAAGAGAAACTTCTTTAGTGCAAGCTTTTATCAGGTATCCATTCAGAAATAAGACATTAGGGTTTTGCATTGAAAATAAATTGCCTTTTTTGTATTTTAGAATCCTTAATAAATTGGGATTTAAATAGGAGTAAGTATGCTATAACCTAAAAAATCCCCGGCCATAACCGGGGATTCCTGAGTTAAAAATCTAAAAACGGATCGCGGGACCGCCTGATGGGGATATAGGTAAGCCGGATCTTTTTCGGCCAAAGCTGTATGCTGCAACCGCGCATCCTGCGCTCTACCAGTACCCGCTCATGAAGCGTCTGCAAAGTGTCGCCTCGGTACCGCCTTTTATAACTGATCATCTTCATCGCGTACCACGTCACCCGCACAAGGTCGATAATCCTGCTCTTTGGTTTTAGTGGCGGTCCCGCCTGGATCTTCTGCCGCAAGCTAATGGTCGGTTGCTCCGGAGCCGCTGGAATGGGATCGGGTTCCTCGCCGGGGCGTATTAAAAAATTCTTGGGATAATATACTCTGCCTCCTACCACGGTGAAGCGGATCTTTCCTTCTTTTCTGTAGCGCTGTAACGTGCGTTCCGTTACTTGGAGCTGCTTTATCATCGCCTGGGTGTCGTAATACAGTAGATCGGTATGAGTGACCGGCTCTTCTGTCATCACCTGTGTTTTAATCGTTCCCGCTACCGCTGCGGTAATTACTGCCATGGCCTCGGACAGTTGAGGACCGCTGATTAAATGATTCATAATTTTTAATTTAAAAAATTAATAACTACCGCCGGAAACAAAGGCTTAGACATTGAAAGTCAGTCGAATGTTTCCTTGCAGTATTTTTCAAAAGTAGAAAACTTTATGTCATAATAAAAGTGATTTTGCTGAAAAGCCACTTTTTTGCGGAAAAACTTTTCCACAGGGATCATCTCCAGGGCCCTCAGTATAATTTCTGGAAGAAATATATAACGGAGGGATTATATCGGCGTAAGTCATAAGCTTTTAAGACCTCTGAAAAATTTACTCAATACCTTTTATTTCTTCCAGAAAAGAAGAACCGCGTATTACCCCCGCCTCATTGGAAAGGTGGGCTTTCATCACAGATGAAAGGTCGGGGTGGTTATTGTTGCCGCATGATCGCAACGCTGTACCCGTACAAAATAACCCAACCGTCAGTCCGCAAATCCACTCAACCGCTCAATCACTAACCCACTCAATTACTCCACCGGTGGCTACCGTCGTCTAAACCCCAGTCAAACCCCGGTTTCCTTCGGATCACCTTCGCAAAAGGTACCCGTTTTCCGGAGCAGGGTGCAGTCTGATTCGAAGGAGATACAGTACAAATCCTATGAATGTGGAGTTCTGGACATTTCTTTCATCTGTAGTCTCCGGACCATTATTTATTGTTCCTTGTTCAGTTCCTGTGGCCTGCGACGGCTTAAGACAGAATGCGACACGCCCATGTAGCGGTTCCGACAATCTCCGACAATAAAAGAAATGATAAGAAGAGTTTAGACAATTGATTGTAAATCAGTGTTTTAGACTTTATATTTGTAAATGATTTCAGTGCTGCAGACCTGGATTTATGTGTAATAAAGTTTTTGTACAATTCCTAAAAATTTAAAAAAATGGGAAAGATTAAAGTCGGAATCCTTGGCGGATTCCGTGGCAAAGTAGGAACCGTGATCGGTTCTACATGGCGGGGTGAAGACATCATCCGCGCGTTACCAAGACGTGGGGCCGACAATCCTACAGAACTGCAGAAACTTCAGCGGCTGAAGTTCAAGGCAGTTAGTGAATTTCTGAATCCGGTACGCAGTACCGTAAGTACCTATTTCGGCAGCGAGGCAGGAGTGAAAAGCCGGTACAATCTGGCTACCTCTTACCATCTGACCAATGCGGTAGAGGTAACCGGCGACACCGCTGAGATACTGTTCAACAGGGTCATGATTTCCAAAGGGACCCTTTCAGGATTCCAGAATATCACCGCTTCGCATACCGGTACGGAAGTCACCCTTCAGTGGGAAGACAACTCACTGATGAACAATGCCAAAGCAGAAGACATGGTGAATGCCGTGTTTTACAGTCCTGATCTTAAGGCATTTTTTGTCTATGAAAATGTGGCGGCACGGGCAGACCTCACGGCAGTCGTTACGCTCCCGACGAATCTGGCGGGTACGGCGGTAGAGGCGTATGCGTTTCTGTACAGCGGCGCCTCGAAAATTTCTGCCAACTCAGTCTATCTGGGCAGTCTGGAGCTGACGTAGCGTACGCATCAGCCGGTTAACTAACTCCCGAAGCTTAGGCTTTTGGGAGTTTTTTGTTTCTGGCTTCTGGCCATGGGTAACGTTTATTGGCAGCTGTTTTCTTCACAAATCAGCCACTCAGATACCCAACCATTCAGATACCCAAAAATACACTTGTCAAACTGACATCTCCTCCCTGGCTCTGATCAGTTTTGCACTTGTTCCTTCCTTGTCTCCAGTTTAAATAAAAAGGCTATTTTTGCAGAAATTTTATAATAATGCCCTTAATCTCCGTCATCGTACCCTGTTATAACCAGGCGCAGTATCTGGATGAATGTCTGCAGTCTGTCCTGGACCAAACTTACCAGGATTGGGAGTGTATTATTGTGAACGATGGAAGTAGTGATCAAACTGAACAGTTTGCAAAGAAATGGGTGAAAAAAGATAAAAGGTTTATATACTTTTATAAAGAAAACGGCGGTTTAAGCTCTGCTCGAAATTTTGGATTAGATAGAGCAAGTGGAACTTGGATTCAACTGTTGGATTGCGATGACTACCTAGATCCTAATAAATTAGAAAAGCAATTAAGCGTTTTGACCGAAGTATCAATTTGTGATTATCGCAAAGTTGATATGAAGAAAAATATTTTGAAGGATAACTATTGTAAACCATTTTCGGAAAATCTTTTTAGTTATTCAGATTTAATTCTAAAATGGGAGACAGAACTTTCAATACCTTGTCACTGTGCTTTGTTCAAGAAAACTGATTTGCGATTTAATGAAAATCTAACGAATCATGAGGACTGGGTTTTCTGGCTTAAACTGTTCTATCAACGTGAGAAGGTTGCATATCATAAAGAAGTACTTGCATTTTACAGGATTAATGAAAATTCAATGAGCAGAAATGATGTAAGGATGAAGGAAGGTTTTCTTAAAGCATGTGATGAAATGTATGTTTGGTACAGAAAAAATAATGACAAGTATAACGCAAAATTGGTAAATGAGAAAAAGAAAAAAATAATAAATAACAATATTACCTATTCATTTAAAGAGAAAATAGCCTTAAAATTTTCTTCTATTTACAAGTTTTATAAAAATGTCAAAAAAAATTAAGTTTTTAGCATATTACCTCCCCCAATATCATCAGATTCCGGAAAACGACGAATGGTGGGGCGAAGGTTTTACCGAATGGACTAATGTTAAAAAAGCGAAACCTCTTTTTAAAGGACATCAGCAGCCTGTAATACCAGGCGAACTGGGTTATTATGATTTATTAAAAACGGAGGGAATTCAGGAGAAACAAGCTAAACTCGCAAAAGAATACGGCATAGATGGTTTCATCTATTATCAATATTGGTTTGGCAATGGTAAAATGCTTTTAGAAAAGCCCGCAGAAAGAATGTTAGCAGACAAAAATGTGGATATTCCTTTTTGTTTTTGTTGGGCAAATGAAACTTGGAGCGGAATATGGCATGGCTTGTCTGGTAAGATTTTAGCCAAGCAAACTTATCCGGGCGAAGAGGATGAGCAAGCACATTTTGATTACCTAATTCCTTTCTTTCAAGATGATAGATATATAAAGATAGATGAGAAACCACTGTTTATTATTTATGATGCACTGGCAATTCCTAATTTACCTGAATATATAGAGAGAATGCGAAGGCGCGCGAAAATGGCAGGTTTTTCAGATATATTTATTGTTGCGTCCAACAAAAATAGAGATGATTTTGATTATGAGACGATTGGCTTTGATGCAAAAATTAGTCATGCATTTAACGAGGAATTTAATAAAATTATACCTAAAGTAAATCAAGCGTTCAAGAATAAGCTTTGGAATAAATTTAATCTAACTTTTGGTCGAGAATTCACACCAAGCTATAAAATTGATTATATGCGATTTCATCAAAAAATAAGGTATTCAGAACTTTCTATAAATACATTTCCAATGGTATTACCTAATTGGGACAATACCCCTAGGAGCGAAAGGCGCGGAATTGTTATGACTGGTTCTTCTAGCAAAAATTTTCATATCGAGTTAAAAAAAGCTAACGATTTTCTAAATAATAGCCAACAGAAACATAAAATAATTGTGCTGAAATCTTGGAATGAATGGGCTGAAGGAAATTATTTAGAACCTGATCTGAAAAATAAAAATGAATTTCTTAAGGTTATAAAGGAAGTTTCCAATAGCTAAAGTTGTATCTTGTTAAGTATTTTCATGGTTGTTAAATTTAAAATATTTATTTACAATCTTCTTTTCATCAGAATGAAGTTTTGGTGGGAATTACATTTTAATTCCAAAATTCGCTTGCAACTAAGGAATCCACAATCGATACCAATCATAATTATAAACTTCAACCAACTCTTCTATTTGAAAAAGCTCGTGGACTTCTTAATTCTACGAAACTTTGAAAATATTGTAATTATTGACAATCATTCACGCTATCCACCATTATTGGAGTATTATGAAACACTCCCCACAAATGTAATAGTGGAACGAATGACGGAAAATCTGGGTCACATGGTCTTTTTTGAAAATGCAGAACTTCAAAAAAAATATGGACGAGGGTTTTATGTAGTGACCGATCCTGATATAAATTTTTATCCAGATTATCCGGTTGACTTTATGACAAAAATGTTAAAATTATTAATTCGTTATAAGTTAGAAGTTACAAAAGTGGGACTTGCACTTAATTTAGATGATATTCCTGATCATTTTACTTTAAAGAAAAAAGTCTTAAATTGGGAAAAAAGATTTTGGGAAAATGAAGTAATGAAAGATGTTTACAAAGCAATAATAGATACTACATTTGCTATGTATTTACCTGGATTTCCGCAAAAATTTAAAACAAACGGGTTTTATTCTGCACTAAGAATAGGAGGGAGATATAAGGTGCAACATGGAGGTTGGTATGTTAACCATAAGGATTTAACGGCCGAACAGAAGTTCTATCAATCTACATGTATGGATATAAGTTCGTGGATGGTTGATGAAGAAGGTAATCTCTTTGAGAAAAGTAGACGAAAATACTGATTTATCAACTCATTAGATGAATAATACTATTGAAAATTACACTTTTGAGTGCGGAAATCAATCTAAAACGTAGTTTCCGTTATAAGGTGCACATCAACAATTAAATCTTACCTACATTTTAGCATGTCTTATTTTATATATTTCCTTTTTCTAATATGTTTTGTTATTACAACTCTATTTCTTGTCTTGGAGTTTATTCCTCGAATGATTTCCGTATATCAACACAGATTTAAAAAAGTAAAAACATTAGAGAAGATTGATCAGGATATTGAAAAACTGATATTAAGTAATGCGATGAAAATGGTAAGATCTGATAAGATCACAATGATCTGGGAGGAGAAAAATCACTCATTCATTGAAAAGATTGTTTTTTTATTTAAACGAAGAAACTCGCACTCCTATGAATTCAAGAAATTTAACTATCCAAGAGCTTTTCTTTTGCTGGGTATAGTAAGTTATTTGATAGAATTAAATAATAAAAAAATGCTAGACGATTTTAAGAAATTGTTTGACAAATATATTACGAAAGAGGGGGATCCATCCTTCCAAATAAATCGTGTCGATCAGACGCCATTCGGCGAAGTTGCACTAAAATTATATAATGTTTACAGGGAGGAAAAATATATATATTTTGCTGGCCAAATTTATAATTATTTAAAGCGGAATGTTGATTCATCTGATGGGATTATCGAGTACAGACCAGATGCAAAATTTATATTGAGCGACACCATTGGTCTTACCGTTCCATTCTTATTACAATACGCAGAAATTTCTGAGCTGACTGATGCATCAAAATTGGCAGAACAACAAATTGATTATTTTATAAACTATGGTGTAGATGATTACTCAAATTTGCCAGTCCACGGAATTGAAAAAATCACAAAAATAAAAGTTGGTTCTGCAAATTGGGGTCGTGGAATTGGCTGGTATTTTTTAGGTCTTTCGGCATGTGCTAAAAATAATCTTCGTTTTATGAAACACTCCCAAAAGCTTGAGGAATCATTAAATCAATTAAAAAATAGACAGGGATTATGGACGCAGTTTCCAGGGAGTTCCGAAAAGTTTGACGCTTCTTCTACACTCATTTTATTTTATTCAATGTTGGTCAATAATTCAAGATATCTAACAAAATCTCAATTTTTGGATCTCTTATTGCCTTATCTTTCATCAAATGGTATTATTTTGCAAACTTCAGGTGATACATTTGGCTTAAACGATTATTCAAAAAGCTTTGGTTCCAGTGAATTATCACAAGGTTTCTTGTTGTTATCCCTTTCAAAATTAACGGAAAATGAATAAGAAAAAAAAAGTGGCTATTCTAACGCAGTCTTTAGGTTTTAATTATGGGGGAATTATCCAGAATTATGCATTGCAGAAAGTGCTTAAAGACTTGGGATATAAAGCAATTACGATTGATAGAAATATTGAAAATCCACATCCTAAATTAAAGATTTTTCTTAGCAGATATAAAAAGATAATTACCGGTTATTTATCAAAAAGTAAAACCATTGACTTTTTGCATTATCGAAAAATAAGTGTAAATAATAGACGGTTTATAAGAAAGAATATATCGATATCTCCAAAAATTTTGACAACACAATCTTTAAAAGATTATTTTAACAAAAAGAAATTTGATGTAGTGGTCGTGGGAAGTGATCAGGTTTGGAGGCCTTCGTATTCTCCAAATATTTATAATTTTTTCTTGGATTTTTTAAAAGATAAAGACAATATAAAGAAAGTTGCCTATGCGGCTTCTTTCGGGACTGAAGAGTGGGAGTTTTCAGATGGAGAAACTGAGATTTGTGGTGAGTTAATTCAGAATTTTGATGGTATTTCGGTGCGAGAGGATTCAGGGATTATTTTGTGTGATAAATATTTACATAGACAAGATGCTGAACATGTTTTAGATCCTACGTTGCTTTTGAGCGAAGCAGATTATAGTAAACTTATTGCAAAGAAAAAAGAAAACATCGGACTTTTTACCTATATATTAGACAATTCGGAGAATAAAAATGAGTTTATAAATCATTGTTCATCAATTCTTGAATTATCTATCCACAGAAACCAAGCAAAGTTACCAGCGGAAAATATTATAGTAGAACAATTATCAGATTATATAATACCACCAATAGAAATATGGCTACAAGGTTTCAGAGATGCGGAATTTGTTGTTACAGATTCTTTTCATGGGATGGTTTTTTCCATAATCAATAGTAAGCCATTTTTGGTTTTGGTGAATAAATCTAGAGGAGCTTCTCGCTTTGAATCACTTCTTTCGAAATTGGATTTGGAAGACAGACTCATTTATGATGCTGAAGATTTTGATTTTTCTATCCTGCGAAAAGAAATCGATTATTCGCCAGTTAGCGAAAAACTTAATCGGTTAAAAGAAGATTCATTTCACTTTATAAATAAATATTTTTAAAGTGAAGTTGTCTGTAATCATACCTGTTTATAATGCAGAGAAATTCCTGAAGGACTGCATTAACTCTGTATTGAATCAAGATTTTGATGATTTTGAACTCTTGTTAATCAATGACGGTTCTACAGATAATAGCGGAAGAATTTGTGATCTATATGCAGTTGCCGATAAAAGAGTAAAAGTATTTCATAAAGCAAATGGGGGAGTTAGTTCTGCAAGAAATGTAGGTCTAGAAAACGCCATTGGAAAATGGATTACTTTTATTGATTCGGATGATATTATCCAAAAAAGATATTTTAACGCGCTTGAAATCCAAGATAATGCTGATTGGATTTATCTCAAAATTAAACGACAGATTCCTCTGTGGCATTCAAATTTGATGAATTTCGAAAATCAAGAATATTCTTTAATTCAATTTACAAACCTTTATTCTTTATATCCTCATTTTCCAGAGGCATGTGGCAAATTTTTTAAGACCAAAATCATAAGAGAAAACAATCTAAGGTTTAACAAAGATCTAAAATTTGGAGAGGACTCTCTTTTTAACCTACAATATCTTAAATTTTGTAAAACAATTTTCACTACAAATATTTCCGAGTATATATACAATAATGATGAAGGAACATTGAGTAAATTAGATTATGATATAAAAAATGACATCAATCTATTTACTTTAGTTGAATTAGAGTTAGAATCCTTTAATTATCCAAAAGCTTTCCATGAACAAAGCATAAAAATTCCACTTACCAGATATTTAAGAATAATTTATCTAGACAAAAGCATCAAAATAGCAGATCGCAAAATTTTGCTCAAAAGAAATATTAAAAAGTATTTTAAACTATGTAAAGAAATTTACTCTCACCCTAAAATTAATTTTTTACTTGTTTTTTCACACTATTCAAAGTTTTACGTTACTTTGGATCAAGTATTAAGTATTTTAAGTAAAAAACACACAGGAAAATAATGGAAAAGATGGAAATGAAACAAAAATTGCTATTTGTGATTAATAATTTAAATGTTGGAGGTTCAGAAAAAGCATTAATTTCTTTACTGAATGAGTTAGATTACACAAAATTTGAAGTTGATCTACAATTATTCAAAAAAGAGGGATTGTTTCTTAATGATCTCCCTGCTGAAGTAAATTTACTTCCAGTTCCAAAAAGCTACCGCTATTTTGACGGATCGTTTAAAAAAGCACTGAGGACATTAAATCTCAATTTAATTTTCAACAGATATAAATTTTCGCAAATTCGCAAAGTTGCATTCTCTGGTGGAGAAGCGGAACAACTTGGATGGAAGTATTTATCTAAAACATTTCGAATTTTAGATAAGAAATATGATGTGGCAATAGGATATCTTGAGAAAAATCCAAATTATTTCGTTGTTGATAAAGTTCAAGCTAAGACGAAAATAGGTTTTATTCACAATGATTACAGCAAAATTGATGTGAATTCTGATATTGATAGGTTATATTTTGACAAACTGAATTATATATGTTCAGTATCCGAGCATTGCGTTCATATCTTAAAAGAGTATTTCCCTTCCCAAAGCCAAAAAATTAAATTAATTCCGAATTTATTTTCTGAGAAATTAATTCTTAAAAAAAGCGAAGAGGAAATTACAGAGATAGAATTTGATAAAAATGAGTGTAATATTCTTTCTGTAGGAAGATTAGCAGAACAAAAAGGTTTTGATTTGGCAATTGACACTGCTTTTTTACTAAAAGAAAGAGGATTTAAGTTTAAGTGGTTCATTTTAGGCGAAGGAAGTTTAAGGAAACTGTTTGAAGAAAAAATCGAAAAGCTTAATCTGGAAAGTTATTTTTTCTTATTAGGAAACCATACGAATCCATATAAATTCATGAAAAATGCGGACTTAATTCTTCAAACTTCGAGATTCGAAGGAAAGTCTATTGCAATTGATGAAGCAAAGTTGCTGAATAAAATTATCGTTGTTACAAATTATCCTACAGTGAAAGATCAAATTACGCACAATGTGGATGGTTGTATCTCATCATTTGCTTCAAGTGATATTGCAGATCAAATTGTATCGGTGTATTATGATAAAGAACTTAAAAACAATCTCCAAAATTATTTAGAAAATAATCGATTACAGAATGAAAACAAGCTTTTAGAATTGTTTTAATTTGAAAGTTTGCTAGGATTCATAATAAAGAATGTTGTATTAATGAAGATCTCGGTAATTATTCCTGTTTATAATGTAGAAAGATATTTAAAGCAATGTCTTGAATCGGTTATTACTCAAACCTTTCGAAATCTTGAAATAATATTGGTGAACGATGGATCTACTGATGGTTCTGCACAAATTTGTAATAAGTTTGCAAAAAAGGATCAGCGCATAAAAGTCATCCACCAAATTAATGGAGGTGTTTCTTCTGCGCGAAATAGGGGAATAAAAATAGCAAACGGAGATTATATAACTTTTGTTGACAGTGATGACTGGCTCACATCGGATATGTACGAAAATATGGTTAGTATAATCGTCTCTGCAAATCTACCAGAAGTCGTGATGTGTGATTTTCTTAATGTGAAAAACAACGTTTCTGAAAAAGTAAACGCTAACATCAGAAATGGTTTTTATAATAAAGAAAATATAATAAATGAATTGTATCCAACACTATTGGTTACTGAAAATTTCGGGAGAATACCGATTGTGTCGGCATGCATTTGTTTATTTGAAAAATCATTACTAGTTCAAAACAATATTTACTTTGATGAACAGCTTCGGTACTCCGAGGATTATCTTTTTATGGCGGCAGTGCTTATTAACGTACAATCCTTCTATTACATGAAAGAACATTACTACTATAATTATCTTCAAGTAGAAGATTCCCGGTCCAAAAAATATAAGCCGGAATGGTGGGAGAATTTGTTGTCATTAAATAAGAAGCTAAGAAAGCTGTTGTCCGATAATAAAGAGTATGATTTTGAACGTCAATTGAAATTGCAGTTGATTCATTCTGCGCTCTTTGTAAGTTCTTCTATTTACAGGGATCAAAATATTCTAAAATCGCAAAAATTAACCCTTTTTAAAGCATTATTTGATGATAAGAATTTACGAGAATCATTTATAGACATACGGTTTAAAAAGCAAAGTTTATCACAAAAAGTAGTACTATTATTGATGAAAAAGCGTATGCCACAATCATATCTCAATTATCTGCATTATATTGCAAAATTGAAAAAATAATAATTAGTTTAACATTTCAAAAAACGAAAACAGAAGCCGTAGAAGATGGATAACACTTTACTGATATTACTTGTATTGATACCCAAAATAATTGAAACAATTTTCTAATGAAACAGGCAATTCTTATTACTGCTTATAAGGATATTCAGTCGCTTGTAGATATTGTTGAATTTTTTGATGATCGTTTTAATTTTTATATCCACTTGGATAAAAAAAGTGATATTAATCCTTCCGAACTGCTGCAAAAACCTAATGTATTTATCACTAATCATTATAAAGTTAACTGGGGAGGATTCAATCATCTTCAGGCAATATTATTTCTTTCAAAAGCCGCATTGAAAAATAAAGATAATACTTTCTTTCATTTAATTACTGGTGAAGATTTTCCAATCAAATCTGTTACCGATTTTCTTAAAATTGATATATCTAAGAATTATATTAAGTATTATGAATTGCCGGCGATGGTTTGGAAAGATAATGGTGGATTAGATCGACTTTACTATTACCAATTTTATGATCTTTTTAATTCTAAGACGAAATTTGGTAAAAAAATAATCGAATCTTTGGTAACTTTACAGAAGTTAATTGGGTTTAAACGCTCGGTAAGTAACTTATCTTCATATAAACTATATGGAGGTTCAACATATTGGAGTTTAAACAGATTTGCATTAGATCACGTTATAAATTTTGCATTGTCAAATAAGGAATTTTTAAGTAGATTTAAAAATACATTTTGTGCTGAAGAAATCTTTTTTCATACAGTACTTGTTAACTCTACTTTTCTGAATACTATTGAAAATACCCATTTAAGGTTTATTGATTGGACAACAGGAAGAGGTGGGTATCCAGCTTTTTTGGATGAAAGTGATTTTGAATCTCTAATAAAATCACATAATATTTTCGCCAGAAAAATTAAGAAATCAGATAATTTAAGAAATATGTTAAAAGATAATTTTGCGAACTAAAAAAAGTCATAGATTATAATTCTCAATTTACGGAAACCATGAAACTTCTCTACATCACCAACGGCATCAACGGTTCGGGCGGACTTGAAAGAGTGCTGTCTATTAAAGCGTCGTATTTTGCCGAGCAATTGGGCTATGAGGTTCATATTTTGGTGTTGAATAAAGCTCACGAAAATCGGTTTTATGACTTTAGTTCAAAAATTAAATGTCATTCAATTTCAGTAAATGGGAATCCAATTTCTTATTTTTTAAAATATAAAAGAGGTGTGCAAGACCTTGTCACTCTACTAAAACCAGATGTTATTTTGGTTTGTGACGATGGGTTGAAAGCCTTTTTCATACCACAATTCTTAAAAACAAATGCAAAGCTTATTTACGAACGTCATGTATCCAAATTAATCGAAATAAGAGATGACTTTGCATTTGGCAAACGTTTATCAATTCAGCTGAAATGGTGGATGATGGAAAAATTAGCTAAAAAATATGATCGTTTTGTTGTTCTAACAGCTGGAAATAAAAATGAATGGACTTCTTTGCGAAATATGCAGGTAATTGCTAACCCGCTCTCTTTTTATCCTAATCGTTGTAGTTCACTGGATCAAAAAGTCGTGATTTGTGTAGGTAAAATATCCTATCAAAAAGGACAGGATCTTTTGGTCAAAGTTTGGGAAAAAGTACATCAAGCACATCCGGATTGGCAATTGCATTTATATGGGAAAGAAAATCTTTCGTTTTTAGATACCAGTAACTTATCAAATAATATCAAGTATTTTTCTCCAGAAAAAAATATAGAACAAAAATATTTGGAAAGTTCCATTTATGTAATGTCATCACGTTTTGAAGGTTTTGGAATGGTGCTGATTGAGGCGATGAGTTGCGGACTGCCAGTGATAAGTTTTGATTGCCCGCATGGACCAGCGGATATTATTGCTAACGGTGAGGACGGATTGTTGGTTGAGGATCAAAATGTTGATGAATTTGAAGAAAAATTGAAAAGACTCCTGTTTGATTTTGATTTAAGGAGAAAAATGGGAGAAGAGGCAAGGAAAAAAGCGTTAGAATATTTGCCAGAACATATTCTTAAAACTTGGGACAATCTTTTTGAGACGATGAGATAATATTGTCAATAACCAGTACTCTATGAAAATCCTCTACACCACAGACCAGCTTTTTCTCCATGGCGGCATTGAAAAAGTGCTTTCGCAGAAGGCAAATTATCTTGCCGAAGTTTTGGGTGATGAGGTATTTATTTTAACAACCAACCAAAACGGTAACCAGCCTTGTTATCAGTTGAGTGACAAGATCAACATTCAGGATCTTGACATTAATTACAACGTTGAGAAAAGTTATTTCCATCCCCAAAATCTGAAGAAAGTACCTATACATCTTTCAAAACTCATTAAAGCCATAAAGTTCATTAAACCTGATGTGTTGGTAAGCTGCAGTTTTGGTACTGATTTCTTTTTTCTTCCTTTTATTAGAAAAGAAGTTCCGAAAGTTAAAGAATTTCATGCGTCGCGATTTTTTTCTTCGCAACCCTCTTCAATCAAAAAGAAAGTTATCAGGAAATTGGGGGAAATGGTAGAGAAAAAGTACGATGCCATTGCGGTACTCAATCCCGACGAAAAGAAATATTATAACTCCAATCATGTTGTTGTTATTCCGAACCCTACGGAGTTTGACACTGGTGTTTCTGATGTGCACTCGAAGAAAATACTTGCCGCAGGACGAATTTCGCCCGTCAAAAATTTTGGGGATTTAATTGACGCATTTTCAAAATTATCCAACGATTTCCCAGAGTGGGAACTGCATTTTTTTGGGGAAGACTATTTGGGTACCAGAAAATTGCTACAGGAAAAGATTAACCATCTTACACAACAGAATCAAATTTTTTTCAAGGGAGTAAGCAGTAACTTAAAGAGGGAGATGCAGCAATACAGCATTTATGGAATGACCTCCGAAACCGAATGCTTTCCTATGGTTTTGCTGGAAGCTCTTTCTACAGGCTTACCCGTTGTTTCTTATGATTCACCAACGGGGCCGCGACATATTTTAACCGATAATAGTGATTCATTTGTTGTTCCTTATAAAAATTTGGATATTTTTACCGAAAAATTAAGACAGCTCATGGCCAATGAAAACCTGCGGAAAGAGATGGGAGGGAACGCCAAAATTAACGCACAACGATTTGAAATATCAGAAATAATGCGTCAGTGGAAATTTCTTTTCGAATCGTTAATGTAACGTCATTATAATTATCATTCATCAATTATCAATTATCATTTATAAATTTTGTTCGACTGGATTCCCATAAGCAACTACACGCCCATTTATTACAATATCATGATGTTGGTGATGCTTATTATTTTGTTTCATGCTTATCAAAACAATTTTTTTGATGTTGGCACGCTCTCTTTTGCAAGAGGAATCGGTTTGGTTCTATTTATATTCATACTGTTTTATTTGGGGACAAGACCCGTTAGTTACGCATTTGGAGATATGGGAACCTATGCCAAACATTTCCGCCGGATCCAGGGTGGAGGAGAGCCACTGATTAAGCGCGACTTTCTCTTCAACTATTTTTTGGTTTTCTGTACGAAGATGATGGGCATGAGAACTTTTTTCTTTGTTTGTGCATTAATTTATATCGTTCCGTGTTACCTGTTTTCCAAAAAATATTGTGGGTCCTATTGGTTTTATGTTTTCTTTATGTTTGTATCCTCTTATATGTTCTGGCCTTTTGGTACCAATGGAATTCGGAACGGAATGGGGACTGCACTGTTTATATGGGCACTCTGCTTTTATGATAGAAAAATCATGATGTACGCTATTATGGGGCTTTCTTTTGGTATCCACAGCTCCTTGATTATTCCGATTGCCGCGTTTTTGGTATCAGGAATTTATAAAAATCCAAAAGCATATCTTTATATTTGGTTGGCCGCTATTCCGTTATCATTAATTGGAGGTGGTTTTTGGGAAGGTTTTTTCGGCCGTTTTGGGTTTGGAGACGATACCCGTGCTGCAGATTATTTAACCAAAGGAAATGTGAATAACGATGAATTTGCTTATACAGGATTTCGGTGGGATTTTTTATTTTATTCCTCCTTTGCCGCATTTGCAGGTTGGTATTTTATTTTTAAGAAAAATATTACCGATAAATTCTACATTCATCTTTGGGGAATTTATATGATTGCAAATGCTTTCTGGATTTTGGTCATCCGCGCCAACTTTTCGAACCGTTTTGCTTATGTGTCGTGGTTTTTAATGTCGGCTGTTATAGCTTATCCGATGCTGCGTTATAAAATTTGGGATGACCAGTATAAGAAAGTGGGAGTGATTATTTCGCTGTACTACCTGTTTACCTATTTTATGTTTTTGATAGGATAATGATAAAATTAACCGTTTTCACTCCCACCTACAATCGCGCTCATTTATTGCCGCGTCTCTATAAAAGTTTGTGTGAACAGACCGCGATGAACTTTATTTGGATGATTATTGATGATGGCTCTACAGACGGAACTTTTGAATTAGTTAGAAGGTGGCAGCAGGAAAAGATAGTTCAGACCGAGTATCATTTTAAAAATAATGGGGGAATGCATACGGCGCATAATTTAGCATATCAACTTATTTCCACGGATTGGAACACCTGTATTGATTCAGACGATATGATGCCGAATAAAGCTGTTGAGCTAATTAATGAAGCGATAGAACTTGCCACGGATGAAAGTTATTACGGCATTGTTGGTCTGGATGCAGGATTTGACGGTGTAGTCTTAGGAGAGAAGTTTCCCGAAAAGCTTTCTAAAGTTAGAATGACTCAACTCGTGAAACTTTATAGTGTTACGGGAGATAAAAAACTGGTCTGTAAAAGCAAAATCATGAAGGAGCTTCCACCATATCCAGAATATCCGGGAGAGAAGTTGGTTCCGCTCAGTTATAAATCTTTGGAGGCAGAGAAAAAATATTATTTGAAACCTGTGAATGAGATTTTGTGTTGGGTTGAATATCAACCCGACGGGTCCACCAAAAACATGTTAAGAAATTATAGAAAAAATCCTAAAGGATTTGCTTTCATGAGAATAGCAAGGTTGAATTCCGGATTGAATTTTAGCGAAAAAATAAAAAACTGTATTCTACTTGTATCTTCAGTTTTCTTTTCAGGAGATTTTAAAACTTTACTTAAGACAAAAGAAACAGGCTGGGTTATTGCCGCAATTCCTCTTGGATTGTTGGTGAATATTTATATTCGACTCAAAAGACAAAAACCATGAAAGTACTCCACATTATCAATTCACTTGCTACTGGAGGGGCTGAAAAGCTTATTTTAGAAACATTGCCGTTATATAATAATAAAGGTATAACGTGTGACTTGTTGCTCCTGAATGGAACATCGCATCCTTTTCTGGATGAGCTGGCTCGAAAGAACTGCTGCCATATTTATATGCTAGGAAAAACTTCACCCTATCAAATTAGATTCATCTTCCAACTCCTCAAATATTTTAGGAAATATGATATTTTGCATGCCCACTTATTTCCATCTAATTATTTTTTGGCAGTAGCTAAGTTAATTTCATTTTCAAAAAAACCGATTGTCTTTACCGAACACAGTACTTCGAACAGAAGATTCAGAAATAAAAAATTACGATATATCAATAGGTTCGTATACGGAGTTTTTAACAAAATAATCTGTATTACCGAAGAGGTGAAAGCGAAGGTGATAGAGCAAACTGGAATTGATCACAGCAAATTTGTCGTGATTAATAACGGTGTAAATGTGAATACCTATAAAGATGCAAGTACACTTGAACGGAAATTCATAAATAAGCACTTATCTGAATCTGATTATTTGTTGCTGCAAGTCTCTTCATTTAGATTGGCAAAAGATCAAAAGACGGTCATTAAATCTTTAAATCTTTTACCAAGAAATGTCAAATTGCTATTAGCGGGTGAGGGAAGCCTTTTAATAGAGCATAAAAAACTGGTTAAAGAAATGGAATTGCAGGATCGTGTTTTTTTTCTAGGAAATAGGGCAGATATTCCACAGCTTCAGCAAACGGTTGATTTAATAATGCTTTCTTCTAATTATGAAGGTTTGAGTCTTGCGTCATTAGAGGCGATGTCATCAGGAAAGCCATTTATTGCAAGTGATGTTCCCGGTCTGTCCGATATCGTTGGAGGTGCGGGTGTTCTTTTTCCGAAGGGTGATGAGCAAATTCTGGCAAAAGAGATTATGAAATTTTTTGTAAGTAAAGAATATTCACGGGAAATTTCTACAAAATGTTTAGAACGGGCAAAAAATTATGATATCTCCATTATGATTGATAACCACATACAACTTTACCAAAAAATTACAGTTAAAGAATTATGAGGAGTTCGCAAGAATGTAAGTTTGGTAAATGTAAGATATTTGGAGTCATTTTGTCTTATAATACATGATAACCAGTTTAACATATTTATCGTTTTCATGTGTAAATGTTAATTCTTTTTAAAATTTTTTTGATGATGTTGTTAAATTTTTTATAATATTGTAGTCCCAAAATAGATGTGGGCAAAAGAAATAAAAACAAATTGATTGTTAATTATAGACTGATCACTACCTTTTTTTAAAACGTGAAAAAACTTGTAAGAATTACCACTGTTCCGGTATCACTGGATAAACTGTTGGGCAATCAGCTCGACTTTATGAACAGGCATTATGATGTTACGGCGGTTTCTTCCGACCGTGCAGCGCTTTCAAAGGTTGCCGAAAAGTATGGTATTAACCATCACCATATTGAAATGACGCGGCAAATCACACCCCTGAAAGACCTCAAATCTTTGTGGAAGGTTTACCGTTTCCTTAAAAAACATAAACCAGAAATTGTTCATACCCATACTCCGAAAGCAGGACTAATCGGGATGTCGGCTGCTTTTTTTGCAGGCGTTCCTATTCGGATGCATACCGTAGCCGGTCTCCCATTAATGGAGGCTTCCGGAATTAAACGGCAGGTGCTGAAAATGGCAGAGCGAGCTACCTATTCTTTTGCAAACGGTGTTTATCCCAATTCGTTTAATATGGCGAAAATCATCAGCAGTTATGGTTTTTGTAAGGATACTAAGATGAAGGTATTGGGTAATGGCAGCTCCAATGGTATCGATTTGGATCATTTTAGTCCATCATTTATTACTTCCATACAAAAAAGTGCACTCAGAGCTTCGTTGGGAATTTCTGAAGACGATTTTGTTTTTGTTTTTGTAGGACGATTGGTGAAGGATAAAGGCATTAATGAATTAGTGAAGGCATTTACTTCGCTTTCCCAACATCATCCAAAAATGAGTGTCAAACTTTTGTTGGTAGGCGATTATGAAGAAAAATTAGATCCACTGCATCCTGAAACCATTAAGGAAATCAATCATCACCCACATATTATTAATGTAGGATTTCAAGATGATGTGCGCCCTTACTTTGCCATCAGTAACGCATTGGCTTTCCCAAGTTACCGCGAAGGTTTTCCGAATGTGGTGTTACAGGCAGCAGCTATGGAACTTCCTTGCATTGTGACCGATATTAACGGCTGCAACGAAATTATTACCGATCACCATAACGGGCTCTTTGTACCGCTTAAAAATAGCCAAAAACTGGAAGATGCTATGCTCCGCCTTTATGAAAATAGGGAACTGTATCACTCCTTGAAAATTAATACCCGACAAAGTATTGAAGAACGGTTTATCCAGAATTATCTGTGGCTGGAAATGCAGAAAGAATATAATCATCAGTTGAGCAATAGGCAGAAGAAGGAAAAATATAAAGAGAAGACGTACCGTACCCGTGTTCTTGAAAAAGCATTTTCCTTTTTTTCACTTTAGAATTTCTGCATAGAATACTTTTCTCATTTTTCATCTAAAAATTTAAGAAGGAAAGCGGGTGTCAATACACTTCGTGGAAGATTTTAGAGGTCAATGGCCATGCTCAAAAGCTGCTTCGTTTTAGTTCAGAATGTTCGTTTTTTTGCTTCTTAGGAGTTGATCCATCTTCTCTCTCGGCAAACCAATCTCATGTTCCTGCGGATAGGGTTTTCGCCAAGTCATACTCACATCTTCGTTGATTTTTCGGTGAATTTCAAATTCTTTTTCTTTGTCTTCAGAATATCTCGGGTCGGGAATGAAAGGCATTTTTGCCATCTTTAGAATCGTGATGGTAGGAAAGTGAAAATCAACTTCCACAATTCCAAGCAGAAGATAACAACCGCCGCCTTGAAACGGGTACTGTTTTAAATTATCGGGAAAATGTGCCGTGTCGAAATAATTTCCTTCCACATCAATCCAAGTTCCGAAAAACATCGTACCTTTTTTGGTGGGAACGTGCTTTCTTGAAATGAGATACGCCAACATTTTGACCTGCTTCTTGTGAAATTTAATTAAATCTTTCGCCATCACCGAACCACGGTATTTTGTCTGCAACAAATCAAACGGGCTGCAAGAAACGGGAAATCCCAGTATTTCAATTTCGTCGAAAGCATCTTCGAAGGGGTTTCGTTTCAACTGTGGTAACTCATAATCCTTTTTCGGAGTTTCAAAAAATGAAGGCAAACGATATTCCGACTTAAAGTTGATCATCAACAATCTCGCCTCAATCAACAGTTCGTTTTTTTGTTTTCCTGTAAAACGAAATGCGCCGGTGAAAATTAAAATCTGCAGCGTCTCAATTCCGATAGGAACTCGTTTAACAAAGTCTTCCAAAGAAATGAAATCGCCATTTTTTTCTCGTTCTTCGGGAATAAACTGGGCAATTCTCGCTTCCAATTTTTCAATGTGCATCAAACCCAAAAAAACATCTTCGCCATAAACCGTTGTTTCAAAAATGCTTTTATTTACACAAGGATTGTGAATTTTCCCGCCGCTCATTCTGCATTCGTGAACATACACTTCAGTTCGGTAAAATCCACCACCATTATTAATTGCCGAAACCATAAACTCAATCGGAAAATAAACTTTCAGATAGAGACTTTGGTAACTTTCCACCGCATAAGAAGCGGAATGCGCCTTGCAAAAAGAATATCCCGCAAAACTCTCAATCTGCCGATAAACTTCTTTGGAAAGCGCTTCCGGATGTCCCAATTTTTTGCAGGAATCGAAAAACTCATCCCGAACTTCCTGCAATTTTTTGATGGAACGCTCTTTTCCGCTCATTGCACGGCGCAAAATATCGCCCTTGTCTGCAGAAACTCCGCCAAAATGCATGGCAATTTTGATCACATCTTCCTGATACACCATAATTCCGTAAGTTTCTCCGAGATGCTCCTCGAAAACAGGATGAAAATATTCAAACTTATCGGGATTGTTGTGCCGGAAAATGTATTCGCGCATCATTCCGCTTTGCGCAACTCCGGGACGAATGATGGATGAAGCAGCCACCAAAGTTTTGTAATTGTCGCATTTTAAGCGTCTTAACAATCCGCGCATTGCGGGACTTTCGATGTAAAAGCATCCCAAAGTTTTCCCGACACCCAAATATTCGTTGCATTTTGCTTCGTCTTTTGAAAGGGAAATATCTCGAATGTCAACGCTAATTCCACGATTTTTTTTCACGAGATCTACCGTGTCCTTTATCGTTCCCAAACCTCGTTGAGAAAGAATGTCGAATTTTTCAAAGCCAATATCTTCCGCCACATTCATGTCGAACTGAACGATGGGAAAACCTTTTGGCGGCATTTCCAAAGCGGTGTAATGGGTAATGGGTTCCTCCGAAATGATGATTCCACAAGAATGCATGCTTCGCTGATTGGGAAATTTTTCGAGCAACATTCCGTATTTCTGGACGAGTTTTACCACCTCATTATTATCGTGAAGCGCCATTGGATTTTTCGCCAGCTCATCCAGTTCTTCTTTTGGCAAACCAAATGCTTTTCCCACTTCCCGAAAAATAGAGCGGT
>APMI01012829.1_pt1 | contig 27245 bp, 24 predicted proteins | sample 667938 | NCBI WGS metagenome assembly APMI01 (sample SAMN01084076, study PRJNA167559) | wastewater metagenome | biome: Wastewater | place: Denmark: Ejby Moelle, Odense | collected 2011-11-28
TTTTCGAAGCTGCTAGTGAATCTTTGGAGAGCATTAATAGATGAAAGCCTAAGTGCTGCTTTACAATTTGATGAGTTATTTCCCTTCTTGAGTCTCTTCTTCTCGTTCTGGTAATGATCATCAATATTAGGCATTGCTTTGAACTCGTAGACAGTCTCCTGCATGCCTCCTCCTACTTACAACATTCCCCTTCTTTTTTGCAATTTTTTCTAAATTGGTAGTTTCTCGAGCACAGCCTCCTCCACATCACTAGAGCAGCTATTGTTCAACGAGTCATTTACCTCATACACATTGTTTTTCTTTTCCTTCTCGGAGTGGAACTTGAGTGAGTAATTGTACCAACTCTTTATGATCATCTGAGAGAACAGAATTAGTTCTATTGGATTGAGACCTTCATTATTAGGCTCTTAATCTTCACCCTCCTTGATTTAGTAGTTGTTACCCTTTGGCATATGTTTTAATAACTCCTTTTCTGACTCCTTATGGATTTACTCCAGTTTTAGTTTTTGTTAATTGGTAGCTTTGTACATGTACTAAGGCATTAGTGCAGATTTAGCAAATCTGTAGAATGTTTCATAATAGCTCAAGTACAATCTATTTTTGACAATGTCCATTTTCTGAATAAGTTTGGCCGCATTTTTCTTTAACTTCAGATCAAGCTCTTTAAGACTATGCTGTACTTCTTATTCTGTTAACTTGTCGTTTTCACGTAGCTATTATTCATATTTGGACATCAACTCTCGCTTTCCCATACCAAGAGGCTGCTTTAAAATTAACAGTAGATCCAATAGTCTCTTTGTCTATATTTTTTGACTGTTGTATTTCGTAGTAATTTCAATCCAGTTAGTGCGGAAGTCATCTTAAAAGAGCGAGAATATTCCAAGTGGGTTGTTTTATTGAATATAGTTGGACTCAAACTGATCTAACACGATGAGCACGAACAACTCCATGAATACCTTCTGACTAAGGAAAACATAGAACAACCAGAAAGGTAGATAGCCCATACTTACACAGCTAGTATTGGGATCGCATACCACATAGCCTGGCAAAATAGTTTAGTACATATAGAAGTACCAATTTTAACCCGTCGTCATGACAAACAATGCTTGGATTGATGTGTGGAAATTCTTAAAGTTTCGAATCTATGTGAAACTACCCGAGTAGTCTGTGCTCACATTTGAAAATAGGTAAGAAGCTAAGATCGAGCTAATGAACAGGAACAAGCACACGATTGACAATCCTCGTCCTAGTGCAGGCAATGAGAAAATAAAAGTCTATATTAGTTTCTGCAGTCCTTTAAATCTTTTGAACATTCTTAGTAACCGAGTCACTCTTAATACTCTAAAAATTCTTGCAATTTGAGGTAGAATAGAGAGGGCACTGGATTGATCAGTTTTTATACCTGTGTACCCAAGAATTATATCTAATACAGAAGCCATGACAACAAAGAAATCAAAAATATTCCATCCTGATAAAAAGTATGCTTTATTGAAAGCTAGTAATTTAAGTACCATTTCAGTCAGAAATACAATACTAAAGCCAAAATTAATGTTAGTTAGCAATTTATCCTTACTTGAGCCCTGGTCATCCTGATTTACGATCATGGCGACTATGTTCAAGAGAATACAAATGGTAATAGAGTGCTCAAATGGCTTCCAAGTAATTATTTTATAGAACTAAATTATAAAAATTTTACGAATTTTCGGAACATGTTTTCAGGTTCAAGGTAGAGCTCAAAGCAGGGATCTTATGAAATTATTATTTTTTGTAGATTTTGCCAATTAATTTGCTTGTCTGTCAACTATTTTGGCTTTTCTTTAAGTTCTGCTTCGTGGAAGTTCATAAACAAGACACCGACAAGCAGATCCATAAAGAAGTAGGAGCACACAAAAATGAATACAACTGCGAACACCATGAACAGCAGTTGATTTTGGTCTCGCACTGGACCTTGGTCACTCGAGTCTATGAAAGTGAAAACATAGTAAGGCCAATTTTCACGAGTTGAGAACACGTATAACGAGAGCAAAGAATTAAGTATATTATCAAAGTTAATAAATTGAGTGGTCCAAACTCCACCGCCTGCTTCACAAACTTGCTAAGTTGTGTTGTATGGTCCATATGCTCCAACAGAAAGATGATGAGTTGGATTACAATATTCGAGTTTGCCCTGTAGTAGGTTAATGCCTAAAATACCAAACATGAGGAACACACATAAAATGATAACCATTACATTAAGGATGCCGCACATTGACTGTACTAGCGATGAAATAATAATTCTAATTTCTACATTTTTAGACACAATGCGCAATGGTCTGAGAATTCTGAACAGCTTGAAGATACTGAGATCAGCAACTACGAACATGTTCGCAATTCCTGTGCCTACTATGAAGAAGTCTAATTTTGACCAGTTGTCTCTGAGATACGATGTTTATCCAATGATCATACCTCGAGCTATAATTTTCACCACGCACTCAAACACGAAGACGCAATTGAATGCAATGTCAAGTTTCTGAGAAATGTCGTAGATCTTTGTACCAACATCGATGTATGTGTCCATGACCAGTTTGATGGAGGAAAGTCCAATTACGATCACCATAATAACATCCTTAAAAACAAAAGACTACGAAATTGTAATGCAAATGGAACGAATCCAACTGTCAGGATAAAACAAAAGTAATGATGCATCTTTGGATTTGATGTCTTCCTTCTCGAACTTTTAACTTGCTTTCGATTAGGTTTCGTCGTTATCTTGAGGGACACCTACAGCTTCATCCTATTCTTAAGCCTCGTCTTAGCTTGATTTTTAGGGTGATGAATCTTTATCAAAACCATCCAATAAGATAGCCTGCAGCAAATTCAAGAGAATCCAGTTACCAATAAATATCCAGCTGATAATGTAAATAATTCCAAAGTAGCTAATTGAAGTTGATGCCATAATTGCTGTCTCGATGTCATTCCAGTTTTCGACTGTCAGCAACTGAAATACTGAAAACACTGCGTTGAAGAAGGTATCAAAATTTTGTCGTATCCCAGTCACTGATTATGGCAGTAAAGCACCTCCAAATATTTGCATGCCCAGCAGAGTGTAAATAAAAATGAAGAGAGCCAGAAGCATGAATATATAAACGAATTATGTGATGACTGAAGAAACTACAGACATTACAATTTTCATGTAATTTAGTGATCTGATTAATCGAGTAATTCTTAGCACCCGAAATGCTCTCAGAATTCGAACTGATCTTAGCGCAGAGAGGCTTTTACCTGTCCCTATCGACATTTCGACCAAACTAATACTGACTACGAAAGTGTCAAAGATACTCATAACATCTGAAAAGAAGTTAAAGCCATAAGCAAAGATCTTAAGCGAGAGATCAACTGTAAATGAAATAGTAAAAACAGTGTTGATATTTACAAAAATTGTACTTGTAGTATCTACCAGTCCATTAAGTGATAAAGTAACAGTGTTTGCTAGTACCAATAAGAGCATAAAATTATCGTAAAACGGCTTATTGATGAAAAGCAATGTTTTTTTTCGTAACACCGTTAAAATTCCTAATAATCCTTTAATATAAATCTCGTATTCTTCGTCCTTTATATTAACATTAGATATGAACTAGCTTTAGTTTTCAGCGTCTATTACGATGGGACATATCATTTTAATGTGCCCATGCTTATTAAAAATGTCTGATTTTGTTATTTCATTATATTATTTTTAATTTTTATCCCACTCTTTAGCTTCTTTATACTCTCGTTCTTTTTTAAAGAAAATAGTCATGATTCGATCTTATTCAAATTAAATTTTCTCTTCCATTTTGTGATTTTGCAGCAATTTCATGTAATTTGCTGTTTTTGATACTAAACTTCTTGACGAAGCGATTTTATTCTTTTATTTCTCTTCTGTTTTATTACAGAACTATGTAATGCGAAGTCCCTTATAGATGGATTCGTAATTTCTGACGACCCCTAACTTATCAGTTATTTAATTGTTCTCATTGCCATCTTCAAAGTTTGATTTATATGTGACTGAAAATAATAAATTTCTCATGTTTTACTCTAACTAATTTTATTTCTTTGCTTCCTATTTCATTGACTGGAACACTAATATTCTAGATTTATCATATTTTGGCAACTCATCCAAAGATTATCGATCTTTTATTCTGCATTTCATCTTTTTCTTAACTAACTCATTTATGAGTTGAAGCTACTTGATATCCAAAGAGTTTTCTTCAGCTATTTATCGAATTATATTTTTCTGTTATTTTACTTGATTTTTGACCAGTTTCTTCTGCTGTTTGATATTGAGAAAATTAAGTTCATTCATTTTTTCAGCTCTTTTTATTCTAAACTCACCTAAATCATTAAATTTTTAGTAAAGTCGCTCTACTTTGTAGTCATTAAAATTCATTTCTGGGATGATAATCTGCTGTAAATTAATCTTGTTTGGAATTTTTGAAGCCAGCAAGGTATGATTAACTAAACTAAGCACATCATTCATTTATTTCACTTATGGTTTCAACACTATTGACTGTTGCTTGAACTGTTTTTTCTCCTTCGTCTCTGGACTGGTCTTTATTAATTTGTTGCTTTTTGTCATCAAACTTAAAGGATTTTCTGGAATGTTTTTACGAGATTGCCCAAGTCTCATTTGTAGCTCATATATTTTCTAATCAATTAGCATGTCTTTCATTTCTCCTTATTGGTCATCAGAGTTGTCATCACTGAATGTTGATATAGAAATTTAATCATCAATATGTTATTCACTTTCATTAGAAAGACTCTCCCGTTTTATATCTTCTTATCTCTACTAAGTATTGAGTTTTATCGCCTTAACTGACTACCTGGGAACTGATGGCGCCATATCAATGGTCTCAAACTGTAATGTTTTCGCATCCCACTTGTATTAATCAATCTTTGCACCTCTATTAAGCTTAGAAATATCAAATTTCTTATTTTTTGATAAATTTAACGTTTTAATTCTTCCTAGCGACTTGCGAGTGGCAGGAGGAGCCTCGAAGTTCGCCTCCATACATTTACTTAATGAGTTGTCTAAATTTTTGTTAAACTCTATAGCACCTACAAATATCTTATCAGCTGCACAGTATCTCTCCAAAGGTGCCTCAGTGGATACTCCTGTTATCGATTTGAAGACCCCCAGTTTTTTCAGGAACTCAGGTTCGTAGTCAGTGATCTCATCCTCTTCCTCCTCGATGGTGTTGCCTTTCACCTGAGAGTACTTATATTTGAGAATGGCCATGGTCATGTTCAACAGCACATACTAGCAGAAAAATATAATTAGCAACGAGTAGATTGCTGAAAATATACTATAGGCTTGCTGTAGGTTGATCATTATTTGAGACCATCCTTAAAGTGTGAGAGTTTGAAACACATTCAACATTGACCATAAGAAAGTATCGAAATTATTAATGGAAAAATTAGGACTTGCAATCCCCTTGCCACAGACGAACCCATCCGAACAGATATTGCCATGAACACACATGGTGGTAGAAAGATTTCCTGTTGCTAACTCAATACACCTATTTTTAAGGACACCTGAAAAAAGTTGAGTACCCGCTATTGAGAATACGACAATAACAAAAAGCAGAATATAGAGGGAGTCCATGACTAAAGAGAAAGAGTAAAACAGAGTTGACACGATCATTTTCAAAGCCTTCACTTTTGTGATTGTCTTTAATGGTCTTAAAACTCTTATTGCTCTCAGAGAGTTGACCGAGAAACCTAATTTGACAATAAAAGGCAGGATGCTTGTGACTACAATAACAAAATCAAGAATATTCCACAGATCTCTAAGATATGCTTTCTAATTAAAAACTAGTCCATAAGCAAATATCTTCAAAGTCATTTCAGTAGTGTATAAGACTATGAAGGTGTTCTCAATGGTTGCTGAGTTGTCTGAGTTTGTGAGAGGATCATCTAGAGCCATCTTAATCGAGTTAAGGATAATCACTATTAAAATGAAGCTCTCAAATAGGTTGTGTTCTACAATGGCCTGGCACAATAATGAAATTTTTCTACATAAAAAGACATTTACTTCAGAAATAGTCTTGCTTATTTAACAATAGCAATTACACCTTAGTTACTCATGAGGTTTATCTTTTAAATTTAGTTCAATTAATTCACGATAATAGAGCTTTGCTTGGTTTTATTCTTTAATGCCTCCTTGTATTGACTGCTATACATTTGCTCGTAGTGATCTTCATTCGATTACTTATCAATGGTGCCAACACAGTTTTCAACTATATTCCCGACAAGCATCTCAAGTTCTTGATCATCCTATTTTGTTTTACTCATTTTTTACAACCCTAGTCGGTGCAGCACCTTCTCGATTGTTTATGATTTATATTAGTTCCTCTATTCGTCTTATTTGTTCTCATCCAGGTTGAAGCTAGATTATTATGACAGTGCTTCCAGGTTTTTGTTGGAGACTGCGTTGGTGAACTTCGGCTTGAAGATATCATGCAAGGACTATTTCGGCGAAGCCCTCGAACTACTTTTCTTACTCGAAATTTCCAGCTTTTGCTTAGACCGCATGGAATTATGCAGAATTTAAATACTATAATCAGAAGGCTATCATTTTATAAAATTGTTATATTTGGAAACTAAACTCAATACTGACTTTGAACAGTTTTTCTTCCCTGCTATATTTAACTCCTTCTTTATCTCATTCTAAATGGCTTTGCTTTTCGTGCTTTCCTATTCTAACATCTTGGATTTCAAGTACTTCTATTGATTTTATTGCTTAAGATAAGCCAGTCTTTCCATTCTTTGCACTTTCAGGATGAGCTCTCCCAAATATTCCTCTCTCTTCAGACGAGTCTTCCTGGTCTCCTGCAATTGATCAAGCAGTTTGCTGTACTCATTTTAATCGCGTCGGTACGATTATTGGCGCTTAGTTTCTGCTGATGTTTATACTTTGTTGAAGTTCTTCTCCTCCAGGAACATATTCTCATAGAATAAGTTTTTAACATACTGACTTCTTGCCTTCTTCTTTCGCGTTTGATCTTCTGGCATTGCTGACTAAATCTTCCTGATGGATTTGTTAATATTGACTTTATCATGAATGCTAAGAGGAGCTTGACTAACAAGCATCTTGATTTTATGCATCGAAGCACATCGCTTAGGAGGGGTCTCTTCGATTTTGTGAAGGATTGAGCTTAGTTATTTTTGAATATATTTAGACAGCTCACCCATGTTTTATTATTATAAATCTGCTGTTAAGCAGCATAATTTTAAACCTTCATATAAAATCGAATGAAAATAGTGCAAATTTTTGCTATTAACTTTTCTTATTAAACAAATTAGATCACTGATATAATCAAAATAAGATTTATTCTTGAGTCAAAAATGCATTCATATAAATGAGATTCTAGTTATGTTTTTAAGCATAGGTTACACAATTTTATTTTACTGTGATTATGTTATAATTAGATTTACAAGTAAAATAACATTTTATTTACTTTACTTGAGCTTGTGCAAAAATATGAGAAATTTTTAAGTTTAATGGTTTAGGTTATTCACCAAAGTCTCAAATCTATTAAATTCATTCAGATCCATTTGATGTTGAGCCGAACAAATATTGCATTTATTCTGCCAGTTCGGATTAATAATTGTTACTGAGTATGAAGTCTATTGAAGAGGAAAAAGAAAGCAACAATGATAACAGTTCTAGTAAAGCAGTCCAGTAAGACGATATGAATGAGAGCTTATCGGTAAGTAAGTCACACACTAGCGGTCACAAAGACTCTGTGGACAGTAGTCGCAATGGGAGATACTACGCCTCATTTTCATTTAGGTTTCATAGCAAACCTTCTCTAGAGATCTCGTCCTTCTTGTCAGACGGCGAGGACATGAGGATGGATTAATTTTTTGACGATGAGGTCATCTTCGAAAGGAAAGTTGAGAAACGCGAAGTCAATTTTAGGTCTGGCTGTTTAAACACAAAGTTTATTAATAGTGCAATTTAGCTGCTGTTCAAATTTTGTCAAGATGCCAACGATTTAAGTTTCAACCTGCTTCTAGAGCAGATGGCTTGCCTTTAAATTCCCATATTTGCTGACCATATATACACACAGGGCGAGTAAATATACACAATAAACCAGGCATTAGAAGACTTATTCTACAGGAAGGAAAACACTTACTTGATATTTACTTTCGACTGGACAATCTGTCACCTGTCGTTCATGTGCTGCCTAGTGATCTACTGGTTGCAGATTGAGGTGGGATCGCCAGTGGAGGAGGCACAGACCTTCAATAAGAACAAGTAAAAGTACATCAACGAATAGAAAATGAAGCTAAAGCAGAATCTTTGCTACATAGCACTAAGCTATGCCCAATAACGCTCCGAGGAGATAAGTAAGAGAGAGATCTATTTTAGATACCAGTCAACCACTACTGTTAATTGCCTACTATTTCCTTAACTACCTTAAGAGACAGCCTTGTCTAGACATCGTGGAGATCAGTAGAGTGCAGGACAAGCTTATTAACACAATCAAGCTCTTTCGTAGGATTAAAAGGAAATAAAGAGAGTTTTCAGACCCCACGAATCAAATGATAATCCTGTCGCAGCTAAAGAAGTACTAATTCGAAAACAAACTAATCAGCAGTCAGACTAAAACGTTAACACTCCTTAACTTAATATGTTCATACAATTTTGTATCTTCACCTCTGCTGAAGTTTTACCAGCTGGACTAGTACGCTGACAGTCGCAAGGAGTACCAAGCTAAGAAAGACTATTTTTGTTTGTGGGTATTAAACATTATACTTAATGAATGCCAGCGAAAGAGTGCTGAATCTTTACATAATGCTGCACTCTATATTCTCACATTCATGTCTATACTCAAGCACCTGAGAAAACAGTCTAATTTGGAGGGACTGTCATATTTAGTTCCCATTCTGGCTAACATCCAGACATACATTCCCAAGGTGTGGAAACATGCGGCTGAGAGAAGACCAGACTTGGAGCACAAATTCAACGAGCATACCAAACTTCTCATGAGCAGACAATTCAAAACAGATTAATTATCTAAGGACAAAGCAGTGATCTGGATGGAGACTGTGTACGAGATGACTGAAAAAATGGAGAAGTTCATGACTGTCCACGATCATATTTAATTATTCTAGCATAAGAAGTTTTATGATTAATTTCTTGTGCATTTTCTGCACTACCGACGCAACATGCAGAAAGAATATCAATAGTAAATAGAAAAATACGATAAAGAGAAAGAAATAGGTTCCAGTTTCAACTTATACTTGCTTGATAGCCATATCTCGAAGCTATGTGAGGGCCGCAGTTTGGAAGAGGAATGGCAAAAATTTATTAGAAGAGCCTAACATGTCAACCGTCATATTTCCGACTCCTTTTACGAGAAGGTCATCAACTACTGCTTTGTAGGTTCAACATTAAAGTTCAAGAACATTGATATCTGATTTTCCATGTACATATTACTTATTATTGGTGAATTTATTTGATAATGTGCTATATAATAGTAATCTGATGCTCCGTCGTATTCAGTCTGTTCTATCTCCAATGAGTGCAATGCGCGTGGACCCACTAGCTGTCAATCTGTAACTATAATCAAAGCTACACTCGGCTACTGAATACTTAGTGTCATCGGGTAAACAATTCTAAGCGTGGATGGAACTACAGAACCATATTCGTCTACACTTCACACTATTCGAGCTCTACAAACGAGCCTGCAGTGGATAGAAGTATAAGACAAGTGGAGTCATCAGCGAGGAGGAACTGATCAGTATCATGCAATTCTATACAATGATACTCATCAACTGCAAGGACGAACTACTCACTTGCAAAATGGTGAGCGATGACTTTGTTGTATAAATGTGTTAATTTCATCACATCAGACAGGATCTTGCTAGTTAGCTATAACCCTATCGCATTAATCTCATAAAATCATACATGGGCAGGATTACACCTGAAGTCGTGAAATACATGGTACTGCAGGACAAATTTAAAGTATTTGAAGCTTGCGTTACAATATATAATTCAAAATTGGGGTCAGGCACTGTAGAGTTTACGACTGTCTCCAACATTATAATCAACGTTATGACAAAAGCAGATTCAATACCATATTTATGGGAGAATATTTGGACGACGCAAGGACTACAATTGTTGTATCCTCAGTCATTTGAGCACATTTTGAAGCAACTCAAGTTTTAATAATAATAAAATAATACGCATTCGAAGTCAAATGAACAGAAATTACAAAAAGTTGAATAAATGACAATAGTAGATAATAAAAACATAATCTCAGCATAAGATAACACAAAATAAGAAGAAAAAGTACAAGGGAGTAAACCAATATAATAAATACAAACAATTTAATCAGTCTCCATAAGCAAATAATAAAATAATGAATACAAATAAGAGTAAAAAAGTATAAAAAAATAATAGCCAAATGAACCGACATAAGCTAAAATTTAGATGCAAATGACCTAAAACATATAACAGAATACGGTTATTTAAAATACTAATAATTAGAAAAAGTAGTAAATATAATTAGACAAGTAGCAAGTTTATCGATTATAATAAATTAGTCTATTCTTAACATAGCTTCGACATTCAGTGACTCAATAATAAATAGTAAAAACAATTGAATAGTATTGCTATTTGTCACTGCAAGATGTGCTTGATGCTATTTTCCAATATGAGCGATACTCAAACCGAGTACTATCCTTTTCCATCTTATTTCTATTATTTAAGACTTATAGTTTTGAATTAGAGTTAATTTAAAAGTCAGTATCTGAACTTTTAGACAGTATACTTACTTATCTACAAGAAGACACAGACACATTAGGTGAATCAACTGTGCTATCTGCGAGTTAAGCAGAACTTAGATGCAGGTCGATATTTTCACTATCAAAGATTGCCTGTTCCAAATACTCGCATATTACTGCTAGAGTTTTAGATCATGCAATTTTAGATACTGTAAAGATAGGTGAAATTAAACTAATTAGATCAAAGATACTTCACAGTTTGGTAATTTAGTTGTCCAATTGTATGGAGAAATTTGAGCATAGCCCCATTGCTTTTACTTTCTAGTTCATAAAGAATTCACTTTTGACAGCTTTTAACTTAAAAATTGTGATGGATACTGAATTTCAAAAGGGCAGCGATAGTCCAACCAAGCAAGTCAAGCTTGAATAGATGAAAGTCACCGAAGGCGAGCATAAATAGATTAGCTAAAAGTTAAGTGAAACTGTACTATAATTATTTTTAAGCTACACTGCATAATTGAAAAAAATAATGGGTAAGACTGAACAATGGGCAAATCTCATCAAGTGGTATGAGGAAGGATCTCTAAAGGTTAGTCAAAACATACTAACAATCCCTGATGTATTCTAGCACCATTGCGAAGATTCAGTGTATTTAACACTTATGCTATACTAGTACATAAAAAACTATCGGTTCATGATCGTGTAGTACACTACATTGTCCTCAAAGAACATGAAGCAGTAAAAGTTTTACCATATTGCATTTACATCACCGGGGTTGGCATACGAACCAGGCCATGTGGTTACTGACAAAATTAACATAATTTGTCACTGTCTATTCCATCATAATTATCAGCAGATTCCTGTGGTTGTAGTATAGGATACCTAATGCTTCATCGTAGGCATGAAAACAGGAGAATAAGCTATCAAAATAGTTATCAATATTAAATGGAAGGATGTAGATGGCTTCATCTATGGTAATTCGCTTACTTCTGACGGAAAAACTGCAGGCGAGTTACCCAAATTTATTAAAATTAATCTTAGAGGAATGCAACAAATTGTTCTTGAATTCAGCAATCCGAAAGTTGTAGGCAACGCATTGAAGGATTATCTAATAAAGTGCAGAGATCTTAATCGGCAACGACAACTTAGCTTCTTCAATCAATGGATTCGCTAATATCAACTAGATGCATAGAAAAGTTTATAAAAAGTTAAGCATAACCTTGAGAAAGAAGACTATCTAGTTCCATGAAATTTAATATGAACTCAGGCCATTTATCTATTTAACTTCATGTAGATGATGCTATGTTTTTATGATTGCATTCGACACTTTAAATAATAATTTATGGTTTAAATTTTTGCGCCAAATTATTTTAGAGTTTATCAACTAGAGTCCATTATATGAGGTCTGAAAAGAGGCAAATTGCAGTTATTTCAAAGAAGTTATTAAAATAACAGCGAATTCTACACTCTGAGTATTATTTCAATAATTTTTTAATTTTCAAGCTTAGTGGTATTTATAGCGAGTGTATAGTACTCGAAGTTTGCCCTATAAGATGTTCAAATTATAATATAAGTATATTATTTTAATAAGCGTATGCAAAAAGGTGAGTCTCAAGTAAAACCCGACAATCAAAGCTATCAGGCAAAGGAGCCAGCGATTAAAGGTGTCTCGAAGTCAACTCTCTCCTTGTACATTAAGGATGAGGAGATGATCAAGATCCTGAATCGTAAAGGAATCACTCAGCTTCTCCCTGTTCAGCACTAGACCTTCAACATAATATATAAGGGCGAGGATGTGATCGCGAAAGACAGGACAGGCTCGGGCAAGACACTCGCATTTGCTATGCCCATCATCATGAGGATGAGATAACAGCGAAAGTTTGAGGGTGAACCATGTCCAAGATTCTTGATTGTTCTTCCCACCAGGTACCATTTATTTTATGCAGGGAGCTCTCTATTCAAGTAGCCGAGTAAATCAACAGTCTACGCTACAAAAATAGAGATGATTTTATTGTGGCCTCCATTTATGGCGGAACTTGGATTAAATAACATATCGAGCTATTAAGACAAGGCGCCGATATTATTGTTGGGACACCTGGAAGAATCATAGACTTGATTGAAAGAAGAGCCATAAAGCTTCAATTCCTCGAAGTCATCTGCTTGGATGAAGCTGACGAGATGCTCAATATTGGATTCAAAGAGGACATATAAAAAATATTTCGATACATAACAGCAAGCAAAAAGACTAAAATTCAATGTTTAATGTTCTCCGCCACCATTCCTGAATGGATTTGGAAAATGTCGGATTACTATCAGTCAAAAACTCGCCAATTTATTGATATGATTCAAGATGGTAACACAAAAACTTCAAAAACTGTCGAACACTGTTGCCTGTACGCTGATGATACAAACAAAGAATACTGTATCGGACCATTGATATAATATTTTTTAGGCAATAAACAAGGTAAAATTATCGTCTTCTGCGAAACCAAAAGAGAAGTGGACAGGATAGGCACGTCTCGTTTGATTCCGGCCTCAGTTGCGATGCTTCATGGAGATTTCAGCCAGCAGCAAAGAGAACAAGTTTTTCATGATTTTAAGAAGGGCAGCGTGGAGTGCTTAGTAGCTACTAACGTGGCTGCAAGAGGTCTTGACTTTCCAGAAATAGACTTAATTATTCAATTACAGCCTCCATCGACAACTGATGCGTATATTCATAGATCAGGAAGGACAGGTCGAGCGGGCAAGTATGGGTACTGTGTCACGTTGTACAACTACAAAGAAGAGCATTTGATGGAGAAAATCGAAAAAGAAGCCAAAATTATTTTTAATCATATTAACCCCGATGATCTAAGACCGCTGAAGAAAGAGAATTTGAGCAAGTTTAGCAGATATGGGCCAAATAGTGGAAATAAAGGTCAGTATGATGAGAAGTAAGATTGGGACGCAGAGTACTAGGCCAAAAGAGCTACTAAAAGTCAGCAAAGCTATAATAATGTTCCCTCAAGAGATTCACAAAGATAAACATACGATAAGCCGAGAAACTACAACTATCAAAATCGTTGATATTCACTTAATGATAAGATGCTGTATAATTTAACCAGAATAATTTATTGAACATTCAAAGCGACCAAATATACAATATTATGTTGATTTGCTTTTGTAATAAAAGCAAAAAATATGCTCATTTATCTAAATTATTATATTTAGTAGAACTCAAATAAAACGAATTTTGTAAACTATTAATACAAAAATTAGCATAAGTCAAAATGTGTTATTTATATTTAGCGATATGTTATTATAAAATCAATAACCATTTGAGAATTATATAAATTATAGATTTCTGATATGAGTCAGTTATAAGGCACTCTTTATTTATAATCCTTTTAAAAACTTGATAGCTATTTGATAATTACGATGCGCCTTTCTAATGGTGACTGGGATTACTCTAAGTACATCAAAACTTCTGAAAGAATGCAACTTCCGCCTAAAGCACAGAAGTACTTTAAAACTTTGGAACACTCTATTGAAGATTCTAAAGGTGTGATCAACTAGGACAATTCTGTACCCACAATGCTATTAAGTGCATTCAACGAGCTGTCGAAAGATGAAAAAGTCAGATATATCACAGAAAATCTCAAATATGTATCCAGTATTTTAACAAATAAACGGAACGGGCCCTATAAACTAACGAAGGAAGATAAATAAGTGTAGGTGAGATGTGAGAAAAGGGGACTTCTTTGCTTCTATAACACGTACTTAACACTAAAACTTGAGACATCACCGCGTACATTGATGATAAACCAATCTAAAAGCATCAAAATGGTAGAACTTGAAAAATATATCGTGAGATCATAGAAATCAATGGGGAAATTTAAGATATTTTTATAGCCTATTGTTGAAGCTGAAATTTCATGGAAAGGTGTCACTAAACATCAATTTACTCTAGGCAAGGACGATTTTCAGCTAATTTATGATGATCTCTACAATTGTATAATGGATATTCGCAATTAATAACTAACAGGATTGTTCAGTAACGAAAAATAGGTATTGTCCCCTGAAGTATTGCGCCCCAATATCTAACTTCCAAAAAAACTTATTAACAAAAAACAATACAAATTTTTTTCTGACTCAAAGCAGTCTGTTTTAAGTCAGAAAGGAATTTCCTACTTGAAATTCTAAGAGCAAATATTTTAGTAGTCCAACAATAATTCACGCGTTGTCATTCGAAGAAGCCTCAAGGAACCATTCTTGTTTAAGGTACAAATTTTTGCTAATGAAAGCGTATACGAAATTAAACAGAGATTCTTAAGCACTTTATAAAAGCAAAAAAATCAACTTTTGATTGAATCGTAACTACTTGAAAGTTATTAATAATCGGTTAGCGACTGCGTTGCTCTTTATGAGAAGTACCTATTGTGCGGCACTCCCCACTCTACAATTTATATGCGATAAATTATGTCTCTCACAGGACTTCTAATGACTAATTCTTTAAATTCGATTATGTCAATAGAAGAAAAGAAAAGGTTTGATGATTTCATTTTCTACCAATCATTAGATAGCCCATTTGCTAAAAGTTTCTTCAACTATATGTGTGTATTTTGTAGTGAAAACCCATCAGATAAAACATACATGAGCTAACTAGCCATTGTAGGCGAGTTTAATCTAAGTTAAAAGTTTACAACTGCCAAAGTCAAATAATTTTTATCTGAGTTTTATTACGCTTCATTTGAGATAACAAGAAAGACCTCAATCGATCAAAATCAAAAAGAGCTATTTATGGCAAAGAATCAGCAAATACACAAACCAATGAAGGAAGCAATAAACGCTGAAGATCCTAAATCTAATCAATAGAAGAACAACTCTTCGACGGGGGATAACGAAGAGGTGCCAGTTTAGTTTGCAGACCCTGAGCAAGGTGCTAAAATAGCTCGTAGTCGATTTATTTCTGAAGAAAAACCATCATCTGAAGCATTATCTGCCCCGTATTTAAGGCATCGATTCGATGTTGAGCCTTTGAAGAATTTTGATCTTAATAAAAATCTTGTGAAATAGTCCTTCATGAAAGACTAATGGGTAAAGGGCAAAAACGGAGGATTAATTTGCACAAATCAAAAGTTACTATCATAACACAAAAAAATATTCAAGCACATTCTTGCTTCTATAGGATCTAACATCCTAAAAGGAGGAAACATTTTAAATGTGTCACTGCCAGTTACTATATTTAAAAAGTAGGGTCACTTGCAAATGATTGCCGATTCATTTTCGCTTTCACCAAAAATGTTGGAGGGCGTAAAAGATCCTTTATAAAGGATGAAGAAAGCTGTTATTATTTCAGTATCAATCGGAACTCTCGGGATCAGTGTGGAAAAGCCTTTCTTCCCTACTTTGGGCGAAACTCTTCAAGTTTGGATTGGCGGTTGCCCCATGTACATGGAGCAGATCATTAGATACCCACCAACAGGAGCTTACTTATTTTATGGAAGAGGCTATAAAATATATGGGCAAGTTGAACCCAAAATTAGTTTCGGTATTAACGGAGGCAAAGGATATAGTTAAAGGCCTAGTTATATTTAATTTGACGATGGTCAAAAGATATCGCTATCTTATGGCAAGCTCGTAATTAGTGGTATTTTTGTGGGTGAACGATAATTCAATTTTTATGATAAAAGTAATTTGTTCAACTAACATAGCCTTTGCCTTTGACCTTAAAAATAAATATTTTGCTGAGCTCATTTTTGGTGCTCGCTAGACACAAATATTTGGAAAAAATAAACAAACATCAGATTTTCTGTATGGAAAAATTTATTAAGTGACTGATGAATTTTGCAAAAAGTTCTAATAGTCCCCAGCACCAAAACCTTTTCCAATTAAAAAACACATAGTTAAGATTTTGTCGTAGTTTGAGGGTTACTGGAATGGAGTAATAAAATTTGACGACAAGGAATATATTAACTTTGAGAAGGACTTGCCAAACTTAGTGGTACCTGAATAATTTGCCCTTCCTTCTGACACAAGATTCAGGAAAGATCTTGCTAATTTGTTGAAAGGTAATCTCGAAGATGCACAACGATAAAAATAAGTGATTTAATAAACACAAAGAAGAGATCGAAAACTCAGGGCTGAAAAGCCCAAGAAGAAATGAAAATTTTATTGTTTTTAATATTTCATCAATCTACAATATAAACTGTATCACCATTCCCGAGCAACCAAATATATGGGACCCACTATACAGATGGATCTTTGAGCAAATCATAATTATAAGATACCCTAATCTATCCTCCAGCTTTCCATTATATTTTGCCTTGAATTAAATCGACTCGGACATTGATGACATCTCCTGCGTGAAATTTTTTGAAAATTTTACCTCTTAACGATATCCCATTGTAGAAGTTGCCGTCACTATAGTATACTACGCAGTTGGGCACATTTACGAATGACTCTCTTTTTTTAAGGGTAGAATCTGCAACTCCCACACACATCCATTCCTTGAGTGAGTCAACTCTAATAGTAAAACTATTTTTGTCCTTGATGCGAGTTTTGAAGAATATATCAGCTTCTTCTCTACTACATTTAGTAATGCTGCTCCCGTTGAGACTAATTTTATCAAAGCTGAAGCAGTGTTCATCAACATAGGCAACTGGTTTTTGCATTAACAGCAATTATTCGATCCTGTTGACTGCTTTTTCGAGTTTGTTTTAAAGCAGCTAGACTCGGTCCTGCAACTTATCCATCCTATTGCTGGTATCATTAGAGTACTGAATACCAAAATATGTACAATTTTTATTTTATTAATGACTGCATCGAGGACTTCATCTTTTTGCTTGATCTCATTTTCTATTCTCTCAATAGATATTGAATTTCGTTGCTCATGACCCACCTATGACACATATGATTTAATATTCGATTGTATTTATGAGTTGATTTCCGATCTATCGACATTCTTGTGTTCTCTTTGTATAGACGTTGAACTTTAGTGTTATTGCTCTGTCAACTTCATTAGAGTGGTCACTAATATCAATATTATCTATTTCAGTTTTGACTGTTCAAGTGGTTTCTAACTCTAACATAATTTCAATATATCAGATAAGCCATTACTCTGTGATTGTCTGACTGCTTTTTCTTACAGTTTAATATTTGCTATTTCCAGGTGGGTTGAAGACTTCGTAGGATGCTTACCAGTAATTTTTAAGTTTTGATTATTCCAATCTACCGTATAGTTCTATTAATGAGTGAGATGATTTTTGACGTCCTATAAACTATCGAACCATTCAGATAGTCCTTTACAATCAGACATTGATGCTAATAGTACTAATAGAATCTTTAACTAATCATTACAGTTAGTAACTTATATTGTTAGGCCATCGGCTTCTAGCCTAGTACTGAGATATAATTTTGCTTCACTGATCATTATATGCTTACAATGATAATAATAATAATATCATTATATTCTTATATAAACAAGTGCAAGATAATTAAATCACATAATGAATCACATATAGTTGTCCAGTTTCGACCAAAGTGATTTAATTTTGTCTTTGATATCATAGGCTTGCTCATTTATCTTTCGCTTAATGTCGCTAGTTTTGCTGGTCATTTCTCCCTCGAATGCCCCAAACAAGTCTGAAGCCATTCTTTTAATTCCTTAGTTTTCCTGATTTTCCTGCTTGATCATTTTCTCAACTGCGGCAATGTGTTAATTGACTAGCTCTAACTTTTCCACCATATTTACAAATTTTTTGTTTACATTTTCGTATTGTTCGGACGACTTGAGTTACTAGTTCTGTTGCCATAACTTAACTTTATTCATTTGATGCCTTAATTCTTAAATACGTTAATGTGCCTGTCTAATTTCATATTGATTTTAATTCTCGAGGTAGGCCAATCTTCGGTTTAGTCTGTTCACTCGTCCTAGTAAATACACCGAAAATGGAATATTGAGCATGAGTATGACACCTATCACTATCAGAACAATATTCCAGTGCTTAAATTACTTGAGGGTGTTCTGTTTCTTAGAACCTGTGACTGACATGGTTAATTGATTATATTATGTATAATTGTCTTACATTTTAATTAATTAAAACGTGTTGATTTATAGCAACTTCTCAACAAATTCTCGTATAATTTAGACAAATTCGATTGTTCATTTTTTATTCCATTTATTATTAATTCAAAAAAGATGAGTAATAAGGACGATTTTCATAATAAGCATCCGGCTATGGAGTAGCTCATCGCTTAGGATGAATAAGTCTTTAACCCCGACTGGGAAGAAGCTACTATCCATGGTGAGGCTTCTCGGGTCGGATTTTCAACTCCTGAGGGTGCCAATAACCGATGCTTCTGCTGTCTGGAGTAGACTCAAAAATAGAAGGTTTCTTTGTGCTAAAACACCAAAGAGCTCGAATTTCTGGGTTTTGGTTTTCCACTATATTACGCCTTCGTCCGTAACTGCATCCTCATTCTCATGGTCACAATTTGCTCATACAACATTATAGCAATTTACAAGGGTGGATTCTAAACAAAGTATCCTTGTGGAAAAGCGACCGACTAGCCTCATGGGGCAGGCGGTAATGCTACTGCTGGTCATGATCCAGCACCAGCTGCCCATGGTCCGGCACCAACTTAGTAGGCCCACCCTCACTTCCATTTGAATAAACTTTAGGGCGCATCTATTAATCCATACCATTCTGTATATAGTTAAAGACATTTTTTCAAAAAAAAATTAAAGGTTCTCTCAAGTGCTCAACAATGCACCAGTTGGATGGTAATCGTGTCCAGCACTCAGGACAAAGTGACTTTTGACGAAAAACTGTTGCGAGTTGCTTCATTTGCCATTCATTTGATCTTGCTGATATACATACGCGACAAATTATAAAAATTGCAAGAGTATTTCGATGAGAGAATGACTTCACCTGCCGATTATTCTGTGTTGCTCAATCATTTACCGAATATTCCAAACATCAGAGCCACTATTATTTCCAAAATTATCAAAGAGTATAACATCCCTTCTCTGGCTGATGTTATTCTCATTCCCGATCTTAAACAACATGAAGAGATGGAGGAGGAGAAGGTCAAGCTGATTGAAAAATTGCGATAAAAAGTAAAAAAGAACGTAGTAGACTAATAATCAAAAAGATTAGATAGTTAAATTCACAAAATATAGATAAAAATCCGAAAACACATCATCAAGCAAAAAGATTAATACATCAACGATCGATTAGTATCTCAGAAGGCTATTGTTATATTAAATACAGAGCCTGACAAACTTTAGTTGTTGCGCGGGTTCAAAAAGAAAAAATTTGAAGGCAAGTAATGGGCTGGCCTTACTTTAATTTAAGCACCCTAGCCTAAGGAAATAGTTTGGGAAAATTTATTTGTAAGTAACGAAAAAAAGCGAACTCTTACCATAATAAGTTGGGCAATGAGTTTTTTCGTACTTTTCCTACTCACAGTCACTTTCGCTTTAATATCTATTTGGAAATCAACAACAGTTTAGCACATGATGCATGACTATCGGCATGAAGAAGCTCATGATAGAGCATTAGTTAACAAATCTCTATTTTTAGTATTCAGTATGATCTTTTTTGTAGTCTTGCTTAATAAAATTGTGGTCTCAAATTTATTTCACAAATTCACTGATAAATAACGTCATGCAAATACTTTCAGTTTTCAATTTTCATTCTGCTTGAAGTATTGTCTCGGCTTGTTCTTTACTACAGCCTTAATGACGCTAATAGTATAAGCTTTCATACTAAAAAACTATTACAGACACGATTATGGAGTGGTATAAGAAGAAACCATTATGTTCATGATAAATTCGATGTTCGTGCCTCTCTTATGGTTCATCAACCCAAGCTACCTTGCCTATCGGTACAAAAAATGGAAAAGCTTTGGCCACAAATAATACACTCAGGCATAAGCGAACAGCATTATGGAGATGCCCCCCTATGATGTGGGCAAAAGGTACGGAGAAGTGGTCGAAATTATGTGGTTCACCTTTTTATATTTAAGCTTAATACCCATTGGAGGTATCTTCTCCTGTTTTGGTCTCGCCTTCTATTACTGGATCGATAAGTACAATTTATTGCGTCGGTCCTCAATTCATAGCAGTGTATCAGGACAACTGATGAGCCTGACTCTGAATATGTTGGACTTTACCCTTGTGCTTCGAGTTTTGGGAGAGTTAATTTTTGATTTCCAAATTAGAGATGGAGTACACGTGCCATCAATTGTATGCTTTGTCATTGCTGTGATCTATATGCTGCTTCCCATTGTGAAAATCATTAAATTTTTCAATTAGTAAAAGTTCAACCCTGAGGAGAAACCTTATTTAGCAGCTCAGCAACATTTCAACTCTACTTACTATGACAACCACGTACTTTTCTCCCTGCTGAAGGAGGATAGGATGCACCTGGCTGAAGAAATAGCGGCAAGAAACTCTAAGATTACAGCCAGGCAGGTGCTGCACCAGGCTGCTGAAAAGATTTGATCATTGTTAACAATTTATATATTTTCAGCAAATAAATAAGTAAAAAGTATCATTTTAATTTTGTTTTCTCTATAAATTTAGCAATTTGCTGCCAGTTTAGTTAATTATTTCTGATCAAATCGTTAGCCAACTGATAAGAAGTACTAGTTGGTACGATGCACTCCATCAACGAAGTTACAGTTGAACCTATAGAAATGTCAAGGTATCTGCTACGGTTGGAAGGATACCTGTGACTGTTGTTGAGAGGATTAAAATTGCGTTTTTGTTGTTCGATACTTAACAATTTGGCCAACTGTACCAGTTTGTTTCTGTAATCTTATTTAAACTTTTTCTAGGCTTCACCTTCATTTCCACTCATTTCTTTAAGCGATAAAGAACGTGGACGAGTTTACTGTAATTAAATATTAGATTTGGCCATATTTATCTTTTCAATAATTAGTTTGCTGTCCATTATTGCTTATGTTATATTCACTATTTTTGAAGTTTCGTAGTATGAAAACTAAGCTGAATTGATATTAAATTAATCTGATGAAATTAAGCATAGACTAGATGCTAATTTTGTTACATCTTTTATATTGCTTATTTATAGGTATGCATATCGAGCACCAGTTCCCGCAGAATATGCAGTCGTTCCAAAAGCAGAGGCATCAGTAATGATAATGTAATTAGTGAAGTTGTCCTTTAATTTTTACAGGTTCAATACAGTGGTCGATGATGCTTGTTTTTAATTACTCCAGATAGCAAAACAGAGACTATTCAAATCAGAGCCTGCCTGTTTAACCCAGCTTATATTCCTGCTTGAGGAAACCTGTAGCGCTAGACCAATTGATTTAGCAGTCAGAATACTGCCTAATTATGATAATAATTCCTGATTACCAACTTCGCTTATTGATTACTAAAACAGGGAATCTGGTATAACTAAGCACGTCTTATTTTATGCAAATTCGCTTGTCTGGAATTTAGATATTGCTGTTTTGCATGTGATCAGTCGTATATTTTTCTCAAATGGATGCTAATATAATTGTGCTTTCACAATTGCAGTTTTGTCGAAGTTGCTTGTTTCCATAACTGAATTACCTCTATTATGACAATTAATCTCAGTTGTTTACGCATGTCCTCTTGATGTTTTTCTCGCCTGACTAGATAAGTACCGAATTTTGAATCCGCCTGACTTGAGTCCCACAGTGTTTCTACTGCTGGTCTTGAAAGTCTGATCTGCGCCTGGCAACCTAGGACTAATGAAGACAGTCACGAATTTGTCTTGTAAGTTCGTTTCGGAGTCTTCAGTCTTCTTTAGAGCTAACTGATTGGGTTTCTAATTTTACAAAGACGCAGAGCTAAATCTTGTAATCAGCATGTCAGTCAAGTGATTGACAGGCTTACTGCTTTTGTTGGGGTTAGCTGATACACACTGATGCTCAATTCCTCTGTGTTTAAGAAGCGGTCTTGGAGGTCTGATCATGGACTGATTTGCTTATTAGAATATAACTGCAAAAATAAGAATTCCAGTCTCACAAGCATTACCGACAACTTTGTATGTTATAAGTATTACTATTATAATATACTCAATAATTTTAGCAATCTTAATCAACATGTAGATGTGCGATTACTGAACTGCGGTATAATAATAAAGCAATGATTATATATTCTGCGGAGTTTCTTTTAATTACTACAATAACTCTGCTGCTTCATCTCTCAGTATGCTAGTCTGCCTCAACTGCATGTGCTTCGAATACAGCATTGTCTAACTTACTCCAAAGTAATGATGCGCTTACTTAGTGTAGCAGACAATACAGATCACATCACCATCGGCTTCACCTAGCTAGTCCTTTGTCTCGGCATTCAGTGCATCGGCATTCACTACTAAACCCAGCGCAATTATTTGTAATTTCTGTTTTACTCAGCCATCAAACATTATGCTTGTAGTGCATTTACTGCCATCAATTATCGCGTTTGGGCCGAAGTTGCTGACACTCAAGTTGTCATCAAGTTCAATAGTTCCAACATGACCTGGGTTTCACTCGCTACTGTTATTTGGATTACTGCCAGGCCCGATATATACTTTGGCATACTGCAGGCTGGTATAATAAAATTTATATAGAAAACTTAAAGACTGGCTTAAACAGTCTGTCTGCCAAAGTCAACCAACCTTACCCAGATGCCAGTAGTGGCGAAACAAGCTTCATCAATTTAGTGAATGGAGTTTCGGCTAACTCCCCAAATTCACTGTATGAGTTCAACATATCCTCACCTTCAATTAACTCAAATAACTATAGCATAGTTGTTTCAGTAGACAAGGATGTTACTGTGTCCTACTTGAAACTTGATTTTATACTGTACAATTTAAGGACTTCACTGTTCGCGTCAGATGGTGGCTTCACAACTTCTGGCATTACTGCAGGCAGTCCGATATACATTCAAGCCCATCATAACTTTGCACCTATTAAATATCTTATGATCGGATGGGACTCAATAAAGCTAAACAACAGAAGTTTGATGTTAGTCTTTGATATGGATAAAGACATGATCATTTCAATTACTACACCCAATACTATATCTTCAGTACGGACTGTATATCTAACAGTAGGCACCAGGATGAGCGATGTCTGCTCTAAGTGTAGTAGCTTCTTCGTCATCGGCTAGTAATGTCTGAGTGCATGTCCTTTTGGAACTTACCAATATCAGGACTATAAGAAGGGTGGGCAATCATGTCTCACTTGTTCTGTTAAGCTAAATGAGACTCTCAACAAATTAGGTAGTGCTTGCACTTGTATTGATGGCTATACACGTAATAGTATGGGTTCTTGCTAACTCAATCCTAAAACGAGTTCCACAACGTCTCCAGTTGTAATGCCAGTCTTAAACAATATTAACTCAAGCAGTATCACAACTACGACAACAACTACAGTAAGCAAAGCTGTGATAGTCTCCACTAATGCCAATGTGATAACCCCTGTTTCATCCACCACAAACGCTACCGTAGCTAATGGTGCAACAGTAAGTAATACAACTTCAAGTTCAATAAAGGTGTCTCCAATTCGTACTAATAGTGTGCTTGATGTTGCTACACTGCCACTATCTCAAACAGTAGCAGTATCATCTGCAAATAATACTAGCCAGAGTGTCCAAAATACTAATACAACAGTCAATAGTACAAGTACATCTGCAAACATTACAAACATGACAAGTAGTTCAATTAAATTGATACAAGTTTCAAGCACACCACCTACTACAAATAATAACACAGTTATAGTAAATACGCAGCCTACTAAACCAGCTGGTGTTAGTTTGGCAACCACCACATCCTAAAGTCTATCTGCATCCAGTAGTGCATGCAAATAGAACTATCAGTTAAATCCCACAACTGGCAAGTGCTAATGTGATGCCTTCAGTATTAAAGTAGATAATACTATATGCTATCGATGTCCAGATGGCTCATTCAAACATCAGTAACTATGCAACCCATGTCCTGGCTACTGTCTCAAATGCAGAACTATGGACACCTGCGACCAGTGCTAAAGTGGTAACGTATTCGATCCTAAAGTTAATTCATGTGTGCCTAGTGCAACTGCAAGTACATCATCAATCCCATCTCCATCATCACCATCTTCTTCTACATCTGCAACATCATCTCCATCTACAACTTCATCATCATCATCGTCTTCCTTTGGGGCCAATTCATCGAGCTCATCCTTCAACTCAGATACTTCATCTGGTTTTGGTTCATTTGACAGTGGATTCAGTTCAGGAGTCTCCAGTTTCGGTAATGATGGATTTAGTTCAACAGGTGGCTCTAGTTTTGGCTCATTCGATAACTCAGGTAGCTCATTTAGTTCAGCCTCTACTCCAACTACAACTCCAACTACAACTCTAATACAGTACCTCCTTTAAATACAACTACAACAAGTACAACAAGTACAACTAGTACAACAAGTACTACTACAAATGCAGCAATTCAGAACAAAATCAACAGTACAGCAACAACAACAACTGCATCTAATAGTAATGGATTTACAATAAACAGTAATGTGCCAGTGCCACCCTTAGTGATATAGCCAGCCAATAACCTAGTACTATGCCATGATAACCAGAAACTAGTTAATGGCCAGTGCATATGTGATGACTACAGTATTGCCATCGACTAAACCACATGTTTCAGGTGTGTGCCTGGCTCATATAAGGATGATGCATTCTGTAACTCATGCATCGACCAGTGTATCAACTGCACCAATATCACTAACTGCTACCAGTGTGTGGATGGCTGGCACTACAACACACTCACTCATGCCTGCTAAGTGCAATCTGTAGCACCACCTACTCCCATAGTTGATAATAGTGCTACCAATGTATCATCTAAGTGTAATGCTCGTAGTGTATTCTTCAATAATGCATGCATGTAGTGTGCACCACCCACTTACAAGGGAGATCTAGGTATGACTTGCTAGCCCTGCTCTAATATACATCCCAGTTGCACCACATGTGAGAGTGCAACCAAGTGCTTAACATGTTAAGGCAATCTTAAAGTAGACACAACTGGTAGAGTATGTGCTTGTATACCTCCATTCTATCCACTAGACTCAGGGTGTCTGCCATGCCCTCCTAATTTTGTATATGCTCAAGATGTTAAAACATGTGTGAATTTGGCAATAAACAAGACAACAAGCACAACAGTAACTCCGATACCAAGTACTACTACAAATAGTTCGACAGCTGCGAATAGTACTAAAAACAGCACAAATAGTACAACAGCTGCAACTACAACTACAACTACAAGTAATAACAGTACAACAAATCAATCAGCAGTATCGAATCAAACAACAACAACAAATCAGACTACTACTAATCAAACAGCAGTAACTAATATAAAATGTAAGCAGAATGAACAGTTGGATAGTGCATCGCAGAGTTGTGTATGTGTTGCCAATATGGTGAATCAGACTGGTACATGCAAACCATGCGATAGTATGAATTTCAAATTTGGAGATATCTGTGTGCCATGTCCTCCTGATTGCATACAGTGCACTTAGTTCACCAACTGCCTACAATGCAAACCCAACTATGTATTCAATGCTATGTACAACTACTGTGAACAACAGTGCCCACCCAACTAAACATTGAATGTCAATAATCTATGTGTATGCATGATGGGGTTCAACAGGAATACTCAAGGTATATGTATAAAGTGTCCCAATGCTACAGTTGCAGATGCATCAGGTAATTGTGTATCATGCCCACAAGGGTGTATACAGTGCTCGTCACCTACTCAGTGCACTACTTGTCAATCAGGGCTTACTCTAGTGTCCAATTCTACAGGGTGCTGCCGAGTTAATTAAAAGTATAACTCACTATCTAAACTATGTTAGTGTTAAACAGGGTTCAAAAACATCACTAATGTATGTGGCAAGTGCCCATAAGGACTAGTCTATGTAGATTCTCAACAGAAATGTGTACTTGCTTCTACTTTAAATAATAACAATAATAATGCGACTGGATCTCAATCCCAAAACTCTACAATTAGTGTACCAGTCGTACCTATTGTACCAGTGCCTAGGCAATGCGGGAATAATGAAATCCAATCTGGTGTTACTTGTATTTGCCGTGCGCAGACATTCCGGAATGCAGCAAGTAACCAATGCGAGCCTTGCCCCATGGCCACATTTTCAATATAGAACCAGACTGTGTGTGTGTCCTGTGTGGCTAACTGTCTCAACTGCACCAGATCATAATCATGCGATATTTGCCAAGCCAATTATACTGGCAAAGTGTGTGAAGCCTGTCAGGTTGGGTATGTGCTCAACGGAGATATTCTTGCTCCCCAGAAGTGCATCAAATAATAGTGCGGTAACAGAGTAGTTTCTGGTAATGAACAATGCGACGATGGCAATCTGATATCTGGTGATGGATGCTCTTCGAAGTGTCTCATTGAAAATGGATATGCTTGTCTCTCCACTGGTTGCACTCAGCTTATTGTCAAAACATCAGAGACCATCACATCAGCAGGAGT
>APMI01029957.1_pt1 | contig 27224 bp, 22 predicted proteins | sample 667938 | NCBI WGS metagenome assembly APMI01 (sample SAMN01084076, study PRJNA167559) | wastewater metagenome | biome: Wastewater | place: Denmark: Ejby Moelle, Odense | collected 2011-11-28
GGCGGGACCAGCCCGCGGGTCCCCGCCCCGCCGATCGCGTTCGACTGCAGCGAACGCTGGCTGGCGGCATAGGTGTCGCCGATGTTGCGGATAAACGCGATAAGGCGCCAGTGCTTGTCCGTCGTCTGATACGTGAGGTTTGCGCCGAAGACTTCATACGGATCCTGGATCATCGGGGCGTTGGCGTAGATGTCGAAGTTGGTCGTGCCGGTGTGGCGCCAGTCGCCCCGCACAGTCAGCGTGCCCTTTGGCAGGTCGAAATTATACTCGGCTCCCAGGTAGAAGGAATTCTTGGGCGCCTGCGGTACGGGATTGCCGCCGATGTCGATATTTCCAAGCGCAGGACGGTTTGGATCAATCGTCAGATACGGCGCGAATTTCGTGTCGAGGATCGAGCCGTTTCCGTCGATACGGAAATTGCCCAAATTTGCCTCGAACTCCAATTCGATACCCTGAATGCGCGCATCCCCGGTATTAAGCACGAAGGTGCCCGGGGTAGGAGCGCCCAACTGGACGGTTTGCTGAAGCTGCGAATATTCGTAGCGGAATACGGAGCTGCGCAAGGTAAGCGCCCGGTCGAACAGTTTCGCCCGAACCCCGGCTTCATAGTTGGAAATGTCTTCGGGGTTATAGGGATCCTGGACGGTGCCGTAGTTGTAACCGCCGCTCTTGAAGCCCTTCACATAGGTTGCATAGGCGCTGAAGTTGTCGCTGAACTGATAGTTGATCGCGATCTTCGGCGTCCATGCGGTGAAATCCGCCGACCGGTTCTTGGGGAAGCCGGCACGCGGCGGTCCGTCGACAAAACCATAGTTCGTCGACGCCGCAGCCGGCCATGGTGTTGCCAGGTCGATCGCCGAAACTTCGTTCAGTGCGCTCTTCGTCTCCCAGCTGTATCGGATACCGCCGGTAATCGACAGTGCGCTGGTGATGTTGATCGTCGCTTCACCGAATATCGCGTTGGAATCCGCGATGAGATTGGCGATCGACCGGGTTCCCTGGGTCGGGAACGGTGCGGCGGGATTGCCGAATGAGCTACCCACGATGGCCGAGCGCAGGGACGGCAACTGGGTTTCGTAGAAGTGCGTGTAACCGACGATCCAGTCGAAGACCTTGCCATTGCCCGCGAGCTGGAATTCGGCGTTGTACTGCTTGGAATTGTCGCGGAACTGGCTGCGGGCGCAGAAAGCGGCGCAAGCGGCACCGTCGATCATGAGTACGCCGGTGACCTCGCGATACCCGCCGATAAGCGTCGCGGTCAGATAGTCGTTGGGCGAGTAAGTCGCGTTGACCGACACACCGGTCGTATCGAGCTTATTGATCGGATCCGTCGGCTGCGACACGTCGCGAACGCCATAAAGGAACGGTATCGTCGTCGCGGCAACGCCTGGAGAGATCGCGTTGGCCACGTAATTGCGATCGTCCGCGTTATAATGTTCGGCACTGACGCGGAGCGAAAATTCGGGCGCGGGCTTCCAGAGCAGGGTACCGCGGACCGCACCGGTCTTCTGGTTGCCGTTGTCGTTCCCGGTCTGGATGTTCCGTGTATAACCGTCATGGCTGACCAGCTGGACGGCGACGCGTGCTGCCAGCGTATCGGTGATCGGCCCGCTGACCGCGCCATCGACCTGGATATGGTTATAGTTGCCGTAGGTGATGTCGATGTTGCCGGACGGATCGAAGGTGGGATTTCGCGTGGAAATCAGCAGCGCACCGCCAGTGGCGTTGCGGCCGTACAACGTCCCCTGCGGCCCACGCAGCACTTCGATCCGGTCGACGTCGAACAGGCTGGCAAGCTGTGCCGATGGACGCGCGACATAGACCTGGTCGACATAAAAGGCGACGCGCCCTTCGTCGCCGCCGCGGGTCGGGTTGAAGCCGACGCCGCGGATTGCAATGCGGCTGCCACCGAACGAAGATCCAATCAGCAGGCTCGGCAACCGTCCCGACAGAGTGGTGACCGTGTTGAGGTTGTCGCGCGTCAGTACCTCGTTCGATACGACAGAAATGGCCACGGGCGCCTGGTCGAGCAGGACGTTGCGGCGAAGTGCCGTTACGACGATATCGCTCGACTCGTTATCTGCGGGTTGCTGGGCGGCAGCGTCTTGCGCAGCAGGTGCGGCGCCTTGAGCCCATGCGGCGCCCGGTAGCAGCAGCATCGAGGCGACCGCAACTTGCGACGCACGCAATGACCAAAGAGATTTCGAGGCTCGTCCCGTCATAGCAATCCCTCCCAATTGGCGGTCTGGTGCCGCCGGTGCATTCGTAAAGTTATGATTTGCAACCTTATGGTATAGCAGCGTACTAAATCTGCGCATTCTGTCAAGCGAACCCCGTGATTCCTGCGCGGTGGAAACGGACAGGCATTTTTAATTGGAGGAAAGAATGGCGTATTTCACGCCGCCCCGTTGGAAGAGGGTCAAGGAATGAGCGTGATCGATCGGATGTCGCAATGGTCTGCCGACACCGGCGTTGCCATCTTGGACAGAACCATTGGCGACATGCTCCGCTCCGCGGCCGAATCGGCACCAGAACGTATCGCGTTGGTAGAAGGCGATGCCGACAGCCGCCGTCGCCATTGGACCTATGCCGCGCTTCTCGCCGATGCGGCCCGCATTGCGGGCGGACTTTTACAGCATTTCACGAAGGGAGAACGGCTTGCGCTGTTTGCACCGAACTCTCCCGAATGGGTGCTCGTGGAGTTCGGTGCGGCGCTCGCGGGGCTGACACTCGTTACGATCAATCCCGGGCTGCGTGGGGCGGAATTAAAGCATGCGCTTCGCCAGTCGGAGGCCGCGGGTATCTGCTGTGGCGATGACTATCGGGGCCATGACATTCAAGCGACACTGGCGGATCTGCGGCCGGAGCTTCCGCTGTTACGTGAAGTGCTTTCACTAGAAAACTGGGAGAGCTGGGCAAGCGGGAAGCCTCCCTCCAAAAACAGTCTTCCGACAGTATCGCCCGAAGATATCGCGATGATCATTTTCACGTCAGGCACTACCGGCTTGCCAAAGGGGGCGATGCTTCGGCACCGGGGTCTCGTCAATAATTACAGGTTCAACGCCGCACGACTGGCGATGGACGGCCGCGACGTTTTTGTTTCGCAGATACCGCTATTCCACGTCGGAGGTGCCTGCATGGCTGTGCTGACAGCACTCGCCGCACAGTGCACCTTTGTCGTCGTCGAACGCGTTAGCCCAGGACTCATGCTCAACCTGATCGAGTCCGAGCAGGCCACGGTCATGATCGGCGTCCCGACGATGTTCGTGGACATGCTCAGCCGGTTGGACGGGGATCCCCATGACATTTCGTCGATGCGCCTGATCATGGTCGGCGGATCGGTCGTACCGCCGCCACTGATCCACACGCTCGAAAGTCGCTTCGGTGCAAGCGTCCGCAATTCATATGGCCAGACGGAAAGTGGATCGATCATCTGCGCGACTGAAGGCGGCGATAGCGCCGTCACCATATCAGAAACGGTCGGCCGTCCCTTCCCGCATGCCGAAATTCGCATCGTCGATGCGAACGGCCGGCTCCTCCCCCTGGACGAACCCGGAGAACTGTGCCTTCGGGGCTACCAGGTAATGGTGGGCTATGTCGGTATGCCGGTCGAAACCGCGGCAACCATCGACGGTGACGGGTGGCTGCATACCGGCGACGTCTGCACGATGGACAGCGAAGGTCGCGTGCGTGTTGTCGGACGGATCAAGGAAATGATCATTCGCGGCGGCGAAAACCTATTTCCTAGGGAAATCGAGGACAATATCCGTGCGCACCCTGCCATCCTGGATGTCGCAGTGGTCGGCGTTGCTGACCCTCGACTGGGCGAAGACGTCGCTGCGTTCGTCCGCGCAGCGCCGGGCGGCGGCTTCACGATCGATGAAATGCGCTCATTTCTTGGCAAGCGACTTTCAGCGGAAAAGATTCCGGCACATTGGCGTGTCGTCGATGCCTTTCCGATGACGACGAGCGGGAAGGTCTACAAACCCGGTTTACGCAAGATTTTCGAGAGTGAACCTAACTCAGCCGTATAAAAAGTTGCGCCCCGCCATCGGCAACGATGCTTTGACCAGTAATGAAAGACGCGTCATCCGAACACGAGAACAGGTGTAGGTTGGCGACCTCGCGTGGATCGGACACGAGCCGGCGTCCTGGAGTGTCCTGTTTCAGCGCCTGTGCAATCGGGCGCTCCCCATCGTCGTCGCCTATACTTTCCAGAATGCTTACGAAATCGATTTTGGATGTCAATGTGAATGGCGGTGCAGAACGGTGCTGTTGCATAAGGTTCGTATGCGTACTATCGAACGATTGTCACGAGCTGGAATGCGGAGCGAAATGGACAGTTTTGGAATCTTGGGGGTCGGTGCCTTTGTTCCGCGGCTACGGATCGACCGGTCGCTGATCGCCGATGCCCATCGCTGGATGGCGCCGGGACTCAAAAGCCTTGGTAAGGGCGAGCGCGCATTCTGCAGCTGGGATGAGGATGCGGTGACCATGGCAGTGGAGGCTGCCCGCGATTGTCCGACGCGCAAGAGCGATGGGGACGTCGCCGTTCTGACGCTGGCATCGACGACCTTTCCCTATGCGGACCTCCAGCATGCGTCGCTGGTCGCGGCCGCACTCGGCATGGCGAAGACGATTTCCACCTCGGATATGGGCTTCTCGCAGCGCGCGGGGACCAGCGGCCTGTTGCAAGCGCTGAAGAGCGGCGAGGAAACATTGTTCGTCGCAAGCGATCGCCCGAACGCCAAACCTGCGAGTACGCAGGAACTGCAATATGGCGCCGGTGCTGCCGCGTTCCGGATCGGATCGGGCGACCCAATTGCCAAACTGCTGGGTCATGCGTCGGTCACCGAACCGTTTGTCGATCATTTTCGTGCGGCGGGGGCGCGCTTCGACTATTATTGGGAAGAGCGGTGGGTTCGTGACGAGGGATATCTGAAGCTTGCGCCGTCTGCGGTGAAGGCTGCGCTGGACCGGGCGGACCTCGCAATCGACGATATCGCGCACTTCGTCATGGCGCTGCCGATGCGCGGCGCGGCAGAGGCCGTGGCCAAAAAGCTCGGCTATGCCGGAATGATCGCGGACAATTACGACCAGCGCTGCGGCTATGCGGGGGCGGCGCATGCTCTGCTCATGCTTGTGGGCGCTCTCGAGCGGGCCAAGCCCGGCGAACGGATTTTGCTGATCGGTTTCGGACAGGGCGTGGACGCATTGGTCTTCGAAACGACTGAGGCGTTGGCCAAGGGTATGGATTGCCGGGGCATGTCCGGTGCGCTTGCCGATGGCGTGAAGACCGACAGCTACGAGCGCATGATTTCGTACTATGACAATATCGATCTCGAATGGGGCATGCGGGCGGAAAAGAGCAACAAGACGATCCTGACCGAACAGCACCGGGCGGCGGACCAGATCATGCCGTTCGTCGCGGGGAAGTGCAGATCCTGCGGGACAGTGCAGTTCCCGCAACTCACCTATTGCGTCTCGCCGGGCTGCCAGGCGCCGGCCGCGCGGTTCGAACAGATGTCGCTGGCTGACGCGCCGTGCAGGGTGATGACGGTTACTGCCGACTGGCTATCCTATCACCCGGCTCCGCCGCTCTACGTGGGCTTCGTGCAATTCGACAACGGCGCGCGCCTGTTGATGGAAACGGTTGATGTCGGTCCGGAGGGTGTAGACATCGGAACGCCGCTCAAAGCTGTTTTCCGCATCCAGGCGCGTGACCGCGAGCGCGGATACAATCGCTATTTCTGGAAGGCGACCCCGATCGCCGCGACCGTATCGCAAGGAGACGCCTGACATGGCCAGCGGCATCAGGGACAAGGTTGCCATATTGGGCATGGGATGTTCGCGTTTCGGCGAACGCTGGGATTGCAGTTCCGCGCAGTTGATGGCCGAGGCGTTCGACGAAGCCTTGGCCGATGCGGGGATAGAGCGGAGCCAGATCGAAGCTGCCTGGTTTGGCTCGTGCTATGATTCGATCAATGTCGGTAATTCGGCAATCCCTGCCTCGACCGCCTTGCGGCTCGACGGCATCCCGGTCAGCCGTGTCGAGAACATGTGTGCGACTGGTACCGAGGCATTGCGGGGCGCTGCATATGCCGTAGCATCGGGTGCGGTCGATATCGCACTCGCGATCGGATCGGAAAAGCTCAAGGACACGGGCTATGGCGGCCTCCCGCCGCCGTTCAAGGGCACGTTCAACGACCAATGGATGCCCATGGGCTCCGCACCCGCGGGCTTTGCCCAGCTCGCCGGCGGTTATCGGGCAAAGCATGGCACGTCGAAGGAAGACCTGAAAAAGAGCATGGCGCACATCTCGTGGAAAAGCCATCAGAACGGCGTCTTCAGTCCGAAGGCCCATCTTCGCAAAGCGGTATCTATGGACGCCATCTTGGGCGCGCCCATGATTGCAGAACCACTGGGCTTGTTCGACTGTTGCGGCGTTTCGGACGGTGCCGCCTGCGCGATCGTCACGACGCCGGAAATCGCACGCGCGCTCGGCAAAAAGGATCTGGTGACGATCAAGGCTATCCAACTGTCGATCAGTTCGGGGATCGAGACGACCACCGACACCTGGGACGGCAGCTATGTACGCAACACGCGCAAAGCCGCAGCACGTGCCTACCAAGAAGCAGGGATCGATGACCCGCGCGAGCAACTTAGCCTGATCGAGGTTCACGACTGCTTCTCGATTACCGAGCTGGTCACGATGGAAGATCTAGGGGTATCTCCGGATGGAGAGGCCGTGAAGGACATCCTCGACGGTTTCTACGACCGCGACGGCGAGGTGCCGTGCCAGGTCGACGGTGGACTTAAATGTTTCGGCCATCCGATCGGCGCTTCCGGATTGCGCATGACTTACGAAATCTACACCCAGCTTTTGGGTCGCGCGGGTGAACGCCAGCTTGCGCAACCGTCGATTGGACTGACCCACAATCTGGGTGGCGTGCCCTATCTGGGGATTGCTGCGATCTCCATCTTGGGTCTTCACGGCTAAATCGAGGAAACAACATGGCAGGCGTATATTTCGACGAGCTTTTCGTCGGTCAGAAGTTTGATCACGCATTGCGCCGGACCCTAACAGAAGCGGACAATGTGTTCTTCAGTGCGCTGACGCACAATCCGGCGCTGCTCCACCTCGACGAGGAATATTGTCGGACACAAACGGAATTCGGCCAGCGTCTCGTCAACAGCGCCTTCACGCTGGGGCTCATGGTTGGCATTTCAGTCGGCGACACGACGCTTGGCACGGCGGTCGCAAATCTGGGTTGGGATGAGGTGCGCTTTCCCAAGCCACTGTTTCACGGCGACACCTTGCGTGTCGAAACCGAGGTGGTCGAATTGCGCGAAAGCAAATCGCGCCCCGACCAGGGCATCGTGACCTTCGTCCATCGTGGTTACAACCAGCATGGCGACCTTGTCGCGCATTGCCGCCGCTCGGGATTGCAGCGCAAGCGGCCGGCGGCGTGAAACCGCTTCGTTCCTTGCTGTTCGTGCCGGGTGACAGCGAGAAGAAGCTCGCCAAGGGCACGGAGACGGCCGCCGATGCATTGATCCTCGATCTGGAAGACGCTGTCGCGCCGCCACGCAAGGATCTCGCGCGAACGATGGTGCGCGCATTCCTGGCCGACAATACGCAGCGCCGGACACAGCTTTGGGTCCGGATCAGTCCGCTGGACGGCACGGCGCTTGTGGACCTCGCTGCGGTCGTTGGCGGACGGCCCGACGGGATCCTCCTTCCGAAATCCAACGGCCCTGGGGATGTCGCGCGGCTGTCCTGTTATCTCGATGCCCTAGAGGTGCGCGATAATATCGCGGCCGGTACGACCAGGGTCATCACTGTCGCCACCGAGACAGCGGCCGCGCCCTTTGCGCTAGGAGGCTATGCGAAAACCGACTTGCCGCGCCTTGCCGGGTTGACTTGGGGCGCCGAGGATTTGGGCGCGGCGATGGGTGCCAGCGCGAACAAGGACGATAGCGGCGATTGGGATTTTCCCTATCGAATGGTCCGGTCCGCCTGCCTGCTGGCGGCGCATGCCGCGGGCGTTCAAGCGATAGATACGCTCTACGCCAATTACCAGGATCTGGACGGCCTGATGGCTGCCTCCAACCGGTCACGGCAACAGGGGTTTACCGGACGCATTGCCATCCACCCTGCCCAGGTCGATGCGATCAACCAGAGTTTTTCACCGTCCGGCGACGATGTTGCGCATGCGCGGCGAGTGATCGCGGCATTTGCGTCATCCGACGCCGGGACCGTCGGACTGGACGGGCAGATGCTGGACATTCCCCACCTCAAGCAGGCCGAGCGGATAATAGCGCTCGCGGAGCAGATATGACCGATTTGTCGAACCATCGTAACGACGGTTTTGCCGCCCCTCGCACCCTGTTCGCGGAAGAACATGACCAGTTTCGTCGCACCGTCCGCCGGTTCGTGAACGACGAACTCGTGCCTCATCACGGCACGTGGGAAGAGGCCGGTGTCGTTCCGCGCGAAATCTGGCTGCGAGCCGGCGAAATGGGAATTTTATGTCCGAACGTTCCCCAGGAATACGGCGGCCTGGGTGCCGACTGGCTCTATAATGTCGTCGTGATCGAGGAACTGGCGCGTGCCGGCATTACCGGGCCCGGCTTCATGGTGCATTCCGAAATGGTAGCGCCCTACCTCCAGGCGTTCGCCAACGAGGACACCAAGCATCACTGGCTGCCGAAAATGGTGACTGGGGATGCCATTGGTGCGCTGGCCATTACCGAGCCGGGCGCGGGTAGCGACGCCAAGAACATTCGCACGCGCGCCGTGCGCGATGGCGATGAGTATGTGATTGACGGCCAGAAGGTCTACATCTCGAACGGCCAGCTGGCGGATGTCATGGTGCTCGCTTGCAAGACCGACCCGGCGGCCGGCGCCAGGGGGGTCAGCCTGATCGCGCTCGATACGGACCAGCCGGGGTTCAAGCGCGGGCGCAATCTCGACAAGATCGGACTGAAGGCACAGGACACCTCTGAGATCTTCCTCGAGAATGCGCGCGCACCAATCGATAGGCGCCTCGGCGAAGAGGGCCAGGGCTTCGCGATGATGATGACGAAGCTCGCGCAGGAGCGGCTTACCCAAGCCGTCCGCAGCATCTGCGTCTGCGAAGCGGCAATCGCCTGGACGGTCGACTACACCGCTGAACGCAAGGCGTTCGAAGGGTCGATCGGCGATTTCCAGAACACCCGGTTCGTGTTGGCCGACCTTGCGGCCGAAACCCTGTCTGCGCGCGTCTTCACCGACTGGTGTGTTGCCCGGTTCATGGTGGGTGAACTCACGCCGGTCGATGCCGCGAAGGTGAAGCTGGTCGTCACCAACCTTCACTGCAAGGTCGTCGACCAGTGCCTGCAATTCTTCGGTGGCTATGGCTATATGACGGAATATCCGATCGCCCGTGCCTATATAGACGCACGCATTACCCGGATCGCGGGCGGTGCGGCGGAAGTGATGAAACAGATCATCGGCCGTGATCTATTCGGCCGCTAGGTCACCAATCGACCGGTAACGCGTCCACCCCATAAGCCGACGATTCGGTCTTGAAGCGGATCTGGTCGAATGGGACAGCCAGCCTGATGTTCGGCAGCCGGGCCAAAAGCGTATTGATGGCGACTGCCATCTCGACGCGCGCCAGTTCCATGCCGATGCACTTGTGAATGCCGAAGGCGAAGCCGACATGTGGTTCGTCCCGCCGTATAATGTCGAAACGGTCGGGATCGGGAAAGGCATCGGGATCGCGATTGGCCGCCGTGACGAGAGCAAAGACGCCATCTCCAGCGCGAACAAGATTGTCGCCGATCTGCACATCGGCTGTTGCGACACGTGCCGAATTAAACTGCGAAATCGTGTCGTATCGCAGGATTTCCTCCACGGCGCCGGTAATCAGGGAAGGGTCCGCCATCAATGCGTCCTTCAGAGCCGGGTTGAGCAAAGGCGAAAGCATGCCCAGCGTCGTCGACGCTGCCGTCGTATGATGCCCGGCAAAATAGAGGAGCGACGCCATATTGGCGGCTTCAGCCCGCGTCAGGTCACCCGGTATGATATAATCGGCGATCAGGCGTTCCAATATATCGCGCCGCGCTTGCGCGCCGCTCATTTTTGCCTCGATGATCTGGTCGAGGCGATTGAACATGTTGGCTGCCGCCGCCCCGATCTCGTCTGCGGTTAGAAGCGGATCGAACCGCTGGTGGCTCCATTGGCCGAGTTCTTCCTGATACTCGGCCGGCACGCCGAGCATCATCGAAATGACGTACGTCGGCAGTGAAAGCGCGAAGTCGTGAAAGAGCTCTGCCTGGTTGCCCCGGGCCGCCAGCGTGTCGATATCGTGGTCGACTTTCGCCTGGATAAGGGGACGCAATCCTTCGATTGCCGCCTTTCCCAATTCCGGTGCGAGCATGCGCCGGAATTTCGTGTGTTCCGGCGGGTCCATGGTAATGAACGACTGATAGCTGCCCAGTTGGCCGGCACGCCCCGGGTTTACGAACGGATAGCCCTCAACCTTTGGATCGGCGCTGAAATGGCGACTGACCAGAACAGCTTTTACGTCCTTGAGTTTGGTGAAGATCCAGACGCGCTGTCCATTCCACAGTGTCACGAGCCGAGCATCGTCGTCGGCACGGATTGCGGCACAAGCGGGCGGGGATCGAATGGGTTGCCGTCGCGCGGCAACGGAAAAAGGATATCTGGCGCGGTTGCCAGCTCATGAATCTTTTTCCTCCCTTGTAAGTGTTACCCGCTTCGCTCGATCAGGGCTCCATCCAGGTGTTGCGATCGATGCCTGCGTTGTTGCGTGCATGCCGAACGATTTCAGCGATCCGCGGTCCGAGCTCGAGCGGGTTCCTTGACGCATCGGTGGTTGGGCCGTGTTGCCAGCTTTCGATCACCGAATAGCCATAACCCCACGCTTCGAACACGCGGCCGCTGATCGCCTTCGATTCCGGGCTTGCGAGCCAGGTGACAAGTGCCGCGATCCATTCGGGATTGCGACGTTCGAGTTGGTCCTCATCGTACTCGCGTAGCCCTTCGGTCATGCGGGTATTGGCGCGGGGCGCTATTGCGTTGACGGTGACCCCGTAGCGGCCGAGCTCGCGCGCGGCGAGTTGGGTCAGGGTCGCGATCCCGCCCTTGGCAGCGGCATAATTTGCTTGCCCAATATTCGCGAACAGCGCGGAATGCGATGTCGTGTTGATGATCCGGGCATCGACGGGGCGTCCCGCCTTTTGTTCGAGACGCCAATGGTTGGCGGCATGATGGATGGGTGCGAAGGTACCTTTCAGGTGGACGCGAACCACCGAATCCCATTCGTCCTCCGTCATGTTCACGAGCATGCGGTCACGCAGGATGCCCGCGTTGTTGATGACGACGTCGAGTCGGCCAAAGGTATCGACCGCCTGCTCGATCATCTGCTGGGCGCCTTGCCAGTCGGAAACATCGGATGTGTTTACGGCCGCTTCGCCGCCCGCCGAACGAATGGCTTCGACGACTTCCTGCGCCGGGGTCTGGTCGCTGCCCTGACCGGCCGCCGACGAGCCGAGGTCGTTGACGAGCACTTTCGCGCCCTGTTGCCCCATCATCAGCGCGTACGCGCGTCCAACTCCGCGCCCGCCACCCGTGACAATGGCGACCCGACCTTCACAAATGCCCATCTTCATCCCCGTTGTGATTCCCCTCGACAGTGGTACATATGCATTTAGTATGCAAGAGTACTATAAACGAACGATCATTTTTGGGGATGCTGTAGATGGTGATGGATTTGGCGAAGATCGAGCGCCTTCGCTTTTCGGGCCTGTCGCAAACCTACACGCACGGGGACACCATACTCTATGCGCTGGGTCTCGGTTACGGGGCTGACCCCGTCGATGCGCACGAACTTCGCTTCGTTTACGAAGATGGCCTGCAAGCGGTCCCCTCAATGTGTTCGATCCTGTGCCAGCCGGGCTTCTGGGCGCGGGATCCGCAATATGGCATCGACTGGGTCAAGGTTCTGCATGCGGAACAGGCTTTCGAACTGCATGCGCCCGTTCCCTCTGCTGCCGTAATGACCGGCGATGTCCGGATCACTGGGGTCGAGGACAAGGGCGCGGACAAGGGTGCGATGGTTCATCAGCAGAAATTGCTGGCTCTTGAAGATGGAACACAGGTCGCGACGGTCAGGACGACCTTGTTCCTGCGCGGTAACGGAGGCGAGGGCGGATTTGGCGATACGATCGAGCCCGCGAAGGCTCTTCCCGAACGCGCACCCGATCGGTCCATCTCAATAACGACATCGCCGCGTTCGGCCTTGATCTATCGGCTGAGCGGCGACTGGAACCCGCTTCACGCCGATCCCGAAGTGGCGCGCCAAGCCGGTTTTGAACGACCGATTTCACATGGCCTTGGCACAATGGGTGTCGCGACCCGTGCCCTTCTGGCAGCCTACTGCGGTAACGAACCAGATCGCCTGACAAAGATGTTCGTACGATTCAGCAAGCCCGTCTATCCAGGCGAGACGCTGAAGGTCGATATGTTCGAAGACGGAAATGAAATAGGCTTCAGGGCGAGTGTCGTGGAGCGGGGGATTGTCGTTCTGGATCGTTGCCGCGCGACGATCACTTGATCCCTACATCGAACAAGCAACAGTTTCTTCTTGCGAGCCCCACACCCATGTCGCACAAGCGATGCTATATCGTAAGCATGCGTCTTATCTGGGGAAGGCAATATGGCCACTGCCAAGAAGAAGTCTCCGGCCAAACGAGTGTCGGCAACACAGTTCCGTTTCGGCTACCTGATCCATGATCTTTCGCGCACCCGCCGCACCCTGATGGACCAATATATGCGACCTCTGGGTATTACGCGGTCACAGTGGACGGTGATGAGCGCCCTGTCGCGTGGCGACGATGAAGGCCTGATGCAGGTCGATCTCGCCCGCCTGCTGGACGTCGGCAAGGTTACGGTCGGCGGACTAATAGACCGGCTGGAGGTATCGGGACACGTCGAGCGCAAACCCGATCCCAGCGGTGATCGCCGGGTGAAGCGAGTCTTCATCACCGAACAGGGACACGATGTCCTCGAGAAGATGATCGACGTTTCGGAGTATCTCAACCAGCGCATCTTGCGCGGTATAACTCCCGAGGAACTTTCGATTACGGAAGATGTGCTGATGCGCGTCAAGGATAACATCAAGCATGCGATTTCGGACGCGTCGGGCGTTGAAGCGCGGGAGCCAGCTGTAACACCAAAAAGGAAGCTTGCGAAAGGTTAGCCTGCATACTATCTTCCGCTCGCAGGTTAGGAAACAACGGGGAGCGGTTTCTGGCATGGATTTCGGACTGGACGAAAGCCACCGCGCTATCATCGACGGCGTTGCCAAGGTGTGCGCGCAGTTCAGCGACGAATATTGGACCGAGTGCGACCGTACGCCCCGCTTTCCACATGAGTTCCACCGCGCGATGGCCGATGGAGGCTGGCTCGGCTTGACCATGCCAGAGGAAGCCGGCGGATCGAATCTCGGCGTGCTCGAAGCTGCATTGATGATGCATACGGTCACATCGAGTGGCGGCGGGTTCTCGGCCGCATCGACCATCCATATCAACTTGTTCGGTCCGCACTCCATCGTCGTGCATGGTACGCCGGAACAGAAACAGCGTTGGTTGAGGCCATTGGTGTCGGGCGAACAAAAAGCGTGCTTTGGTGTTACCGAACCCGACGCCGGGCTCGATACGACCAGCATAAAGACATTTGCGACGAAGGTATCCGGTGGCTACCGCATAACCGGCCGGAAAATGTGGACGTCGACGGGTCAGGAAGCGGACAAGATCGTCCTGCTTGCACGCACCCGCGCCAAACAGGACTGCAAGCGGCCGACGGACGGCATATCGCTGTTTTATACTGATATGGATCGTAGCAAGATCGAGGTTCGCCGAATCCATAAAATGGGGCGGAACGCTGTCGATTCTAATGCGGTTTTTATTGACGATCTGTTCGTTTCGGACGAGGATTTGATAGGCGAAGAAGGAAAAGGGTTTTCCTATATTCTCGATAGCCTGAACCCCGAACGCATTCTCGTCGCAATTGAGGCGGTCGGCCTTGCTCGCGACGCGCTAAGGCGGGCAACGGATTATGCCCGCGACAGGGTCGTGTTCGACCGACCAATCGGCCAGAATCAAGGCATTCAGCATCCCCTAGCTGAACGGTGGATCCAGATCGAGGCGGCCTATTGGCAATGTATTCGCGCAGCGTGGCTCTATGACAACCAGCAACCGTGCGGCGCAGAGGCCAATGCTGCCAAATTCCTCGGTGCGCGGGCGGCCTTCGATAGCGCAACGACTGCTGTGCTGACTCATGGTGGCATGGGTTATGCTGCAGAGTATCAGGTAGAGCGACTGTTCCGCGAATCCATTCTGACGCGTATCGCGCCGATCACCGAACAGATGATGCTGTCTTTTATTGGCGAACGCGTGCTGGGCTTGCCGAAATCTTACTGACCCGTGGCGCTAGAACTTCGGTTCGCTCCAGCTTTTGAAAACGTCGGGAAGGTCGCTCGACACTCGCTCGGGAAACGCAGCCGGACGCTTGTCGAGAAACGCCTGCACGCCTTCCCGTGCATCGCCAGACTTCCCGCGCAGCATCATTGCGCGGCTGTCGGCCCGATGCGCTTCCATCGGGTGACCAACCGTCAGCATGCGCCACATCATCTGGCGCGTAAGCGCGACCGATACCGGTGCACTATTGCTGGTAAGATTGATCGCCATTTCATGCGCTGCATCGAGCAACGTCTCTGCCGGATGGATCGAATGAACGAGGCCGCGAGCGCAAGCTTCCTCGGCGGATACCATCTTTCCTGAATAGCACCATTCGAGCGCTGTAGAGATACCAACGATACGGGGCAGGAACCAGGACGATGCGGCTTCAGGAACGATCCCGCGGCGTGTGAAAACAAATCCGTAACGCGTGCTCGGTGTTGCAAGGCGAATATCCATCGGTAGCTGCATGGTTGCACCGATCCCGGCAGCTGCGCCGTTTATCGCGCCGATGACGGGCTTCAGGCAATTGAACAGCCGCAAGGTCAGAATGCCACCGCGATCGCGATCGACCGCTCCTTCGTCTCCCTCAAAACCAATTCCCGTGCGGTTCTTGTAGTCGAAGGTTCCGGCACCGGCCTGCAGATCCGCGCCGGCACAGTAAGCCGATCCTGCGCCAGTAAAAATTACGGCGCGGATCGCGTCGTCCGCATCGCACTGATCGAGAGCCGCAATGATCTCTGCAATCATTGGCCGGGTCAGTGCATTGAGCTTGGCGGGACGGTTGAGCGTAATCGTCGCGATGCTCTCTTGCACCGAGAATTCGACCTCGTTGCCGGTTGCCTCTTTCATCCGCCCCACCCAAAACAATTAGCTTCCGTACGGATTGCTTACGAACTATCGTGTGTCAAGCGTCAACCGGTCAGCATGGAGTCACAACAAATGCGCAAATCGGATCGGGTTATCATCACATGCGCAATCACTGGGTCGATACATACACCATCGATGTCACCCCATTTGCCGATTACCGCTGACGAAATCGCGGCAGAGGCGATCGCTGCGGCGGAAGCGGGTGCAGCGATGTTGCACCTGCACGCCCGCGACCCCCAAACAGGACGCCCGGATCAATCGCCGGAACTCTACGCGGCATTCCTGCCGCGCATTAAACAGTCCTGCGATGCGATCCTGAACATCACGACCGGGGGTGGCCTCGGCATGAGCATGGATGAACGGCTCGCGGCGGCGAAATGGGCTCGGCCGGAAGTCGCATCGATGAATATGGGATCGGTGAACTTCAACATCTCGGGTGCCGGCCGGAAGATCGAAACCTGGCTGCACGATTGGGAAAAGCCCTATCTGGAGATGACCAAGGACTTTATCCTGTCGAACACTTTTGCGCAGATTGAACGCGGCATCCGCGAACTCGGCGAACAGGGCACGCGCTTCGAATTCGAATGCTATGACATGGCGCATCTTTATAACCTGGCCCATTTTGCCGACCGCGGATTGGTCGAACCGCCATTCTTCGTCCAGGGTGTGTTCGGTATCTTGGGCGGCATCGGCGCCGAGCCGGAAAATGTCATGGCAATGAAATCTGCGGCGGACCGCCTGTTCGGAAAAGAGTATCTGTTCTCTGCGCTGGGAGCCGGGCGGCATCAGATGCCGATGATTACGTTGTCGGCGTTGCTGGGGGGATCGGTCCGCGTCGGCCTGGAAGACAGTTTGTTCGCAGGGCCTGGCACGATGGCAACCTCGAACGCCGAACAGGTGAGAAAAATTCGCCGGATTGTCGAGGATCTCGGCCTGACCATCGCCACACCCGCGGAAGCGCGTGCTATGCTGGGAACGAAGGGCGGCGACAACGTCGGTTTCTGAGCCTAGCCTATCATGGTGCCGTGCGCGGCCCAGAAGGGCTTGCGCACTTCCTGCTTCGCGATCTTCCCGAGGTCGTTTCGAGGAATTTTTTCGACGAACGTCACGGAACGCGGACATTTGATTGTCGTAAGGCGCGCCCGGCAGAAGGCGATGATATCCGCTTCGAGGACGAAGGGGTCGGCAGGCATCTCGAACGGCTCCACTACCGCCTTGACCTGCTCGCCGAATTCTTCGTCCGGCACGCCGATAACCGCGACGTCGGCGATTGAGGGGTGTTCGGACAGGATGTTTTCGGCCTCCTGCGGATAGATGTTTACGCCACCGCTGATGATCATGTGCGCCTTGCGATCGGACAGGTAGAGATAGCCGTCCGCATCGACATGGCCGATGTCGCCATAGGTGGCAAAACCGTCGGACGCGACGGCGTCGGCTGTCTTGGCGTCATCCTTGAAATACGAAAAGCGTGTCGCGTTGCGGAAGTACACGTTCCCGGTCTCGCCGACTGAGAGTTCATTTCCGCTCGCGTCGCGAATTTCCATCTGGCAGCCCGGCGGACACCGTCCGACCGATCCCGGGTGCGCCAGCCATTCCTCGGGTCCTATGATCGTATGTCCGATCGCCTCGGTGCCTCCATACATTTCGTAGATCACGGGCCCCCACCATTCGATCATGCGACGCTTGATGTCTGGGGGGCAGGGCGCGGCGCCGTGGATTGCGATCCGCATTGAACTCAGATCGTAGCGATGGCGCACATCCTCGGGCAGGCGCAGCATGCGGACAAACATCGTCGGCACGAACGACCCGTGTGTCCCGCGATGTTGTTCGATCGACGCCAGCACGTTTTCCGCATCGAACCGTGAAAATATGATTGCCGTTCCGCCGAGGCGCTGCGCGGCCATCATCATACGCAGCGGTGCAACATGATAGAGAGGGGCCGGATTGATGAAGATCATGTCCGGTGCGAAGCCGAACGCATCGGCCAGCATTTTCTGACGCGGCGGCGCCGTTTCGGGCGGCAGCGCGTCCAGCAGAGTGCGCACGCCTTTCGGCCGTCCGGTGGTGCCCGACGAATAGAGCATGGATGCACCCCGGCCCCGCCCGGCAACGGGCTTCGCCGGCTGGGTCGCCAAAAGGGTTTCGTAACAGCTTGCCCGTCCGACAGTGCCATCGATCGAGACGATGGGGATGGAAGCGTCCAGATTTTTGGCGATGGGCCACAACGCCCGCGATGTGACGATCAGCCGTGCTTCGCTATTTTCCACAATGTAGCGGCAATCCTCGGCATTCAGCTGGGTACTGATGCAGACGTAGTAGAGGCCGGAATTCTTGGCGGCCCAGCACAGTTCGGCCATCCGAACGCTGTTCTCGATCAGGAACGCGACCGTTTCGCCAGCTTCGACACCCAGCGCGTGGAAAAGTTGCGCTGCGCGGTCGGCGCGTTCCACTAGCGACGCGTAGGAAACGGTTTCACCGCCGAACATGGTGACCGCCGGACGGTCGGGATCGACCATCGCCACCTGCCGCGGATGCGTGAATCCGGTGATCATATCTGTGTCACACCGCCATCGACAAAGAGCTCGGCGCCGTTGATGAAACTCGCTTCGGACGAAGCCAGGAACAGCACTGCTGCGGCCACTTCCTCCGGCTTGCCGATGCTGCCGCGCGGGATAATCGACGCGAAATGATCACGTCCGCGTTGGTCCAGCCCGGCGATGGCCTCGGTATCGATTGTCCCTGGACTAACGACGTTCACACGGATGCCCCGCTTCTTCAGATCCACGCACCAACTTCGCGCGAATGATCGCACCGCCGCTTTGCTCGCGTTGTAGACGCTCGCCTGAGCGAACCCCTTAACGCTCGACATGGATGCGTTGAGCACAATCGCGCCCCCGTCGGAAAACAGCGGCAGCGCCTTCTGAACGGTGAAGAATGTGCCCCGGACATTGAGGCCCATAACCGCGTCGAAATTGTCTTCCTCGATTGCGCCGACCCGCCCCCGCATCCCTGCGGTTCCGGCGCTCGCGAACAGCACATCGATACGCCCTTTTTCAGTTTCGACCTGTTCATAAAGTCTATCCAGTGCCGAGAGGTTGGCCGCGTCGCACGCGATGCCGGTTACGTTACGACCCACACTGGCGACGGCCGCGTCGAGCTTTCGCGGGTCACGGCCGACAATGAAGACATAAGCCCCTTCGTCCACGAAGCGACGAGCAGTTGCGAGTCCGATGCCGGAACTTGCGCCCGTGATGACTGCAACTTTGCCGGCCAGAATCTCGCTCATCGGGCAGTTCCACATAATCGCGATTGCTAAAGGTAAGCATACGTACTACTTGAATTGCGCGCATGTCCAACCTTATTCCGCCTTTCGATATGCCTGCGGTCAATCGCCAGGTGCTGTTGATCGCGCGGCCCGCGGGAATCCCCGTGCCATCGGATTTCGATATCCGCACTGCGCCTTTGCCGGTGGCCGGACCTGGCCAAGCACTGGTGCGCAACATTTATCTGTCGGTCGATCCCGCCCAGCGCGGCTGGGCCAGCGACGCGGCGAATTATTCCGCGCCGGTGCCGCTTGGATCTGCGATGCGCGCTTTGGCGATAGGTCAGGTGGTGGAATCCGACATTGACCACCTGCTGTCAGGTGCGTTTGTCTATGGATGGTTCGGCTGGCAGGATTATGCGGCTATCGGTCCAGCCGACATTCTGACGAGGATTGGAGAGCCGGCCGTTCCGTTGTCGGCTTATGCCGGGCCGCTTGGCATCAACGGGCTTACGGCATTGCTGGCATTTTTCCGACTCGGCCATCCGAGGTCGGATGACACGGTCGTTGTCTCGACCGCGGCTGGAGCAGTCGGCAGCATCGTCGGCCAGCTTGCGCGGTCGGCGGGGTGCAGGACCATTGGTTTGACTGGGAGCGCCGCGAAGGTCGAGCTCTGCCGTGGACGTTTCGGCTATGACGCGGCGATCGACTACAAGACTGCGGATGTCGGCGCTGCGATAAAACAGTTCGCACCGGATGGCATCGACATCTTCTTCGACAGTGTCGGCGGGACGACCTTGGATATCATGCTGCGCAACATGCGAACGGCCGGTCGTATCGTTCAGTGCGGCACGGCGTCGATCGCAAGCTGGAACGAGATACCTGTTGGCCCCAGGGTCGAGCGAGAGGTGCTGACACGGCGGTTGCAATGGTCGGGGTTCGTCGTGTTCGACCATGCCCCGGAATTCCCCGGAGCCCTGCAGGACCTCGCACAGCGGATCGTGGCGGGTACTCTGGTTTACGACGAGGACATCGCAAACGGCATCGACGCCTGCCCCGGCGCACTCGAACAGATCTACGCGGGAGAAAATCGTGGGAAGAAACTTGTCTATGTCGGGTGAGCAATGCGCGACGGTTTGATCCTGAGTGCTCCGGACGAGTATTTCAATCACCAGTACGCCTTACCCCACCAGGTGGTGGCGAGCAGCGACCCGAACTGGCGCGAGCGATACTGGGTCTCGATTTTCGACACCGTGGGACGTGACACGGTGCTGTCGTTCGGATTCGGCAAATATCCCAATCGCGACACGATGGACGGATTCGCGGTCCTGTCGCGGGGCGGCATGCAGCGTAACTTGCGCGTGGCGCGACAGCTGTTGCCGCGACACGATGTGATCGCCGTCGGGCCGCTATCGGCAGACATTATCGATCCGCTGAAGCAGCTGCGATTCCGGTTGGACGATAACGATGCGGGCTTCGGTTTTGACCTGAATTGGACGGCCGCTGTGGCGCCTGCGCTCGAGGGGCGGCATTTTGAAGTCCACCGCGCAAGGGTAGCGCATGAACTGGTGCGTTATGTGCAAACCGGCCGGATTGCCGGATCAATTCGTGCAGGCACAGAGCGCATCGAACTTTCTCCTGATCGGTGGTCGGGGGTCCGCGACCATAGCTGGGGCATCCGGCCGATGTCCCCCGTCGCTGGCGACCCGCCGCAGGTGTCGGTCGCCTGGAACTTCCTTGCCTTTTGTCCGATACAGTTCGCGACATTTTCTCTCCATATCTATCTGTTCGAGTCCCAGCCCGGGCGCCCGACGCATCTGACCGCTACGGTGATGCGACCCGAAGGGGCGGGCGAGTTCGACGATGAGATCAAGTCGGTCGATCACGATTTCACATGGGAAGAAGGCGCCCCGATCCAGACGCTCAAGGGCGGAACGATCCGAGTGTCATTCTATAGTGGTGATGAATGGGAGATCGAAGTGAACGCCTGCCCTGCGCGCGCGTATCTCTCCGGAGGCGGCTATGGCAGCTTCCAGGGTAAATGGGCGGGCGAGAACCATTTAGAGCATGATGTTTATGATCTGAAAGACGCTTCGCTGCTGAATCAGTTTAACAGCCATTCGAGCGATCATCAGATCGAGGCGCGCTGCAAGGGCGAACAGGGCTTCGGCATCATCGAATACATGGTTCGCCGCGGCTATGCCAAATATAGCTTCTCAAAGCCGGCGCGCTGACGAACATGGCGACTGAGGCAGACATCGATGCGGGCATTACCGCCCTAGTGCGCGATTTCCGGCCGGATGCCGAAGTTGCACCCGCACGTCGCGTTCTTGCCGGTGCGTCGTCGGAAATCTGGGCGGTCGACGCGTCCTGGTCCGAGAACGACGTCCGGGCCGAATATCCGCTGATCATACGGCGCGCGGCTGAAACCGAATTCGAATCTGCCGGGCGTGAGGCGGAGTATTGCCTGCTGCGTTCACTTTACCGGAACGGGGTCCCGGTTCCGCGCACCTACGCGTTCGACGGCAAGGGGCGGTTCTTGGGACGTCCAGCCATGATCCTCGAAAGATCGCAGGGGCAGGCGGACCGCGGCCTTTTGACTGGTGCGTCGAAGGTGGCACCTGCAACCGTCGGCCGGCTGAAGCTCGCGCGCGAGATTGTGGACCGCCTGGCTGATATTCACAGCCTCGACCCCGACAGCCTCGATCTTTCGCCGGCGAGCCGCCAACCGGGAGATCCTGCCGCCTGCCAGCTTGCCTTGTACGATGCCGAGACTCGGCGGCTAGAAGTGGACCCCATGCCTGAATTACGATTGGCGTCGCTGTGGCTGCATGACCATCTGCCCGAACCTCCTCGGCGCCTTAGCCTTGTCCACGGTGATTACCGGCCTGCCAACTTGTTGATCGACGATGGCCGCATTTCGGCGATCCTGGACTGGGAATTCGGCCATGTGGGCGATCCGGCGGAAGACCTGGGCTGGTATCTGTCGCCATATTACGCGGCGGAGCACCTGATTGCGGGGGAGTGGCGTGCAGAGGATGTGATCGCGCGTTACGAAGCACGACGTGGCATCAAGATCGATCCGGCCGCCATAAGGTTCTGGAGCGTGTTTGCGATGTACAAACTCGCATCGATCACGCTGTCGGCCCTTAGAGATTTCGCCGGGGGAGATATTACCCGCATGGCGCCGTCGGCTGACTTTGTCATCGAACCGCTGCTGATGTCATTGGATCAAGACGCATGAGACCCACGCCCGCGGATCTCGCGAATGGCATCCGAACGGCCTTGCGCGAACTTTCCTCCGAAGTCAGTTCGTCCGAAGGGCAGGCTAGCCTGCGTCGCGCAATGTTCGCCCTGCGCGACATGCGCTGGAACGAAGCTGCATTCGACATGCTGGCGGAAAACCACCGGCTAGAGGTGGCACTTCGCGCCTGCATTGAATGGATGACCGTGCAAGAGAATTTTGCGTCACTTGTCGGTGCAACGACAGAACTCGTGGAGACCGCGAGAGCGCCCGCCTCATTCGATCAGGCACGGGCGCGCAATCTGGCCTTGCGCGGTGCGCTTTGCGAGGTGCTCGATCAGCTGGTCGCGTGGGATTCGACAACGACCCGCACGCTGCGACAAAACCTGGTCGGAATCATGTTGCGACGGACAGGCGGCTGAATTCCCGGCTCAGGCTGCGGGCGGCGCCGATGTAGAGCATTACCGCCAGTATGTAGATCGACGACCAGAACAGCATCGCGATGCGAAGCGATTCCGTTGCATATTGGGGAGCGAGCAGATCGCTGACCAGCCCGACCGTAAAAGGCCCCGTTCCAAGACCGATGAGATTGACGCAGAAGAGAAGCAATCCGGTCGCGAAGCTGCGTGAGGTCGGCGGCACGACGCGATAGATCAGCGCCATGATCGGGCCGTTGAATACGAGTGCCATCGTGTAAGCGACACCGAGCAAGGAGACTGTGGGCACGACACTTGTGCCGGACATCGCAACGGCGAGACTGATGAAGCCGAGTGCCGCTGCCCCGGCCGACAGCCAAGCACCGAACGCCGGAAAGCGTCCGGAAAAACGGTCGGACAGCATGCCGCCGGCGAGAAGGCCGATACACCCTCCGCCGCCCATTATGAGCGCAAGGACATATCCCGTGGCCGCCGGAGACAAACCGTATGATCGTGTCAGCAATGACGGCACCCAGGTAAATAACCCATAGATGCCGAAGCTGGTCGTGCAGTTTGCGGCAACCATCCACCAATAGGGTTTGATTCGCCGCAGGGCGCCGAGGGACGCCGCAAGCGTCTGCGGGTCGCTTTCAAGAGGTTGAACCCGCTTCGGCTCGCGCACCGTGAGAAAAAACAGTGCGGCGAAGGCGAGGCCAGGCAGGCCGGCGAGCAGGAATGCGCCACGCCAGCCGAAAGCCTGCAAGCCAACCGCGCCAAGGCCGAACCCCAGCATCACGCCAATGGGCAACCCCATGCTGGCGATCGACATGACGCTCGCGTGCTGGCGGGGCGGAAAATAGTCAGCGAGCATCGACAAGGCGGCGGGGGAAAATCCGGCTTCGCCGGCACCGACCCCGAAACGTGCGAGAGCCAACTGCCAGAAATTCTGCGCGGCGCCGCACAATGCCGTCATACCGCTCCACACGGTAATCGACGTGGACAAGATCACACGGCGTGACTTCCGATCCGCGAGATGCGCGATCGGAAGGCCCAGCGTGACGTAGAATGCTGCGAAAGCGAATCCGGACAGGAATCCGAGGCTCGCATCGGAAACCTGAAATGCGTCCTTGAGTGCTGGAATCAGCAGCGTCAGGATCTGACGGTCGAGGAAGTTGAGAACGAACCCTATGACGACGAGGACGAGCACATAGCGCGGATAGGCTTGGCTCTCTTCGTCCGCCGTCATCGCCCTTTCCAGACTCCGGGGCGCTTTTCCTTGAAGGCTGCCACGGCTTCGAGCAAATCTTCCGATCCGAATGACAGCGCTTCGAGGTAGAAGGACAGGTCCATGACTTCGTCGGCACGGGCCATCGTGGCCTTGGCAAGTGCACGCTTGGTGAGCTGGACAGCCACGGGCGGTAAAGCCGCCATGCGTGCGGCGAGCGCCTTGGCTGCGGGAACGACCTCTTCCACGGTGTCGACCAGATCGGTCACCACCCCAAGACGATGCGCATCGGCTCCGTTCATCGGATCGCCCGTCAACAGGTGCCGCCGCGCAAGGATCGAACCCATCGCAGTCGGCCAGGCGGTCGTGCCGCCGTCGCCCGCGACCAGGCCCATGTGAACGTGCGGATCGGAAAACTCGACAGTCGGCGTGGAAACAATCGCATCGCCGAGCAGGATGATCGACGTGCCAAGGCCGTATGAATTGCCGGTAAGCGCGACGACCAGTGGCTTGGGGAAGTCGGCAAAGGCGCGGAACAACTGCCGCCCCTCGTCAATCATCGCCATGCGGTGGTTGAGGTTGCCGGCGGCTTCGATCATCACCTTGGTGTCACCACCGGCGGAAAAGATCCGCCCTGTCGAGGATAGCACGGCGACCCGGACATCCGTGTCGGCTGCGAGCACATGCATGACATCGGTCAACTCGCGGTGAAGGACCATGTCGAACCGGTTGAGCAGTTCGGGACGGTTGAGCCGGACTTCGGCGACGCCGTCGGCTTTTTCGACGACAAGGGTTTGCCATTCGCTCATCGGGACACTCCTGGGTTGCGGGCCGCGTCGTTCCCGCGCGGCACTTCGATAACGGGCAACAATGGCGACCGGGGTTCGCCGGGATAATAGCCGAGCACGTCGGGAAATGGCTTTGCCGCGGCGATCAGCGCCGGCATCTCGATATCGAGCTGCCCGGCGGTCCACAGGCCTTCCTTGTCGATCGCGGGCCCGGTATGCGCCCGATCGACGATCGAAATATGCCCGCCACCCACGTTGAAGACTTGGCCCGTGACACGAGCTGCGGCGGGACCCGAGAGCCAGCAGGCGAGTTCTGCTGCATGGTCCGGCGTATGGGTGTCGGGCGCCATGCCCACGCTCATCCGCGTCAGTGCCACCGGCGCGATGGCATTTGCGGTGACGCCATATGGTGCGAGTTCTGTCGCAGCGATGGCCGTCAGCGCGGCAATTCCCGCCTTGGCGGCGGCGTAATTGGCCTGTGCGAAGCCATAAAGACCGGACGCCGAAGTGGTGTTGATCAGACGCCCGTCGCGGATTCCGCGTTCCTTGAACCGCGCGCGCCAGTGCATCGCTGCGAAGTGCGTCATGGCGAACGTACCCGTCAGATGCACATGGACGACTGACGCGACGTCCTGTTCGCTCATGCCCACAAGCGTCTTAGGCCGCAGAATGCCGGCGTTGTTGATCAAGATGTCGAGACGGCCGAAGCGCTCTATCGCGGCGTTCACCATACGCTCAGCATCGGGCCAGGAACCAACATCGCCGGCGTCGGCAACAGCTTCACCACCGAGTTGCCCGATCTCTTCTGCGACGGCACGGCTCAGTCCCGCATCGACACCCGATCCGTCCATCGCACCGCCATAGTCGTTGACGACGACCCGCGCGCCATACCGGGCAAGCGCGAGCGCATGGCTGCGTCCAATGCCGCCTCCGGCACCGGTCACCAGCGCCACTTTTCCTTCAAGCAGCCGGTCAGGCATAATCGCGCTCCCTGTTCCCGATCGACATCAGCGCAGTTCCACGCCAGGCATCTCGCCGGAATTCCGCCATTCCTCGAGCATCTTCAGGAACCGGATGGAGCCTCCGCCATAGGCCCCGGCGAGAAAGCCAAAGGGGTCGTCGGGCCGGCCTTCACTGTTGTAATATCCGGGGGTGCAGCTTTCGTAGAACGCTCGGCCGACATGGGCCTTGCTCTTCATTTCGGCGACCCAGGCGTCTTCCGCTTCGCGTGTCGCCTCGACGATGCGCGCGCCACGGTCCTTGGCTTCCTTCATGATGTAAGCGGCGTGCTTGGCCTGCTCGTTCAGCGAATGCGGGACAAGGAACGTGAATGCGGTCTGCGTGAAACCAAGCACGAAGCAATTCGGGAAATCGTTGATCTGCACGCCGTGGAGCGTGTGCAGCCCGTCGGCCCATTTGTCGCGCAGCCGGATACCGTTCCGACCGACCAGATCGATGCCCGCGCGCAGGCCGAAGCCGGACCCCACTTCGAAGCCTGTCGCGAAGATCAGGCAGTCGACCTGGTATTCCCTGCCCGCGACGACGATGCCGTTTTTCGTCAGCCGCTCGATCCCCTTTCCATCGGTATCGACCAGCGTGACCCCAGGGCGGTTGAAAGTCTGCAGATAATAATCGTTGAAACAGGGCCGCTTGCAGAACAGCCGGTACCACGGCTTCAGGGACTCCGCTGTTTCCGGATCGGAGACGAGGCTGTCGATCCGTCCGCGGTTCTGGTTCATCTTCTTGAAGTCGGCCAGTTCCATCAACTGGCCCTTTTCGGGCGGCGTCAAAGGCCGTCCGAGTGTGGCCGCGCGCCTTCGAGCGGCAGCGCCGGTGATCTCGGCAAAAATATCGGTCCAGCCGTCCGCGACAAGATCGACTTCCTCGTCACCGCCCTGAACCAGCGAGACGAAGTTGTTCATCCGGTCCTGCTGCCAACCTTTCGGCTGGGAAGTGAACCAAGCGACATCGGTCTCGCGATTGTTGCGGACGTCGACCGACGAGGGTGTGCGCTGAAAGACGAACAATTCCTTCGCGGCCTCACCCACGTGCGGAATGCATTGGATGCCGGTGGCACCTGTGCCGATCACGCCGACCCGCTTGTCCGCCAACCCGCTCAGGCCGCCTTCGGGCGAGCCGCCGGTGTAGTCGTAATCCCAACGGCTGGTGTGGAAAGTGTGACCCTTGAACTCGTTGACGCCGGGAATGCCGGGCAACTTCGGCCGATCGAAGGGACTGCTTGTCAGGACCAGATATTTGGCACGCATCCGGTCGCCGCGATCTGTGTGGATGGTCCAGCGCGCGGTGTCTTCGTCCCACGTGGCACCTGTAACTTGCGTCTGGAAACAGGTGTCGCGGTAGAGGTCAAAATGCCGCGCGAGCGTACGGCAATATTCGAGGATTTCCGGCGCGAAGGAATATTTGTGTTTTGGAACGAAGCCCGTTTCCTCGAGTAGCGGCAGGTAGACGTAGGATTCCACGTCGCACGCGGCACCCGGGTAGCGGTTCCAATACCATGTGCCGCCGAAGTCGCCGGCCTTGTCGATCATGCGGATGTCTTCGAAGCCCGCCTGGCGCAGCCGGGCACCCATCAAGAGGCCGCTGAATCCGCCGCCGACCACCGCCACCTCGACTTCGTCGGTCAGCGGCTCACGGGTGAAACCCGGCTCCACATGCGGATCATCGACATAATAAGAGAATTCTGCTGTGACATCGATGTACTGGCGCTCGCCATCGGATCGCAGCCGTTTCGCGCGTTCGGCATCGTATTTCGCACGCAGGACATCAGGGTCGAAATCCACGTCACCGGCCAGCGCGACCATCGCAGGATCGAATGCGGAAGCAGTCAAAGGGTGTTCCTTACCACGGGTCCACGAAGGGGAATGATTTC